>Ga0070741_10010773_pt1 | contig 17135 bp, 16 predicted proteins | sample Coa_R1_4_FD_66440 | JGI IMG/M metagenome (GOLD analysis project Ga0070741, IMG submission 66440) | Surface soil microbial communities from Centralia Pennsylvania, which are recovering from an underground coalmine fire - Coalmine... | ecosystem: Environmental > Terrestrial > Soil > Unclassified ...
TACTGCGGCGCCGTCGGCTGGGTCGACGCCGACGCCGGGTGCGGCGACCTCAACGTGGCCATCCGCACGTTCTGGGTCGACGCCGGGCGGCTCCACTTCGGCACCGGTGGCGCCATCACATGGGACTCGACACCCGACGGCGAATGGGAGGAGACCGAGTTGAAGGCACGCCGGCTGCTGGCGGTTGCGTCCTCATGAGCGATGAGGTCGTGACGACGGTGTGGCACAACGGCGACCTCCTCGATCAGGCCGACGTCCGGCTGTCGCCGTTCGACCACGGGCTGCTCACAGGCGACGGCGTGTTCGAGACGCTCAAGGTCACGGGCGGTCGCGTCTTTGCCGTGCGCCGCCACTACGAACGGCTGCTCTCGTCGGCGACGGGGTTGGGGCTGAGGGCCGGCGTCCCCTCCGAGGACGAGCTGCGCCGGGCGATGGCGGAAGTGGTCGCCGCCAACGACGTCGCCGAGGGACGCGTGCGCGTGACGATCACCGGCGGCCCGTCGCCGCTGGGCTCCGACCGCGGCCACGCCGAACCGACGGTGCTGGTCGCGGCCACGTCGATGAACCCGTGGCCGCCCACGTCCGACGTCGTCGTGGTGCCGTGGCCGCGCAACGAACGCGGCGCCCTGGCCGGACTGAAGACGATCAGCTACGGCGAGAACGTCGTCGCCCTGGCCTACGCGCGCGAGCAAGGGGCGGGCGAGGCACTGTTCCCCAACACCGCCGGCAACCTCTGCGAGGGTACGGGCACCAACGTGTTCGCCGTCTTCGCCGGGCGATTGGTGACGCCGCCCCTCGCATCCGGCTGCCTGGCCGGCGTCACCCGCGCCCTCGTCCTGGAGACCACCGACGCGGTGGAGGAAGACATCCCCCTCGACACGCTGCTCACAGCCGACGAGGCCTTCCTCACCTCCACCACCCGCGACATCCAGCCCATCCGCGCCATCGACGGCAAGGTGCTCCCGTCTGCCCCAGGCCCTGTCACCACCGAAGCCATGGCCGCCTTCACCACCCTGTCCGCCCAGGACCTCGATCCGTAACCCGCCTACGACACCGGGCGGAGGTGCACGACGTCGCCGGCGGAGATGGTGCGGAGGCAGGCGTCGGTCTCGACGATGAGGTGGCCGTCGTCGGTGACGTCGGCGGCCGTGCCGGTGAACGACTCGTCGTGCAGGTCGACGCGGACGACGCGGTGGAGGGTGGCGCAGCTGCGGCGGTACTCCGTGGCGACGGTCGTCCAGTCGCCGTAGCGCCGGCCGAGGTGCGCCAGCATCGAGTCGAGCACCGCGTCGCGGTCGATGTCCCGGCCGGCCACGTGGTTGGCGGCGGTGGCGATCGATGCCAGTTCCTCGGGTAGCTCCGCCGGCCAGTTGACGTTGATGCCGATGCCCGGCACCACCGCGGTGCCGTCGATCTCGGTGAGGATGCCGGCCAGCTTCCGGTCGGCAGCACCGTCGCCGACCACGATGAGGTCGTTGGGCCACTTCAGCCCCGGGCGGAAGCCGGCGACGTCGTCGAGGGCGGCGGCCGCGCTCAGGGCGACGGCGGCCGTGGCGAGGTGGAGGCGGTCGGGCGGGAGCGACGGCCTGAGCAGGATCGAGACCAGCAGCGACGCCCCCGGCGGGGCCACCCACACCCGTCCCAACCGGCCTCGGCCGGCGGTCTGGTGGTCGGCCACGGCCACGGTCCCCTCGGGCGCGCCCTCACGGGCGGCGTCGAGCAGCCAGCGGTTGGTGGAGTCGAGCTCGCCGAAGCGGCGGATGTCCCACTCGATGCGCTAACCATATGGCTTCCTATGTTCAGCAAGGTCCTCATCGCCAACCGGGGCGAGATCGCCGTGCGGGTCATCCGGACCTGCCGCGAGCTCGGCATCCGCACCGTCGCCGTCTACTCCGACCTCGACCGGGACGCCCTCCACGTGCGCCTGGCCGACGAGGCCTACAGCCTGGGTGGGCAGACGGCGGCCGAGAGCTACCTCAACACCGAGGCCATCCTCGACGTCATCCGCCGCAGCGGGGCCGAGGCGGTCCACCCGGGCTACGGCTTCTTCTCGGAGAACACCGACTTCGCCCGCGCCATCACCGACCTCGGCGTGACCTTCATCGGGCCGCCGCCCGAGGCCATCGAGGTGATGGGTGACAAGGTGAGCTCGCGCCTCGCCGCCGAGAAGGCCGGCGTCGAAGGCGTGCCCGGCCGCAGTCAGTTCCTCACCTCGGCCGACGAGGTCGTCAGCTTCGGCAACGAGTTCGGGTGGCCCGTGGCCATCAAGGCTGCCTTCGGCGGTGGTGGACGCGGCATGCGCGTGGTGCAGGCAGCGGCCGACGCCGCGGCCGCCCTCGAGTCGGCGCAGAGCGAGGCCCTCAAGGGCTTCGGCCGGGGCGAGTGCTACGTCGAGCGCTACCTCACCTGGCCCCGCCACATCGAGATGCAGGTGTTCTGCGACACCCACGGCAACGCCGTGTGGCTCGGCGAGCGCGACTGCTCGAGCCAGCGCCGGCACCAGAAGCTCATCGAGGAGAGCCCGGCACCCGACTTCCCCGACGAGATCCGCCAGGCCATGGGCCAGGCCGCGGTCAAGGTCGCCACCGCGTGCGGCTACCTCAACGCCGGCACCGTCGAGTTCCTCTACCAGGACGGCGAGTTCTACTTCCTCGAGATGAACACGAGGCTGCAGGTCGAGCACCCCGTCACCGAGATGGTCACCGGCCTCGACCTGGTCGAGCTGCAGCTGCGCATCGCGTGGGGCGAGGCCATCCCGTTCAAGCAGACCGACATCGTGCGCTTCGGCCACGCCATCGAGTGCCGCATCAACGCCGAGAACCCGGCCAAGGGCCGGTTCCTCCCGTCGCCCGGCACCATCACGAAGTTCGACCGGCCCGACGGGTTCGGCACCCGCACCGACGCCGGCTACGCGGCCGGCGACACCGTCAGCCAGTACTACGACAACCTCGTGGCCAAGCTCGTGGTGTGGGGCGCGGATCGCGACTCGGCCCGCCGGCGCGCCATCCGGGCCCTGGAAGAGACCGTGATCGAGGGCATCGCCACCACGATCCCCGCCCACCTGGCCATCCTCCGCCACCCCGACTTCGCTGCCGCCCGGCACAGCACCAAGTGGGTGGAGGAGAAACTCGACCTGTCGGAGGTCGAGGCGCCGGCGAAGCCCGCGGCCGAGGAGGCACCCGCCGACGGCGCCGAGCCGCGCGTGCAGCGCGACGTCGACGTGGAGGTCGACGGGCGCAAGTTCAAGGTGAAGCTGTGGGTGCCCGACATCGGCCCCGTCGTGGTTGGCGGGGGCGCGGGCGCAGCCAAGGCAAGCCCATCCCGCGCCCGGGGCGCGGCCCATCACGGCACCGGTGCCGAGGGCAGCGGCACCGTCACCGTCCCCATGCAGGGCACGATCGTGAAGGTGCTCGTGGCCGTCGGCGACGAGGTCGAGGCCGGTCAGGCCGTCTGCATCCTCGAGGCCATGAAGATGGAGAACAACATCAACGCCGAGAAGTCGGGCAAGGTCACCGAGGTCAAGGTGAGCGCAGGCGACACCGTCGGCGCGGGGGATGTCGTCGTCGTCATCGAGTAGTAGACCGGTCGCCATGGGAGCCGAGCGACCCGACAACACAGGTGCCAAGCCCGCCGCCAAGGAACTGGTGGAAGGGGCGGCCGAGTCGCTGGTCGACCTCAGCCATCGGGTGCACGCCAACCCCGAGCTGTGCTTCGAGGAGGAGAAGTCGAGCGCCTGGGTGGCCGGCGCCCTGAGCGACGGTGGCTTCATCGTCGACACCGGCGTCTGCGACCTTCCCACCGCGTTCATCGCCACCGCCGGCTCCGGCCCCCTCACCGTCGCCATCTGCGCCGAGTACGACGCCCTGCCCGGCATTGGTCACGCCTGCGGTCACAACATCATCGCCTCGAGCGCGGTGGGCGCCGGGCTCGCCCTCGCGCCGCTCGCTGATGACCTCGGCCTCACCGTGAAGGTGATGGGCACGCCGGCCGAGGAGGGTGGCGGCGGCAAGATCCTCATGCTGGAGCGGGGCGCCTTCGCCGGCGTCAACGCGGCGATGATGGTGCACCCGGCACCGACGGAGATGGACCGCATGCCGTGTCTCGCCGTTGCCCACGTCGACGTGCACTACACCGGCAAGGAGGCCCACGCCTCGGCGTTCCCCGAGCTGGGCATCAACGCCGCCGACGCGCTCACCATCGCCCAGACCAGCATCGGCCTGCTGCGCCAGCACATCACCTACAGCGACCGCATCCACGGCATCGTGGTCAAGGGCGGCGAGGCGCCCAACGTCGTGCCCGCCCACACCGTGGGCAAGTGGTACATCCGCAGCAAGACGCTGGCCGAGCTGGAGCAGCTCGAGCCGCGCGTGCACCGCTGCTTCGAGGCCGGGGCCCTGGCCACGGGGTGCCAGGTCGAGATCAAGCAGATGAGCCCGAAGTACTCCGAGATGGTCGACGACGCCGACCTGCGCGCCGTCTACCGCCGCAACGCCGAGGACCTCGGCCGCGTGTTCCCCGACCTGGGTGAGCTGGCCGACAAGATGTCGGGCTCCACCGACATGGCCAACGTGTCGCTCGCCATGCCGACCATCCACCCGATGCTCGGGCTCGGCACGTTCCCCATCTCGAACCACCAGCCCGAGTTCGCGGCGTTCTGCGCCACCGACACCGCCGACAAGGCGATGCTCGACGGCGCCATCGCCATGGCGTGGACGTGCATCGACCTGGCCGCCGACGGCCCTCTCAAGCAGCGGCTCCTCAGCAAAGCCGCCAGCTAGGCCGTACTTCTACACCGAGGGCTCAGCGGATCAGGCCCACGCCGTTCTGGCAGTGGGGACCGCCCCAATGCTCGACGATCTGGCCGTCGCGCATCCGCAGGATGGCGGTGCCGTTGATCTCGACCGGCTCGCCCGACGGAGGCACGTCGTAGAACGCGGTGCCGGTGTGCGTGCCCTTCACCGTCCAATTCGACACGATCAGGTCGTCGGACTCGATCAGCAGGTTGACGCTGAAGACGAAGTCGGGGAACGCGGAGCGGACCTCAGTCCACCACTGCAACTCGCGTCCCCTGATGTCCGAGCCGACGGCGTCGGGATTCACCCGGCGGGTGACGTGGCTCGAGAACTCGGGGGCGAAGAAGGCGAACACCGCCTCCCGATCGCCGGCCTCCATGGCCTTGCTGTACTCGCCCAACATCTTCAGGTTCTCGGACATGTCAGAGCACCGACCCCAGCAGCGTGCCGGCGCGGGTTACGGCAGCGGCGTCGGACAGCGGCATGTTGAAGATGAGCTCGTCGACGCCGGCCGCGACCAACTCCTTCACCTGCGTGGCGATGTCGTCCTCCTGGCCGATCTGGGCCGAGCCCACCATCTCCGGCCCCGCCGCATTGGTGACGAACTCGACCACCTGCTTGGTCTCCTCGGCCGAGTTGGTGAGGAACATCGTGGCCATGCGCGTGATGCGCACCTCCGACGGATCGCGGCCCACATCCGCGCAGTGGTTGCGGATCACCTCGATCTTGTGCCGGATCATGTCCGGGTCGCCGGTGACGTTGCACATGTCGGCGTACTGGGCGACGAGCCGCAGGGTGCGCTTCTCGCCGCCGCCGCCGATCATGATCGGCGGGCCGCCGGCCTGGACCGGTCGGGGCAGGTTCCGGGCGTTGCGAGTCTGGTAGTAGCGCCCGTCGAACGACGACACCTCGTCGCGGAACATCGCCCGGCAGATCTGCACCGCCTCCTCGAGACGGTCCATGCGCTCCTTCACCGGCGGGAAGGCGAAGCCCAGCCCGTCGTGCTCGACGTCGTGCCAGGCCGCACCGATCCCGAGCACGGCTCGACCCTTCGAGATGATGTCGAGGGTCGTGATGATCTTGGCCAGCATCGCCGGGTTGCGGTAGGTCACGCCTGTGACGAGCGTGCCGAGCTGCACGCGGCTGGTGACCGTCGCCAGCGCGCCGAGCAGCGTGTAGGCCTCGAGCATCGGCTGGCTCTCCCCGCCCAGGGCAGGCAGTTGGTAGAAGTGGTCCATCACCCACACCGACGAGAAGCCCGACTCCTCGGCGGCGGTGGCCCGGGCTACGACCTCGTCGAACATCGCCTCGTCGGGCACGCCGTAGGTGAAGTTGGGGATCTGCAACCCGTAAGTAGCCATGGGCCGAACCTACTGGTCTACGTGCAGTTCTGCGTCCCCGAGTCGGTGAACGTCTCCCCCGCGATCGGCACGAACTTCCAGTCGTACGACGTCGGGTGCAATGTCAGCTGCAGCACGCCGAACGTCGTCGAGCTGCGAGCCTCGCTGCCCGCGTCGAGCTGCGACCGAAAGAAGTACAGGCTGCGACCGCCGGTGCCGGCGGTGATCTGGCGGATGCCCCGTTGTACGGCGAAGCGCTCGTAGTCGTGGTCGTGGCCGGGTGCCGGGTGCGTCGTCGTCTTCCACCGCCCCCATGTCGTGTCGTACGACCCGCCGCCGCCGCCACCGGATCGTGTCCCACCGCCTGTCCAGGAGGCGTTTGGGGGGTGGTTACCGCCCCCTGAACGCCACTTGGACGTGCTGAGGTGCATGCCGCGCTCGCGAGGAGCACGGCTGCACTCAGCAGCAGGGCGCTACTCCGCCGCGTCGGCCAGGGCCTCGGCGAGGGCCGGGTGGACCAACAGGCTCTCGACGATGTCGGTGACCTTGAGGTTGGCGGTGACGGCGAGGGCGAGCACGGAGATCAGCTCGGACGCGCCCTGGCCCACGATCGAGCCGCCGAGCACGACGCCAGTGGCGGGGTCGGACACGATCTTCACGAACCCGCGCGGGTCGCCGTCGATCAGGGCGCGGGCGTTGACGGCGAACGGCACCTTGGTGACGCGGATCTTGCGCCCGATGGCGAACGCATCGGCCTCGGCCAGGCCCACGTCGGCGATCTCGGGCTCGGTGAAGATGGCGCTGGCCGCCTTGTCGTAGTCGAGGTGCCGGTGCTCTCGCGTGTGCAGCCCCATCACGTGCTCGGCCACCTTGCGGCCCTGCATGAACGCCACTGACGCCAGCGGCAGCCGGCCCGACACGTCGCCCGCGGCATAGATGTGGGGGACGTTCGACTGGCAGTGCTGGTTGATCGGCACGAACCCGCCCTGGTCGGCGGTGACACCCGCCGCCTCCAGTCCCAGCTCGTCGGTGTTGGGGATCGACCCGATGGCGAGCAGCACGTGCGAGCCGCGGGCCGACCGGCCGTCGTCGCACGCCACCACGACCTCGTCGCCGTCGCGCGTGATCCCGGTCGCCCGCGCCCCCTTGAGCAGCTTCACGCCCCGCTGCAGGAAGTTGTCCTCCAGCACGGCGGCCACCTCGGGGTCTTTCTGCGGCAGCACCTGCTGGCGGCTCACGACCAGGGTCACCGCCGAGCCGAATGAGCTGAACATGTGGACGAACTCCACGCCCGTCACGCCCGACCCGATCACCACCAGGTGCGACGGCAGCTCGGGCGGCGGGTAGGCCTGGCGCGTGGTCAGCACCCGTTCGCCGTCGACCTCGGCCCAGTCCGGTACACGCGGCCGGCTGCCCGTCGACACCAGCACGGCGTCGGCCTCCACCTCGATCATCTCGCCCTCGACCTGGGCCACCACCTCGTGCGGGCCCTTCATCGTCCCCGTGCCGTTGAGCAGGCGGACGCCCTGCGACGCCAGCAGCTCGGTGGCCGAGATGGTGAGGCCCTGCTGGATGTCGTGGATGCGACCGCGCAGGGCGTCGAAGTCGAGGGCCGGCTCGATCTGGCGCAGGCCCATGTGATGGGCCCGCCTGCTGGCCGACATCACGCCACCGGTGGCGATCATCGCCTTCGACGGGATGCAGTCCCACAGCTGCGCAGCGCCGCCGACGAGGTCGCGCTCGATCATCGTCACCTCGGCGCCGAGGCGCGCCGCGTGCGTCGCTGCCTGCACGCCCGCAGGGCCGCCGCCGATGATCGTGAACCGAACGGCCATCTGCTGTGGACTCTTCCCTACCGCGACGGTTGGTAGACGCCGAACTCCGTGCGCAGCGCGTCGCTCACTTCGCCCAGGGTCACGCCCATGCGCAGCGCCTCCTTCATCGGCACCAGCAGGTTCTGCGTGCCCCGCGCCGCGGCCTGCACGTCAGCCAGCCGCGCCTCGACGGCGGAGGCGTCACGAGACTCCTTGAGCTTCTTGAGCCGGGCGATCTGGTTGATCTGCAGCTGCGGGTCGATCGGGAAGACCTCGGGCTCCTCCATCTCGGCGTCGACGAACTTGTTGACGCCCACGATGATCTTCTCGTCGTCGTCGACGCCCTTGGCGAACGCGTAGGCGGCGGCCTCGATCTCGTCCTGCATGAAACCGGCCTCGATGGCCGCCACCGCCCCGCCCATGCCGTCGATCTTGTCGATGTACTCGAGCGCGCCCGCCTCGACCGCGTCGGTCAACGACTCGACGAAGTACGAACCGGCGAGGGGGTCGACGGTGTCGACCACGCCCGACTCGTAGCCGATGATCTGCTGCGTACGCAGCGCGGTCTTGGCCGCCTTGGCCGTCGGCAGGCCGAGCGCCTCGTCGTAGCCGTTGGTGTGCAGGCTCTGGGTGCCGCCGAGGACGGCGGCCAGCGACTGCACGGCGACGCGCACGATGTTGTTCTCGGGCTGCTGGGCGGTGAGCGTCGACCCGCCGGTCTGGGTGTGGAACCGCAACAGCTTCGACTTCTCGTCCTTGGCCCCGAAGCGCTCGGTCATGATCTTCGCCCACATGCGCCGGGCGGCCCGGAACTTGGCCACCTCCTCGAAGAAGTTGTTGTGGCCGTTCCAGAAGAAGCTCAGCCGGGGCGCGAACTCGTCGACGTCGAGCCCGGCCGCGATGGCGGCTTCCACGTAGGCGATGCCGTTGGCGATGGTGAAGGCGATCTCCTGCACCGCCGTCGAGCCCGCCTCACGGATGTGGTAGCCGGAGATCGAGATGGTGTTCCACTGCGGGAGGTGTTCCTGGCAGTAGGCGAAGATGTCGGTGATGATCCGCATCGACGGCCGGGGCGGGTACACGTAGGTACCGCGAGCGACGTACTCCTTGAGGATGTCGTTCTGGATGGTGCCGCCGAGCTTGTCGCCCGGCACGCCCTGCTCCTCCGCCACCAGCTGGTAGAGCAGCAGCAGGACGGCGGCGGTGGCGTTGATCGTCATCGACGTCGTGACCTCGTCGAGCGGGAGTCCGCCGAGGAGCAGGCGCATGTCCTCGATCGAGTCGATGGCCACGCCGACCTTGCCCACCTCGCCCTCCGACCGCGGGTGGTCGGAGTCGTAGCCCATCTGCGTCGGCAGGTCGAAGGCGCACGACAGCCCCGTCGAGCCGTGCGACAGCAGCAGCTTCCAACGCTCGTTGGTGGACGCGGCGTCGCCGAAGCCGGAGTACTGCCGCATGGTCCACAGCCGCCCCCGGTACATGTCCTTGCGCACGCCGCGGGTGTACGGGAACTTGCCGGGGCTGCCCAGCTTGGTGGCGGGGTCCCACCCCTCCAGGTCGCCGGCGTCGTAGACCGGCTTGATCTCTATGCCGGAATCCGTCTGCCGGCCCTCGTCTGCCATAAAGCAGAGGTTACGTCGTCAGGAAGGAGGAGCTTCCTTGGGGTGGGGCATGCAGAGCTCGTCGTACTCGGCGATGACGATCGGTCCTGCGTTCTCGCCGCACGCCGGGCACTCGGGATCGCGGTGCACCTTGAACGTGCGGAAGCTCTCCTCCAGCGCGTCGTAGGCGAGGAGCCGCCCGACGAGCGGGTCGCCCAGGCCGAGCAGCAGCTTGATGGCCTCCATCGCCTGCAGCGAGCCGATGATGCCGGGCAGCACGCCGAGCACACCGGCCTCGGCGCACGACGGCGCCATCTCGGCGGGCGGGGGCTCGGGGATCATGCACCGGTAGCAGGGGCCGACGTAGGGGTTGAAGACCGTGGCCTGACCCTCGAAGCGGAAGATCGAGCCGTGGACCACCGGGATGCGCTTGAGCAGCGACGCGTCGTTGACCAGATACCGGGTGGGGAAGTTGTCGGTGCCGTCGACGATCACGTCGTAGCCGTCGATGATGTCGAGGATGTTGTCCGCGCCCAGGCGCACGTCGTAGGTGACGACGTTGACGTCGGGGTTCATGGCCGTGAGCGTCTTCTTGGCCGAGTCGACCTTGCGGTCACCGATGCGGTCCATGTTGTGCAGCACCTGCCGCTGCAGGTTCGAGGCGTCGACGACGTCCATGTCGATGATGCCGATGGTGCCCACGCCGGCAGCGGCGAGGTAGAGCGCGGCGGGCGAGCCGAGGCCGCCCGCGCCGAGCAGGAGCACCTTCGAGTCGAGCAACTTCTGCTGGCCGGCGACGTCGACCTCCGGCAGCAGCAGGTGGCGCTGGTAGCGGTTGCGCTGCTCGGGGCTGAGCACGCGCGGCGCCCGCCACGGGCGGCCCTCGTCCTTCCAGCGGTTGAATCCCCCGGCGACGCTGGCGACGTCCTGGTAGCCGAGGTCCTTGAGGGTCTTGGCCGCAAAGGCCGAGCGGAAGCCGCTCGCGCAGATGACGAGGATGGGCCCGTCGCGGTCGGGCACCTTGCCCTCGACCTGGCTCTCCAGGTGGCCGCGCGGGATGTGGACGGCGCCGGGGATGGCGCCCTGCTCGTACTCTTCGGGTTCACGTACGTCGAGCACCAGTGACCGGTCGAGCCGGGCCTGCGCCTCTTCGGTGGTGACCTCGGTGATCTGAGCCTTGGCCTGGGCCAACAGGTCGCGTGACGTCGCCATAGTGGTTAAAACCTTACCTGATCGGTCGGCATTCCCCCCAGGGCCCTGCGGAGGCGAAAGTGGAGTTCCAGGACGTGGTTCGCCGGCGGCGGATGGTGCGCAACTTCGAGGACCGGGCCATTCCGGCCGCGGTCCGCGACCGCATCCTCGAGAACGCCCTCCACGCGCCGTCGGCCGGCTTCAGCCAGGGGTGGGCGTTCGTGGTATTGGAGGGGCCCGACCAGACGGGCCGGTTCTGGGACGCGTCGTTCGGCGACGAGGACCGCGCCGGCTTCACCTACGACGGCCTGTTCCGGGCGCCCGTCGTGGTCATCTGCCTGTCCCACAAGCAGGCCTACCTCGACCGGTACGCCGAGCCCGACAAGGGGTGGACCGACAAGTCGGAGTCGCACTGGCCCGTGCCCTACTGGGACATCGACACCGGCATGGCGTCGCTGCTGATGCTGCTCACGGCGGTGGACGCCGGCCTCGGCGCGCTGTTCTTCGGCATCTTCCCCGAGCGACTGGCCGGCGTGCGCGCCGCCTTCGCCATCCCCGACGAGTACACGCCGATCGGCGCCATCGCCATCGGCTACGCCGCCCCCGACACGCCGTCCCCCTCACTCAAGCGCGGGCGTCGCCCCCCGGACGCTGTGATTCATCGCGGCTCTTTCGCCTAATCGGCTCCGCCAACGATGGCAGGCAGGATCTCGCTGATCGAGCCGCGCAGGAGGGCGTCGGCCATGTAGTCGTACTCGGTGGGCTCGGCGTTGACGATGACGATCGAAGCGCCCACCGACTTGGCCGTCGGCACCATGTAGGCGGCGGGGGTGACCGCGAGCGTCGACCCGACCGCGAGCAACAGGTCGCACTCGCGCGCCGCCATGTCGGCGCGCATGATGTCGCGCTCGACGAGGTTCTGGCCGAAGCTGATCGTCGCCGCCTTGAGGATGCCGCCGCAGCTGCGGCAGGGCGGGTCCTCCTCGCCGGCCTGCACCCTCGCCAGCGCCCGCTCCATCGGCGCCCGCTCGCCGCACATCATGCAGTTGACCTCGCGCATCGTCCCGTGGAGCTCGATGACCTTGGCGGGGTCGGAGCCCGCCGCCTGGTGCAGGCCGTCGACGTTCTGCGTCGCCAGCGCGACCAACTTGCCGCGCCGCTCGAGCTCGACGAGGGCGCGGTGGCCGAGGTTGGGCTGCGCGTTCCACGTCGGTGACGCCACCCGACTGCGCCACGACTCCTTCCGGGCCTCGGGATCCGACATGTAGTGCTGCAGCGTCGCCTTGCGCTCGGCGCCCGGGTTCTTGGTCCACACGCCCTGCGGGCCACGGAAGTCGGGGATGCCCGAGTCGGTGGAGATGCCGGCCCCGGTGAGCACGGTGACGCGCTCGGCCTCGTCGATGAGAGTTCGGGCTTGTTCGATATCAGAAATCATGAAATACTCTGAAAGTCATCAGAAGATGGCCGCAGGTTGCGAAGCTCTTTGGGGGGACCAATGAAGACATCGCCTGTTTTTCCCGCTGACTCTCTCACCATCCGGCCCTGGCCCGACGCCGTGATCGACACCGTGGGGATCGATCCCCGCTCGTACTACGTCGAGACGTTCTGGCTCGGCGTGCTGGGCCCGTCGACCACCTGGCTGCTGCGCCGGCTGGTCAACGGCCTGGAGGCGTCGCCTGCCGGGTACGACCTCGACCTCACCGACACTGCCCGCCAGCTCGGCCTCGGCGACAAGGGCGGCCGCCACTCGCCGTTCGTGCGGGCCCTCACCCGCTGCGTGCAGTTCGACCTGGCCCAGCTGGTCGACGTCCGCACCCTGGCCGTGCGCCGGAAGCTGCCGCCGCTCAACCGCCGCCAAGTCGCCCACCTGCCGCAGTCGCTGCAGGACAAGCACCGCGACTGGCAGGAGTCGCAGGTCGGCCTGCGCGGCGTCGAGGCCATGCGACGCCGGTCGCGCCAGCTGGCCCTGTCGCTCCTCGAGCTGGGCGACGACCTCGAGACCGCCGAGCGCCAGCTGCTGCGTTGGCGGTTCCACCCGGCCATGGCCCACGAGTCCGCCGCCTGGGCGTGGGCCCGCCACCGGCAGGCGCTGGCCGCGGCCGCCGGTGGGAGCGCCGAAGCCGACGCCGTCCGCGTGCCGTCCCCCGCAGCTCCGGCCGCTCTCATCTCGGCCGGCCCGCTGGCCGGACCCGACGCCGCCTGAGGTAGCGTCGGCCCTTCAGCAGTAGGGGGATGGGCTGATGGCTCTCGAGATGGAACGGCGGCGCGCCGAAGACCGCAGGACGGTCGACCGGCGATTCGCACACCCGAGTCGCCCCCTCGGGTTCGACGAGCGGCGACGGGTACCCGACCGGCGCGCCGGCGACGAGCGGCGCCACATGCAGCCGGTCACCCGCCGCCACCTCCGGTTGCTGCCGCCGCCCGAGCTGCGCCCCGGGCGCGCCGACGTCCTCGACCGGCTCGTCCCCGTCGTGCTGCTCGTGGCGTTGAGCGTGGCCGACCTCATCACGACGCGCGCCCTGCAGGCCCGCGGCGGCGTCGAGCTCAATCCGGTCGGCCGCTGGCTCATCGGCCACGGCGCGCTGGCCGAGGCCAAGCTCTTCGTCGTCAGCGCCATGGCCGGCCTCGCTCTGCTGGCGCGGTCACGGCGCTGGATCGCCCACGCCCTCTGGTTCGTCGCCGGTATCTACGCCGCCGTGATCGGCATCCACATCGCCCAACTGCTGACGGTGCACTGACCCCGAGCGTTACCTCTTCGGCTTCTCGAAGGTGGTGAGCAGTTCGATCAGGGTGCGGACGCCGAAGCCGGTGCCACCGCGGCGGATGTAGCCCGCGTCCTCGTCGGAACGGGCGGGGCCGGCGATGTCGAGGTGGGCCCACGGGGTGTCGTCGACGAACTCGCGCAGGAACAGGCCGGCGATGAGCGTGCCCGCCTGGCCGGGACGGCCGATGTTCTTCATGTCGGCGACCTCGGAGTCGATGTCGCGTCGGTACTCGTCGGGCAGGGGCAGGTGCCACATCCCCTCACCGGCGCGCGCCGCCGCGGCCGACACCTGGTCGACGAATGCGTCGTTGTTGCCCATGAGACCGGCGATGCGGCGGCCGAGGGCGACCACCTGCGCGCCCGTCAGCGTGGCCAGGTCGACGATGGCGTCGACGCCGGCCTCCGTCGCCAGCGACAGGCCGTCGGCCAGCACCAGCCTGCCCTCGGCGTCGGTGTTCAGCACCTCGATCGTCTTGCCGTTGCGGGCCGTCAACACGTCGCCCGGCTTGATGGCCGAACCGCCGGGCATGTTCTCGGTCGTGGGCGCGATGCCGATCACGCGCACCTTGCAGCCGAGCGCGGGCAGCACCGACATGGTGGCGATGACCGCCGCCGCGCCCGACATGTCGGTCTTCATCGTCATCATGCCGTCGGCCGTCTTGAGCGAGAGGCCGCCCGAGTCGAACGTGATGCCTTTGCCGACGAGCGCCACCGTGCCGCGGGCCCGTCCGGCGGGCTCGTACGTGAGGCGGATGAGGCGTGCGGGCTCGTCCGATCCCGCAGCAACGCCGGCCAGTGCACCGAGGCGCTCGGCCTTGATCGCCTTCTCGTCGAGGATCTCGGCCGTGAGCCCGGCGTCCTTCGCCACGCTGGCCGCCACCGCCGCCAGCTTGCGGGGTGTGATGGCCCCGGCCGGGCCGTTGACGAGGTCGCGCGCCAGGTTCACCGCCGACGCCACCGTGGCGCCCCGGTCGAGCTCCTTCTGGAGGCGGGCACCACCGGCACCCACGACCACCAGCTCCTCGAGCTCGGCGGGCTTGGCCCCGTTGCCCTTGGCGCTCTTGAACTCGGTGTAGCGGTACGCGGCCATCGCCGCGCCCTCGGCCAGCGCCTGCGCCGCGCCGGGCACATCAGGCGCCGCGGCCAGCAGCGTGGTGGCGGCGCGACGGGCCGGGCCCGTCCAGCTGACCAGCCGCGCCGCGGCGCGCCGGAACACCTCGGGATCGACCTTGGCCTTGTCGCCCATGCCGACGGCGAGGACGAGCGTGCCGTCGTCAGCCGGCAGGGCGCGCGACTTCCCGGGCTTGCCGTCGAAGCCGGCCGCCTTCAGGAAGCCGACGTCGAGCTCGACCGGCGAACCCGCCGGCACGGACAGGTCGGCGTAGACCGGCACGGCCAGCAGCTCGACGTCGTCGGGGACCTCGCGTGCGGCGGTGAAGGTGATCGGCACTCAGCGCTCCTTGTCTCTGGTCAGCAGCGCCGCTCCCTCTTGCCAGCGGGCGAGCGTCCACACCAGGTCCGATAGTCGATTGAGGTACGGCAGCACCTGCGAGTCGTCGGGCACGAGCCCGAGCGACAGCCGTTCCGCCCGCCGCACCACGGTGCGGGCCACGTCCAGGGCGGCCGAAGACTTCGTCTGCCCCGGCACCACGAACTCGGCGGGCAGCTCGAACCGCTTCTTGAAGCCGTCGATCAGCGCCTCGAGCTCGGTGACCCGAGCGGCGGTCATGAGGCCGTCGCCGAGCTTGTGGCGGTTGGACGCGTCGGTGGCCAGCTCGGCCATGACGGTCCACAGGTCACGTTCGATCTCGACCAGCAACGTGTCGAGCTCCGAGCCCCGTTCGAGCTCGGCCCGGGCCAGTCCCAGGAAGGCCTGCGCCTCGTCGACGGTGCCGTAGGCGTCGACTCGCCGGTCGTCCTTGGGCAATCGCCCACCGAAGTACAAGCCGGTCGTGCCGTCGTCGCCCTTGCGCGTGTAGATCACCGGATCGGGCATATGCGCTGGGGACCCTACCGGGCCACCGGTAACCTTGACCCCCAATGGCCGGCTTCCTCGATTCCGTGGCGCAGCGCGTCGTCGTCTTCGACGGCGCCACTGGCACCAACCTGCACGCCCGCGAGCTGACCATCGACGACTTCGGCGGCCCCCAGTTCGAGGGGTGCCCGGAGATCCTGTGCGAGACGAGGCCCGACGTCATCGCCGACCTGCACAAGTCGTTCTTCGACGTCGGTGTCGACGTGGTCGAGACCAACTCGTTCGGCGCCATGCCGTGGGTGCTGGCCGAATACGGCATACCTGAGCGCTGCTACGAGCTGTCCGAGCTGTCCGCTCGCATCGCCCGTGAGGTGGCCGACGGGTACGGCCCCGAGCACTGGGTGGCGGGCTCGCTCGGGCCCGGCACCAAGCTGTCGTCATTGGGGCAGATGCGCTTCGTCGACCAGCGCGACGGCTACCAGCTCACCGCTGAGGGCCTGCTCGCCGGGGGCGTCGACCTGTTGATCGTCGAGACGTCGCAAGACCTGCTGCAGGCCAAGGCGGCGATCATCGGCGCCCGCCGGGCCATGGCGAAGGCGGGCCGCGAGGTCCCGATCCAGATGCAGGTCACCATCGAGCTCAACGGGCGCATGCTGCTCGGCACCGAGATCGGGGCGGCTCTCACCGCGCTCGGCGCCATGCGCCCCGACGTGTTCGGGCTCAACTGCGCCACCGGCCCCCGCGAGATGTGGGAGCACCTGCGCCACCTGTCGCAGCAGTCGCCATTCCCGATCTCGTGCCTGCCCAACGCCGGCCTGCCGAGCATCGTCGACGGGCAGACCCACTACGACCTCACACCCGAGGAGCTGGCCGAGTTCCACAGCCGGTTCATCACCGAGCTCGGCGTGTCGGTGGTGGGCGGGTGCTGCGGCACCACGCCCGAGCACCTGCGCCAGGTCGTCGAGAAGTGCGGGCCCCTCACCCCACTGGCGCGCACGCCCGTCACCGAGCCCGGCGCCACGTCGATCTACAGCACCGTGCCGTTCGAGCAGGACACGTCGTTCCTCGTGATCGGCGAGCGCACCAACGCCAACGGCTCGAAGAAGTTCCGCGAGGCCATGCTCGAGCAGGACTGGGACATGTGTCTTGCGATGGCGCGGGAGCAGGTCAAGGAAGGCGCCCACATCCTCGACGTGTGCGTCGACTACGTCGGCCGCGACGGCCGCGAAGACATGGACGAGATCGCCCAGCGCTTCGCCACCCAGGTGAGCGCGCCGCTGGTGATGGACTCCACCGAGCCGCCCGTGCTCGAGGCGGGCCTGCAGTGGATCGGCGGCCGCAGCATCCTCAATTCGGCCAACCTCGAGGAGGGCGAGGCCGAGGGCAAGCGCTTCGATCGGGTGATGTCGCTGGCCAACGAGTACGGCGCAGCGGTCATCTGCCTGCTCATCGACGAGGAGGGCCAGGCGCGCGACGTCGAGTGGAAGCTGCGGGTCGCCCACCGCATCCACGACCTCGCCATCGACAAGTACGGATTGCAGCCGTCCGACCTCATCTTCGACGCCCTGACGTTCCCGCTGTCGACCGGTGGCGAAGACCTGCGGGGCGACGCCATGGCCACCATCGAGGCCATCCGCCGCATCAAGGCGGAGATGCC
>Ga0070741_10010775_pt1 | contig 17130 bp, 12 predicted proteins | sample Coa_R1_4_FD_66440 | JGI IMG/M metagenome (GOLD analysis project Ga0070741, IMG submission 66440) | Surface soil microbial communities from Centralia Pennsylvania, which are recovering from an underground coalmine fire - Coalmine... | ecosystem: Environmental > Terrestrial > Soil > Unclassified ...
TTCTTGCTGCTCGCAAAGACCGCCGCGCGAATTTGAATATTGTATACAGGTCTTGTTTGTCGGTGTGTGTGGGATTTGCGGCTGCGCCGCCGAAGGTGCCGTTTTATAGTCTGCTTTCGACGGATCGCATGACTCCGCTCATCTGGCTGGGAGCGGAGACGGAAAAGTGTCCGGAAAGGGCTCCCGAGGGACATGCTCTGTTCGTTGCGCAATATGGGCCGGAGTTTTCGGAAGACAATTTTGAGATCGAGGAATCAAAACTCGTGAGCACGACTGTGCAGACGGTTTCGCGCGTTTTTGGCTCGGAGTATTCGAATCCGGAGTGGCATTTTGTTCATCGCTGGAAGATTTCGCAGCCGGAGCGGGTTGCGCTGTTCGACGCGATCAATCCCGAAGGGGAGCGATTGATTTTGGCTGGCGACGGCACGGTGGCCGGAAGAATTGAGAACGCTTTTGAATCGGGACATAAAGCGGCAGAACGGATCGCGAAACTGATTCGTTAGGAGCGGTCGTCGTTTCGGCTGGCGGGGCGGGTGCGGTTTTTTGCCCAGTTTCTCACTTGTTCGATCTCTTCCGACATCATTTTGCTAAGGGGAACGACGGCTTTGGCTTCGGCAAGCATATCATCCATCGAGATTTCGCGCTGCGCTTCGAATGCGCGATAAAGGCCGCCCACCACAATCTGTTCGATTTCGGCGCCGCTGAACTGAGGCGTGGCTTCGGCAAGCCGCTTGAGGTCGAACTGTGAAGGATCGCGTCCGCGAATGCGAAGGTGGATCGCAAAGATCTCTGCCCTCTCGCCCGAATCCGGCAGATCAACGAAAAAAATCTCATCGAAACGCCCTTTGCGCAGAAGTTCGGGCGGCAGCGCACTCACATCGTTGCTTGTGGCGATGATGAACACCGGGCTGGTTTTCTCTTGCATCCAGGTGAGGAACGTTGCAAAAACCCGCATCGTGGTTCCACTGTCGCTCACACCGCTTCCTTGCGAGCCGGCAAACCCTTTTTCAAATTCATCGGCCCACAAAATGCACGGCGCAACCGATTCGGCGACTTTGATCGCCATGCGGATGTTTTCTTCGCTTTGGCCAACGAGGCTGCCAAAAATCCTGCCGACATCGAGCCGGAGCATCGGCAGGTTCCAATGACTGGCGATCGCTTTGGCAACCAGAGATTTTCCGCAGCCTTGCACGCCCAAAATGAGAACGCCTTTTGGAACGGGCAGACCGAAATGCCGCGCGCGGTCTGAAAAACTGTCGGTGCGTGTTTTCAACCACTCTTTCAAATACTCCATGCCGCCGACGTTTTGGAAACTCACGGTGGATGGGTAGTACTCCAACAGCCCACTTTTGCGAATGATCTGCTGTTTTTGCGTGAGGATCACGTCTACGTCCAGCCTCTTTTTTTGCACAAGGCTTAGGGCCAAAACGGATTCGATTTCGTCGAGCGTGAGTCCCATGCACGATCCGATCAACTGCTCACGTTCGGATTGCGAATAGTCGCAGACAAGATCTTTGTGGGTTTTCGATCCTGCGATCGCGGCATCTACGACCGCCGCGATTTCGGCATCTCCCGGCAAAGGAAAATCCATCACCGTAACGCATTTTTCGAGTTCGGTTGGAAGCCTGAGGACAGGAGAAGTGATTACGATGGTTTGTGAATCATCTTTGAGTTTTGCGGCCATTTCGCGCAGAAGCCGAATGACTCTCGCATCGTTCATGTAAACGTGGAAATCTTTCAAATGATAAACGGCAGGTTCGTGGTACGCATGAATATGGGCGAGCGCTTCGAGTTCGGGCGGCAGTCTTCGCCCGGCGGAGATATCGGGGACGGCGTACTGATCGGGCGAGAACCCTTTTGGATATGACCAAGTCCGAAACTGCCGCGACAGGTTTCGAGCGATCTGCTGCAGCGCAGTTTGAACGCGTTCTTCTTCGAATGTGAGAACGTACACGATCGGATATTTGGCGCGTACGAGGTCTTCCAACTGTTGGAAACAGGTTTTGGAAGAACTCATTGTTTGCGCACGAGCCTTTGGCCGGTTGCAGTTGCGATGTACTTGCCGTTCTTGATAAGTGTGTGGACTTCGGGTGCTTCCGGTTTTGCGAGTTTTTTGCCGTCAACAACTGTGGCTTGCGTTGTGAGCCTGATGCCATCGAGCGTATAGGTGCCTTCGGCTCGGCGATGCGTGTCGCCATACGTCATGCTCATTGTGAACGTGCCGTCGCGTTTAAAAACGAACTCGAAATAGGGCAGAGCCAAACCCTGCCTGCGAATCTCGTTCGCTTTCGGCGCTGGGATGTCGGAGATCCAGTCTCCTACAACGTCATATTTCTCAGGTTGTTTTGGCTGCGGCTGGACGGGCTGCGCGGTAGGTTTGGGACTGTTTTCCGAAGTGTCGGAAGGCTGGGAGCACGCTCCCAAAATCAGTAACAAAACGGTTAGGCATGGTACGATGCGTTTCACGCGGGATATTATTGCATCGCAGCAGCCCGTGTGCCGCCGCCCGAGGCTTGCCGTAGACCGTTATGCCCACTCGATACGAACCGGATTCCTTTGAAAGCAGATGGAGGCAGAGGTGGGCGGATGCGGGTCTTTTCCGTACCCGGCAGGATCCCGGCAGGCAGAAGTTTTACGGCCTGGACTTTTTCCCTTATCCGAGCGGCGCTGGCTTGAGCGTAGGCCACCTTCGCAACTACATTCCCACCGACGTTCTTTGCCGAATGAAAACGATGCAAGGGTTCAACGTTTTGCATCCGATGGGATGGGATGCGTTCGGTCTGCCTGCCGAAAATGAAGCGATCTCGCGACAAACAAAGCCTGGGCCGATGGTGCGCGAATATGCCGACGTTTACAAGCGGCAGATGAACCTTGTGGGAATCGGCTACGATTGGGATCGCGAACTGAACAGTTCCGATCCGAGTTATTACCGATGGACGCAGTGGATTTTTCTGCTGCTGTATGAGCGCGGATTGGCATATCATGGCGATTATCCCGCCAACTGGTGCCCCGTAGACAAAACCGTGTTAGCGAACGAAGAGGTGGAAGGCGGCCTTTGCTGGCGCTGCGGAACTCCGGTTGAGAAAAAAGTTCTGAAGCAGTGGTTTTTTAGAATTACCGAGTACGCGCAGCGTTTGATAGATGACTTGGACACGATTGACTGGCCCGAGGGCATCAAGATGATGCAGAGAAACTGGATAGGGCGGTCGGATGGCGTAGAGTTCGATTGGGATGTGATCGAGCACCCAGGTGCGAAGTTTCGCGTATTCACAACGCGAATTGATACTGTGTATGGCGCCACGTTTTGTGTTTTGGCGCCCGAGCATCCGTTGGTGCAAACGATCACAACTCCCCAACAGAAACCGGAAGTGGATGCTTACATCGCGCGCTCGAAACTTCTTTCGGAAACCGACCGGTTGGCCACCGGGCGCGAAAAGACCGGGGTTTTCACCGGAGCGCACGCCCAAAATCCGTTTACAAAGCAGCCGGTTCCGATTTTTGTTGCCGACTATGTGTTGATGGATTACGGTACGGGCGCGATTATGGCAGTGCCCGCGCACGATGAAAGAGATTATGATTTTGCCGTTCGGTATGACCTGCCCATTGTGCAAGTGATTAAACCATCATCGGGCGAAACGCCGACGCTGCCGTTCACGTTGGAAGATGGTGAACTGGTTTCATCGGGTGCTCATTCGGGATTGCGCTGCGCAGACGCCAAAAAGAAAATGGCACAAGAGTTGCAAGCCGAAGGCCGCGGCGCATCGCGGGTCAACTATCGCCTGCGCGACTGGCTTATCAGTCGTCAGCGGTATTGGGGGTGCCCAATACCGATCGTGCATTGCGAGACATGTGGAATTGTGCCTGTTCCCAAAGACGAACTTCCGGTTTTGCTGCCCGATGTGGATCATTATCAACCCACGAACACGGGCGAATCGCCGTTGGCAGGAATCGAACAGTTCGTTTTGACTTCGTGTCCAAAATGCAAGGGCGTTGCGAAACGCGAAACCGACACGATGGGCGGATTCGCATGTTCATCGTGGTATTTCTTTCGGTTTTGCGATCCGCATAATGCCCATGCACCGTTCGATTCAAACCTGGTGAAATACTGGATGCCCGTTGACTGCTATGTGGGCGGTGCCGAACATGCGGTGATGCACCTTTTGTACGCTCGGTTTTGGACGAAAGTGCTGTTCGATGCTGGGATGGTGCCTTTCAACGAGCCGTTTCAGGTTTTGAGAAATCAGGGGGCTTTGCTCGCCTCGACACCGTATCGGAAACCCCGCGAGAACGAGACGTTGAAGACGGGGGAAGAAGGGATTCAGATCAGTTTTGAAGAAGCCAAGGCGCTTCCTGCGGATCAGGTTTTTTGGCGTTGGGCCAGAATGAGCAAATCCAAAGGCAACGTGGTAACTCCGGATGAAGGCGTTGCAAGATATGGCGCCGACGCGCTGCGCGTGTATGAACTGTTCGAGGCGCCTTTTGAGCAGACCATTCAGTGGAGCGATGAGCGCGTGATGGGCGCGGTGCGGTTTCTGAGCCGGACGTTCAAGCTCGCGTCGGAGATTCGGCCATCGTATGATCCTGATTGGCGGACGGCGGTGCAATCGGCAAAACTGGAGAAGGCGGATCGAGACATGCGATGCCTGACTCACAACACCATTCTAAAACTGACCGACGATATCGCGAGTTTCAAATTCAATACGGCGGTGGCGGCGATGATGGAGTTTTTGAACGGCATCGCTGATTATGCGAAAAGATCGCCGAACACAGCGGTGATTTCGGAAGCGATAGAAACGTTCATTTTGCTGCTTTCGCCCATCGCTCCTCATACGGCCGATGAACTTTGGGAGATGTTCGGAAAAGAAGGGTTTACTTTGCGGCAGGAATGGCCGGCCGCCGACGATGCGCTGCTGCGATCCGATACGGTTACGATCGTTTTGCAAGTGAACGGCAAAACGCGCGGAAACATCGAAGCGCCGGCAGGAGCTGAACGCACGCACCTGGAACAACTCGCGCTGAACCATGAGAAAGTAAGACAACATGTGGGACAATCAGCGGTGAAAAAAGTGATCGTTGTGCCCGACAAACTGGTGAACGTGGTTGCCGAATAGCGAGGCGTCGAAGGGGTTGAGTTTTTCTGCGCGTATCGCCATAATGATAAGGCGATGGCTCATTCCGATCCTTTTGGCGCTTCCCAGACCCTGGACGGCAAAACATACTATTCTCTGAAATCTGTTTCGAGCCTCGGCGATATCGCCTCGCTGCCGTTTTCCATTCGCGTGCTGTTGGAATCTTGTCTGCGAAATTTCGACGGCAGAATTGTAACCGAAGATCACATCCGCGCAGTTTGCGCTTATGATCCGCAACAGGTGAAAGAGGTCGAAGTGCCGTTTATGCCCGCGCGGGTTGTGCTGCAAGATTTCACCGGAGTGCCTGCGTTGGTTGATCTTGCGGCGATGCGAAGCGCGATGTCGAGACTCGGCGGAAGGCCTGACAAAGTGAACCCGTTGGTTCCTTGTGATTTGGTGATTGATCACTCCGTTCAAGTGGATGCGTTTAATTCGGGAGAGGCGCTGAAAATCAACGCCGAATTGGAGTTCGAGCGCAACAAGGAACGGTATGAGTTTTTGAAATGGGGGCAGTCGGCGTTCCGCAACTTTCGTGTGGTGCCGCCCGCAACCGGAATCGTGCATCAGGTGAACCTTGAATACCTTGCGAAAGTTGTGTGGGAGCAGGACGGAGTGATTTTCCCCGATTCGTTGGTGGGAACCGACAGCCACACAACGATGATTAACGGCTTGGGGGTCGTGGGCTGGGGCGTGGGCGGAATTGAAGCCGAAGCGTGCATGTTAGGGCAGCCGATTTATATGCTTCTGCCCGAAGTGATCGGCTTCCGGCTGACAGGTCAACTGCCCGAAGGTTCAACTGCCACTGACCTCGTTTTGGTGGTAACTCAGATGCTTCGCAAGCACGGCGTGGTAGGAAAGTTTGTAGAGTTTTTTGGTCCGGGACTTGCGAACATGCCGGTTGCGACGCGAGCGACCATCGGCAACATGGCTCCTGAATATGGAGCGACGATCGGCTATTTTCCTGTGGACGAACAGACACTCGCGTATTTGAAATTGAGCGGCCGCCCGGAATCGTTGATTGCGCTGGTTGAAAAATATTGCAAACTGCAAGGGCTTTGGCACGACGAGAGTTCAATGCCGCGGTATTCGGCGGTATTGGAACTCGACCTTTCGACGGTTTCACCTTCGCTCGCAGGGCCCAAACGGCCGCAGGATCGCGTGGCGCTGGTGGAAATGAAAACCGCATGGGAGCACGCGCTTGCCGAAACGTATGGGAAACACGCGAACGAATCGGCGAAAGTAAGCAAAAACGGCACGGGGTTCGAACTGCGGCACGGTTCTGTCGTGATCGCCGCGATAACAAGCTGCACCAACACCAGCAATCCGGAAGTGATGATCGGAGCCGGACTTCTTGCAAAAAAAGCCGCCGAAAAAGGTTTGAAACCGAAACCGTGGGTCAAAACATCGCTTGCGCCAGGAAGCAAAGTGGTTACCGAATACCTCGAGCGCGCCAACCTGATGGCCAGCTTGGAAGCGATGGGGTTTTATCTGGTGGGCTACGGATGCACAACCTGCATCGGCAACAGCGGTCCCCTTCCCGAACCGATTTCGCAGGCGATCAACGATCACGATCTGGTTGCCGCAGCCGTTCTCAGCGGCAATCGAAATTTCGAGGGCCGAGTCAACCCCGATGTGAAAGCCAACTATCTGGCATCGCCGCCGTTGTGCATCGCCTATGCGATCGCCGGAACGGTGGACATTGATCTTTCGCGCGAACCGCTTGGAACGGGTGCGGACGGCAAGCCGGTGTATTTGAAAGATATCTGGCCCACGCAACAGGAGATTCAGCAGACCATCCAAGCGTGCGTTTCGCGCGATCAGTTCGTTCGCGAATACAGCGAAGTGTTTGAGGGATCGGATTTGTGGCGGGAGATCAAGACCAGCGATGGCGGCGAATACGATTGGCCGGAATCCAGCACGTACATTCAGGAACCGCCGTTTTTCAAACAGATGACCCAAAAGGTTGAGTCGATTTTGCCGATTCAAAACGCGCGATGCTTGGCGATGTTTGGCGATTCGATCACCACCGATCACATCAGCCCCGCAGGCTCGATCAAACCGTCGAGTCCAGCCGGACTTTATCTTCAACAACTTGGCGTTCGGCCCCATGAATTCAACTCCTACGGCTCGCGGCGGGGAAACGATCGCGTGATGGTGCGAGGCACCTTTGCGAACGTCCGCATCAAAAATCTGTTGGCCCCAGGAACCGAGGGCGGATTCACGACCGATTTCAGCGATGGACAACTGAAAACGATTTATGACGCGGCGATGAACTATCAGCGGCAGCGGATTCCGTTGATCGTGATTGCGGGAAAAGATTACGGAATGGGTTCCTCGCGCGATTGGGCCGCAAAAGGCACCATGATGCTTGGCGTGAAAGCCGTGATCGCCGAATCGTTCGAACGGATTCATCGCTCGAACCTTGTGGGAATGGGAGTGCTGCCTTTGACATTCGTTCCCGGCCAAAGCGCCGAATCGCTGCATTTGCAGGGCGACGAAACATATTCCATTCCGCTCGATCAAGACCTTAAGCCGAAGCAGGTTGTGCGTGTGAAAGCGGTCAGACCGGACGGCAGCTGCGTTGGGTTCGACACGATTTGCAGAATTGATACGCCGGTCGAGGTCGAATACTATCGCAACGGCGGCATTCTTCACATGGTGCTGCGAAGAATGCTTGCAAACTAATGTTGTGCGGTTTGATGGATGCCGATGACGAAGTCGGCAATTCCGGCGCTCACCATTGTGTGAGATTCGGGTTTCTTTATTGAAACGGTAACCAGCGTGACCCCATCTTCGCCGGTTCGGCGCTTGATTCTAAAGTTGATGCCGCGCCGATACATCACGTGTCCGTTGCCGGCAAGAATCACCATGACCGTGCGAGGCGTTGTGTAGCGGTGTTCGAAATATGCGAGCGCCGAATCGGCCATCGCTTCATCCCAAAGCACTTGTCCGCGATACATCGCATCCATTGAACCGCCCGGATGCCCTTCGCCGATCAGCGCTTGAAAAATCTTTTTGTGATCTGCATCGTCCAAATAAAGTTTGGGCAGCTGAGCCTTCACATCATCAGGAAGCGAATCGAAACCGGTTCGGCTCACAATTCTTACCCAATCTCTCGGAACGTTCAGCGCGGCGATTCTTATGCCGTTTTGTTTGGCATAATCAAATATCGGCTGGTAAAGTTCGAACGGCAAGCCCCATTGGCCTTTCCAATCCGATTCCGTTAGGAACTGCTCTTCGGAGTAGCGCTTCAAAATCCAGTTATCCAAATAAGCCTGTTTCGGGCGCTGATACATCTCTAATCCGATCACTACATCTCGACCTGCTTGGTGCAAGGCTTCAATCACCGATTCCTGCCAGCGGTGTGCGTCGGGATTGTCATGTTCTTCACCTACAAAAACAAACCGTCTGCCCTCTGCGGCTTTCACAACCTCATCGAGCGAAACGGATTTTCCGTTCGTGCAATTCGTAATCTGGTCAATCCGCGCAGCCACGCTGCCCTTCAAACCGATAGGAAGGTTCATCGGGTCAACGGATTGTTGAAAAACTGCAAAGGCGAAGCCAGCGATCATCATGCAAGTCTACACCGATCGGGCTGTTGAAAACTTGTATTGCAAAAGTTTGCGAATCTGCATCGCCGTAAATCCGATGAGAATCGTTCCCATAACCCAAGCCGCTGCCGTGGCATATCCGAAGCGCAAGAACATAAACGCGTTTTCCCAAACTTCCAGCGCCAGGGTGTGGGTGGCATAGCCGGGGCCGCCTGCGGTCATCACAAAAATGTTTTCCATCGCCTTGAACCCGCCGATGAACGCGCCCAAAAGATTGATGAAAATCAAAGGTTTGAGCGCAGGAACTGTGATGAATCTGATTTTCTGCTTCCAGTTGGCGCCATCCAAATCGGCGGCTTCGTAACGATCTTCCGGAATGTTTTTCAACGCGGCAAGATACAGCATGCTTCCGGGCCCCGTGCCCGCCCATATTCCGGGGATCACCACGGCGAGCATCGCAAGCGAAGGATCGCCGAGCCAATCGTGAGTCATTTCAAAACTTCCGATGTGCAGTCCCACCGATGAATTGAGCCAATGAATGATGCCGTTCAATCCCGCAAACATTGGGCTCAACAGTTGGTTCAATAACCCAAATTCGGTTTTGTCATAAAACTGCCGCCATAAAAGCGCGATGACAATCCCGCTTGTGGCAGCCGGAAGATAAAACAAAGTGCGGAACAGCGTTTTGAATTTGGGAATTTCATCCAGGGCCAGCGCCAAAAACAGCGGCAGAAAGAATCCGATGGCAAGCGTCAATGCCACGAACACGACGCTGTTAAAAAGCCCGGTCCAAAATGTGGCCGACGCCGCAACCGAAATAAAATTGTCCAAACCAACCCACTTGGGGTCTTTCATAATCCGGTAATCCTGAAACGAAATCAACAGGCCGCGGCAAAGGGGGTAATACTGCCAAACCAATAGGCTGACGACAGCCGGAGCGATGCAAACCGCAACAAACCGCCTGATCCGAGAACGGTCTTCTCCCGCCGCCGATGAAATGGCGGCTTCTTCAAATTTCGGTTTTCTTTTGTAAACTCGAATCAGCCAAACTGCTGCAGCCAGCAGCGTCATGGCCAGCAGTCCAACCGCAAAGCCTCTTCGCTTGCGCATCTCTTCTTCGGGAACGAAACCCAACAGTTTGCGGTCAATGTCGTCGGCGCCTTCGGTCAAAATCTGCATGGCCGGAGTTTCCGGTTCTCGCAGCGCGCGCTCCAAAGGTTGATCGAGCAGAACGTACAGCATTTGGCAGTTTCTTCCATAAGGTTCGGGTTTACCGTTTTCAAACAGCTGCTTGTTCGCTTCCACCAGAAGAGGATCTACTTTGGAAGCGATTTCCGAATAGCCGAATTTGGTTAAGAGCGCGGGCGATACAAGATTGCCCATTCCGTTTTCCACATAACTGTCGGTTGCGATTTTTGCGGCTTCATCCGAAGCAAAAAACTTGATGAACCTCCAACACGCTTCCAACTTCTTGGGATCTTTCACTTTTGCGTTGATCGCCCACATTCCGGCGTTGATTTCGTTGGCGCGTCCGCCTGGGCCTGCGGGCATGGCTGCCACACCGATGAGCGCAGGATTCAGGCGCGAAGCGCTGAGCAGAACGTCGTTGGTGTAATCAAACCACATGGCGGCTTTTCCGGCATCAATGTCGCCACGCCAATCGGTGGATATGCCGGCCGCAGGGCCCGTCTGCTGTCCGTCTTTTATCGGTTTATCCAGCACAAGTTTGCGAAAGAACGTCAGCGCGGCTTCGCCTGCGGGGGTTGCAAAACTTGCGCGCCAGAATCCGCTTTTCGTGCGTTCGACCGGTTCGCCTCCGGCTTGTCGAAGCAGGTTTATCCAGTTCCACGCTTTGCCCTCGCGTCCGCCGTTGAACAGAAATCCGTATCGGCCTTTTTTCAGATTTGTCAGCCGCAATGCGGTTTCATAAAACTCATTCCAAGTGCGCGGCGGCGAAGACGGATCGAGCCCTGCCGCGCGGAAAAAATCAATCCGATAATAAAGCGCCATTCCGTATTGAATGAACGGAATGCAGTACACATGTCCGTCATAACTTTTGATCACATCTTGAATGTGCGGCTTGATGCGAGCCATTACCGATGGATCTTGAGCGATCAAATCGTCAAGGCTGCGGCAGAACCCCTGCTCGATGTAGTTGGTCATCTGCCGGAAGTTCACATAAAAAACGTCGGGCGCCGTGTCGCCTGCCATGCTCATCAAAAACGGCGCGTCGGGCTGCGTTCCTGCGACTTCCAAACCTGCGGCGTTTTCCACGCGGATATCGGGGTTGAGTTCATGAAACCGCTCGAACACCGCGCGCCGAATCTGGCTCGCCGGGTCGGCCGCATCGGTCGGCGGAATACCCCACGATGAATGGGCGATCATTCTAATGACCGTTTGATCGGCTTGCGAACTCGCACAAATGACCGCAAAAATCAAACAGCCCAACTGCCTGCAGGTGTTCATTCGCCTTCGATGACGATTTTGTCGAAATCTCCCAAAGTTTTGAACAAACCGTCCACGAAATGAAGCAGCGCAAGCCTTCGTGATCGCACCGCCTCATCCTCGACCATTACCATCACCTGATCAAAAAAGTTTGCAATCGGCTGGTGGAGCGTGCGAAGTTGATGTGCCAACTGTTCGAATTCGGCTCCCTGCGAAAGCGCCGCGATCATTGGCTGAAGAGCCGCCGCTGCATCGTGCAGTTCGCGCTCCGCCGGATCGGAGAGTTCCGCGGGATTCAGCCGCCCGATTGGTAAACCTTTTTTCACAGCCGCCGCGACAATGTTTCCGGGCCGTTTGGCCGTTCTTACGAAATCAATGTCATCTGCCAGGGATGCGATCACTTTTGCGCGCGATGCCAATCTGTGCGCTGTGTCGTCCCAGCTCGCGCTCCATGCAGCCGCTCTTGCATCAAACCTGATGCCCGAAAGGATCAGTTCATATCTTCCAAAGAGCAGGTCTTTTACATCATCTTGAATCGTTGAATCTTCGCCAAAGGAAAAACCTTGTGCGCGATACTGCTCTGCGGCCAACTTAATGAGCTGCCACGGCGTGGCTTCCCGTTCTGTTGTTTCCAGTTGCGCTTCGATGAGTTGCGTCGCCGCTCGGCGCAGCGCGTTCGGATCGCTGCTTCCCGAGGGTTTTTCGCCGATGTGCAGGAAGCCGGCCAAGCGGTCTGCTGCATCGGCGCACATCACCATCACAGCCGCGCGCATTCCATCGCCTTTTGCGTGCACATCGGCATCATATTGCCTTGCAATCGCCTCGCAAACCGCCGGATCAAACCCCTCGCGCTTTGCGTATTCGCTGCCCACTTTGCCTTGCAGCGAGGGCAGTTCGCTCACCAATCCTGTGCTCAAATCGGCTTTTGCAAACAGTCCTGCCTTTTCGCTTGCCTGCTGCAGCGATTCAGGCAGTGCGAACAGTTTTGCAAATTCCCGCGCAAGGTTCGAAAGCCGATCCGCCCTTTGCCGAATTGTGCCCAACTTTTCTTGGAACATAATTCTTTCTGTTGCTTGCAAAAACTGTTCGAGTGTGTGCTTTTTGTCTTCTTCAAAAAAGAACTTGGCGTCATTGAACCGGGCGTTCAGCACCCATTCGTTGCCCCGCCGCACGGTTTCATCGGTCTTGCCGTTGGTAATGCTTACAAAACGGTTGCTCAGCGTTTCACCATCATAAACCGGAAAGAACCGCAGATGCTTCTGCATGGTTTCGATCAGCACACATTCCGGAAGATCCAAAAACTGTTCGCGAAATTCGCCTTCAAGGGCGGATGGCAGTTCCACCAAGTTCGCGTTCTCATCAACCAGGTTCGAGAACCGCTCCGCGTCGGCGCCGCGCTCTTGGACCATTTCGGCAATCATCTGCCTGCGTTCTTCAAACTCCGCGATAACGGCGCGGCCTCGCAGATGTGCGATCAGATCATCAAAACGCGAAACATCAAACGGTTCGGGCTGCAAAAACCGATGCCCAAACGATCTGCTGCCGCTTTTGACATCTTCAATTTGAAACGGCACAACTTCGCCGCCGAACACGCACAGGATCCACCGAATCGGCCGGGCGAATCGCATTCTTCCGCTGCCCCAGCGCATCGTTTTGTCGAACGAAATCTCCCCAACGCATTTCGGCACAGTCTGCGACAGCAGTTCGATGGCGCTTTTCCCCACAACGGAAACGTTCGCCCAAACATAATCTTCGCGGATTTCAACTGCCGCTGCTTCTATCCCAGCGCTTTTGCAAAATCCCAGCAGCGCCGGCGATGCGGTGCCATCGGGCAGATACGCGGCTTTCGCCGATGGACCTCTTCGCAACTCCATCCGATCTTCCTGCCGCGTGCGAACGCCGTTTACAGAAACGATCAGCCTTCGAGGAGTGAACGCGATGCGAGAAACCACGCCTGCCTCGGCAAGCCCCAATTCGCAAACGGATTGTGAAAGGATTTCAGCCAACTGATTGCAAGCCTTGGCAACCGAATGGGCCGGAATCTCTTCGCAACCGATTTCAACAAGCAGCTCTGGCATAAGAAGCGCGAGTGTACCGCCGGACTAATAATCCACCGGCCGCAAATAAAACTCGTTGATTGCCGTGGACGAAAGAAGAGCGACGGTTGGAAGGTGCCTTTTCCAATGGGTGCTGGCTACCCGATGTCTCACAATCGCGATCTCTTCGCTTGTAAATCCCATGCGCAAAATCGCGTCTTCGGAAAATCCGGCCAACATGCGGCTGAGAATCTGATCCGCCTTTGCATAACGAATTCCAAAATCCCCTTCATCCGATTGGCCCTTAACCAGGTCGGCGGTCGGAATCTTGCTGCGCACTTTTTCGGGCACGCCCAAATGTTCGGCGAGTTTCCACACTTGGGTTTTGTAAAGATCGCCGAGCGGATTGATCGGCGGAGCGTCGTCGGCGTGCCATGTGAAATACCCAAACATTCTTTCGGTTTTATTTCCGGTGCCGATCGGAAGCGCCCCCAGTTTCGCGCTTTGATCGAACAAAATTGTGGTGCGGCACCTTGCGCAAAGGTTGCCGATACGATTGGGGCTCGCGTCCGGCTCATTCGCCTGCACATAGCCGTCCACCATCGAAGTGATCTCGATCACTCTGTCGTGAATCCCCAGTTGATTGATTACCAGTTTCGCGTCAGTCAGACTGTCTTCCGAGCTCCATTTGTATGGCATGCGAAACGCAAAGACGTTCTCGGGCCCAAACGCCTTAGAGCAAAGAGTTGCCACCACCGCCGAATCCACTCCGCCTGATACTCCGACCACGGCTTTTAGAACGTTCCGCCTTCGCGTACATTCGAATTTCAAAAACGCCGTCAAGAATCTAACTGCCAGTTCGCAATCAATGTCGAGCAGTTCATCGCCGGGCAGCCGGGCGGATCTGATTGTCGGCAGCCGATCAACACGCGCCTCAGGACTGATCATTCGCTTCGCAAATCTCCCGCGTTACATCTTCCAGCACCGACCGCAAATCCGCGAGCATCGGCGACTGGCTCCTCACCCTTTCAATTTCGCCCAAGTCAATCTCTGCCATCAAAATGTGCTCTTCCAATGCGGGGCCTTCGGCAACGATCCTGCCCGACGGATCAACCACCACGCTTCCTCCGCTGAACCCTTTCCCGCCTTCGAATCCGACCAACATCGCGTTGATGCACCACACACCGTGCTCTTCCGAAATCGCTCTTAGAAGCCGCCGCGTTCGGTCGAGATTCGCAAACGTGCCTTCGGCGAAGTTTCTTGCCGGAGATGCCGAAATCGCCGCAATCGTCTCGGCGCCTTTCAACGCGGCGATCATCGGAGCCGCCGAATGCCAAATCTCTTCGCAAATCAACATGCTCATCCGCCCAAACCGGGTGTCGTACGCCTCGATCTGCCTGCCCCTCGCAACGAACCTTTCCTCGTCGAAAACCCCGTAGGTGGGCAGGAAGAATTTGCGATGCACCGCCACAAGGTTCGCTCCGCCTGCCGAAAAACTGGCGTGAAGCGAGGAGTTGTAGATCGCGCCGTCGGCCCGCTCATAAAAACCGAAGATCACGTCCAAATCGCGTTCGGGCTTGCCGATCTGCGCCGCGACCTTGTTCATCGCCTCGGAAGCGCTCAAGGCGACGTCGGCGGTTCCGGCTTCCAAAAAATATCCCGAGAGCGAGGTTTCGGGGAAAACCACCAAGTCGGCCCCTTCCTTCGAACAGCGGGCGGCGGCGGCTCCGATCTGCCGCGCGTTCGCTTCGATATCTCCCTTGAACGGGGCGATCTGAACCGCGGCGGCGGTGAATCTCACCCCTGAATTGTACCGCTCGAACCTCACGCAACCGGCTGCAGTAGTATAATGTTCACCCCTCTAAAAGGGGGCGGAGACCAAATGGGACGTTTTTTCGCATGGTTGCGGGCGCTGTTCAATCGCATGATGAACCGGCTCGAAGACCCCGATATGATGCTCGACCAAGCACGGCGGGACATGGCAGCCGCCTTGCAGGAGAACAAAGAGAAGGCCGTTCAAGCCATCACGCAGCGCAACAACCTGCAGGACATGGTGGACAAGAACGAGCAGAAATGCGCTCAGCTCGAGAATCAAGCCACGGTAGCCCTCAAGCAAGGCAACCGCGATCTTGCGCGGCAGTTCCTTCGGGAAAAGGCCAACTATGAGTCCACTCAGGTCAGCCTGAAGGCGTCGCTCGCTCAGGCGAACGAAACCGTGCAGATGGTCAAAGTAGCGATCCGGCGTCAAGAGTAGGAAGTGAGAAAACGCACGGCCGAGGCGCTTGCGATGAAAGCCCAATACAAGCAGGCGCAGATCGAATCAGCCCTGAATCAAGCGCTCGAAGGGTTCTCCACCGAGTCGCAGTTCGGCACCTTCGAAGCCGCTGCCGAAAAAATCAGAGACAAAAAGAGCGAGGCCGATGCCCGCCGAGAGCTGATGCAAGGCAGTCTGCAGGGCAAAATCATGACCATGGAAGACAGCGCGATGGACATGGCAGCCGAAGCCGAACTTCAGAAACTGGAAGAAAGGCTCGGAATGGGAGCCCCATCCACCTCGACCTCGGCGGCGCCCCAAACCCAGGGAGACAACGTGGACGCGCAGCTGGATGAGTTGGAAAAAAGGCTTAACCAGGGCCAAAACCCTTAACCCCGCCGTGAACCAATCCGCCGCAACCCCCGACAATAGCCGGTGACGCCACAAACAAAAATTGCGTAAAGTCTAACAAAACCTAATCCGATGCTGAAGAGATTCTTATTCCTGCTGGCCGCGGCCGCCCTTCTTGCCGCATCGCTGTTCGGCCAAGAACGCTCCAAAGTGGGCAAGCTGGGGCAGCTGAACGCCGACGCGCCAATTTATCAGAAGCCGAGCACCCATTCCCGAATTCTGTATCGGGCCAAAGCGCAGCTGTACGTGGTGCTCACCAAAATCTCCAACGACTTCGTCGCCGTTGTTATGGCCGACAATTCGACCGGCTACATCGAATCCAAATTCGTTGACCGTCTGCCCTATGACGTTGGATATGAAAAGGGCACTCCAACAACCACCGAATCCTCGCGACAACTGGGGTTCGACACGTCGCGCGGCGGCTCGTTCCGCGATGGAGGCGCGCCGACCGAAGAGTGGCGGCAGACCCTTCTTCGCAATGCGATGCGCTATCAAGGAACGCGATACGTGTTCGGAGGAAACGATCTGATCAACGGCATTGACTGCAGCGGATTTGTGCAGCAGCTTCATCGGCAGTTAGGCATCGAACTTCCGCGTACCGCCGCCGAACAGATCGGAGTCGGCGAAGTGGTTCCGGCAGTTGATCAACTCCGCCCCGGCGACAGGCTTTACTTCACAAACTCTGCGCGGCAGCGGGTGAGCCACACGGGGTTGTATTTGGGCAACGGATATTTCATTCATGCAAGCAGCAGCGCCGGTCAGGTTACGGTGAGTTATCTCACCGACAAATGGCTCAATCTGCTGGTCGGCGCGCGCCGTTAGTGCGCGATCTTCGGCCAGTATTTCTGAAAGTCGAAATAAGGGCTGTTGTCCAGATCGTGGCATTTCAAACAGGCGGCCTCACCTGATCTGCCATAAGGCGCTTTCAGGTTGGCGATGTGTGCGCTGCCAGCGCCGTGACAGTTTTCGCATCCCACATGGGCCAAATCAGGTGTCTGCTCTTTCGACCGAAATCCTGACAAGTGCTCGATTCCCGTAACGTGGCAGTACACGCATTCCGGATCGGCATCGTTGCCGGTAGTTTCCAGCGCGCCGAGTGCAAAAAAGTGCGGCGAACTTTTCCAGATTTTGTACTCTTTTTGATGGCACGGAGCGCACTTTTTCGATCCGACGTAGCTTGGACCGTCTTTGGTGCGCGGCAGATTATCCAGAAGTTTTTCGAGGCTCACACGTTTCAGGTAGTTTTTGTAACTCGCCGCCGCGCTCGAATCATCCTCGATGCCTGAGTTGAGTTCAATCGCCTT
>Ga0070741_10010776_pt1 | contig 17129 bp, 21 predicted proteins | sample Coa_R1_4_FD_66440 | JGI IMG/M metagenome (GOLD analysis project Ga0070741, IMG submission 66440) | Surface soil microbial communities from Centralia Pennsylvania, which are recovering from an underground coalmine fire - Coalmine... | ecosystem: Environmental > Terrestrial > Soil > Unclassified ...
GGAGGACCGGATCGTGTCGTTCGTCGAGAAGCCGGCCGAGCCGGCCAGCACGCTGATCTCGACGGCCGCCTACGTCTACGCGCGCGAGCACGTGCCGCTCCTTTCGACCTACCTCGCCGAGGGGAACACGCCCGACGCGCCCGGGAACTTCATCGCCTGGCTGTACAAGCGCGCCGCGGTCTACGCGTTCCGCTTCGCCGGCGTCTGGTTCGACATCGGCGATCAGGAGCAGTTGCTCGTCGCGGACAACGCATTTCGCGACCGCCTCGGCCTCGCGACGCGGACGCGCTACGCCGTCTAGTCACCACCCGGCCCAGACGCCAGTCTGGTGCCGGTCACGTATCCTCCTCGGCGGGCTCGGCCTCGCGTGCGGCCCGCGACGACTGGTCGAACTGGACCGTCAGCCGGTCGATCCGCTGGCCCTCGACCGAGTCGACGCGGAAGAGGACGCCGTTGTGCCGCACCTCGTCGCCGGGCGTCGCCGTCCGACCGAGCGCGCCGAAGACGAAGCCGCCGACCGTGTGGTAGTCCTCGTCCGGCAGGTCGAGCTGGAACTGCTCGTTGAAGTCGTCGATCGTGAACGTGCCGTCGATCCGGACCGTGTCCTCGTCGACCTGCTCGACCGTCTCGTCCGGCAGGTCGAACTCGTCCTCGATCTCGCCGACGATCTCTTCGAGCAGGTCCTCGAGCGTGACGATGCCCTCCATGCTCCCGTACTCGTCGATCACGATCGCCATGTGCTGCTTCGTGCGCCGGAACTCGGTCAGGAGCGCGCCGAGGTGCTTCGTCTCCGGAACCATGATCGCCGGCCGCACGACCTCCTCGATGTCGACGGCTGCGATGCCGCGATCGTGCATCGCCTCGATCAGGTCGCGGACGTGGAGGATCCCGACCACCTCGTCGAGCGAGCCGCGGTACACCGGATAGCGGGTGTACTGCGAGTCGAGCACCGCCTGGAGCGCTTCTTCCGGCGGCAGCTCGATCGACAGCGCGACGACCTCGGGCCGCGGCACCATCACGTCCGAGACCTCCTTGTCGGCGAAGTCGAAGACCTTGTAGAGCATTTCCTGCTCCTCGTGCTCGATCTCGCCCTGCTCGGCCGAGCTCGAGAGCAGCATCCGCAGCTCCGCCTCCGAGTGGGCCTCCCCCTCGCCGGTGGGCTGCTCGAGGCCGAGCGTGCCGAGAATCGCCGCGGTCGACTGCTGGAGGGCCCAGATCAGCGGCTTGAAGACGAAGAAGAACGCCCGCACGGGCCGCGAGACTGCGAGCGCGGCCCGCTCCGGGTGGCCGAGGGCGATCCCCTTCGGCACGAGCTCGCCGACGACGACGTGGAGGTAGGTCACGATCAGGAGCGCGAGCAGGACCGCGAGGACGCTCGCCATCACCCGGTCGAAGCGGTGGGCGAGCACCTGCTCGCCGAGGGCGCCGATGCCGAGGCTCGTCATCGTCACGCCGAGCTGCATCGCCGCGATGAAGCGCGGCGGGTCGCTCGTGATCCGCCGGACGTCCCGCGCGCGCCGGTTGCCCTGGTGCTCGAGCTCGAGCAGGCGGGTGCGGCGAGAGGTCACGAGGCCGTACTCGGCGCCGACGAAGAACGCGTTCAGCAGGATCAGCCCCGCGAGGGCGACGAGCTCGAGCGTGAGGGTCATGCGCCTGCCTGGGCGGTACTGGGCGCGTCGTCGTCGTCCAAGCGGATCCCCCGCATGGTAACTGACCCCTCGGCGACCTTCCGCAACACGAACGTGTGTTCTATACTGGCCGGATGCGGACGGAGTACCGCGAGGAGCCCTGCAAGACGGCGCTCAATCGCGTGCAGGGGATGCCGTTCGGCTGGTCGCTCAACCCGTACATGGGCTGCGCCCACCGCTGCACGTTTTGCTACGTCCGCGCGTTCGAGCTGCGCGCCGACCGCCCATCCGGCGCGCGCTACGGCACCTCGATCCGCGTCAAGGTCAACGTCGCGGAGGTGCTGCGCCGCGAGCTCGCGCGGCCGTCATGGCGCGGCGAGGCGGTCGCGATCGGCGCCGCGACCGATCCCTACCAGCCGGCCGAGGGCCGCTACCGGCTGACGAGACAGTGCCTCGAGGCGCTCCGCGACACGGCGAACCCGTTCTCGATCATCACGCGGAGCCCGCTGATCGTGCGCGACCTCGACGTCCTGAGCGCGGCAGCCGAACGCGCGGACCTGTCGGTTACCTTCTCGGTGCCGACGCTCGACCGCGAGATCTGGCGCCGCACCGAGCCCTCCACCCCGCCCCCGCACCAGCGGCTCCGCGCGCTGACGCGGCTCGTCGACAGCGGGATCCGCACGTCGGTCGGGATGGCGCCGATCCTGCCGGGCATCTCCGACCGGCCGGAGCAACTCGCCGCGGTCGTGCGCGCGGCGCGAGAGGCCGGCGCCTGCGGCGTGTGGGCGAACGTGCTCTACCTGAAGCCGGGCACGCGCGAGCACTTCCTCGAGTGCCTCGCGCGCGACTGGCCCGAGCTCCTGACCGAGTACGAGCGGCTCTATCGTGGCCGTGCGTACATGGCGAAGGCCGACGCCGACCCGGTGCGCGAGCGGGTGCGCGAGCTCGCGCGGGCAGCCGGAGTGCGCGACCGTCGCGGTCGCAAAGCGCGGCGCCCCGCCCTCGCCGAGCAGCTGTCTCTCCTCCCCGCCGCCTAGAATCGAACGGGTGCCGGAAGAGATCACCGCGCTGATCGTCGACGACCACGAGGTCGTCCGCGAGGGACTGCGCCTCTCGCTCTCGCGCGCGCCGCACATCCGGATCGTCGGCGAGGCCGGCGACGGCGCGAGCGCGATCGAGCTCGCCCTGCGCCGCAAGCCCGACGTCGTGATCATGGACGTCCGCATGCCCGGCATGGACGGGCTCGAGGCGACGCGGTCGCTGACGAGTCAGGCGCCGAACGCGAAGGTGCTGATCTTCACCGCCTACTCGGAGCGCTCCCTGCTCGGCCGCGCCTTCGACTCCGGCGCCAACGGCTACATCCTCAAGGAGGCGCCGCACCAGACGCTCGTGCGTGCGATCGAGAAGGTCGCCGCGGGCGAGGGCTACGTCGACCCGGCGCTGATGCCCGCCTTCCTCGCCGGCAAGGACCAGGCCGACATGCTGACGGCGCGCGAGCGGGAGATCCTCCAGCTCCTCGCCGACGGGATGTCGAACGCCGACGTCGCCGACAAGCTCTTCATCTCGCAGGAGACGGTGAAGAGCCACGTGCGCCACATCCTCACGAAGCTCGAGGCGGACACGCGCACGCACGCGGTCGCGATCGCCCTCCGCGAAGCGATCATCGATTGACCAGCGGCGGCGACGGCGATCGAGACCGGCTCGACCGGCTGATCGCGGCGGAGCAGGACGAGCGACGGCGCCTCGCGCTCTTCCTGCACGACGGGCCGGTGCAGCAGCTCTCCGGCATCGCCCTGATGCTCGACGCGGCCGCGCACCTGTTCGCGAACGGTCGGCAGGACGAGGCGCAGAGGATCCTCGCGACCGCGCTCGAGCGCCACCGCGAGACGATCCGCGAGCTGCGCGACCTCTCGTTCGCGCTCGAGCCCGTCGTCCTGCGCGACCAGGGATTCGCGCCCGCGCTGCGCGCGCTCGCCGAGCAGATCGGGACGACGTACGCGCTCCGCGTCGATCTCGAGCTCGACGCCGCCGACGGGCTCGGCAACACGACGCAGGTCGCGCTCTACACGATCCTCCGCGAGCTGCTCGACCAGTCGGTGCGGCGCGGGCCGCCGACGCGGATCGCCGTTTCGATCGCGCGCGGAGACGACGGCGGCGTCGTCGCCACGGTCGCCGACGACGCCGAGCCCGAGCGGCGCCGGCGCTCCTTCGAGGTGATCGAGGAGCGCGTCCGGCAGCTGCACGGCGAGATCGAGGTCGCCGCCCGCGACGACGGCACCGAGATCCGCGTCACGCTCCCTGCGTACACCGCGCAGCGCTAGTCCTGGGTGAGGAGACCGGGGCGGCGAAATGACATCATCCTCGAGTAGCTGGCGACTGCCCCATCGAAGCGGCTCTACCGGCGGAACGGCTGTCGCAGCGAACGCTTGCGGACTGGCGACTTCCGACCTACCCGTACACCGCCCACCCCTCCACTGCTGCCGTCCGTGGGCCGTATGGGTGGAGAACACGGCTGGCTCACCACACAATCAGTGCGGCGGAACGGTGATCGACCCTACGCATGTCGTGACGGCTGCGCATTGTCTGTACGGCCTCGGCTCGAACGTTCTCGCCGAACGTTCTCGCCGACCCTAGTCAAGTGTCGATTCGGGCCGGGGTGTCGAAGATCGGGCCTCCGGGCGCAGGATCACCCACCGAGCAGGACATAACGGCGGCCTCGTTCCGCGTTCATCCCGGCTATTCCAACACCGGCCCCGAGATTCCAGGCGACATCGCCGTCCTGACGTTGTCGCAGCCGCTTGATCTCAGCGGGCCGTCCGTGCAGGCAGCCTCGCTCCCGCCCGCGAACACTCCCTACCCGCTCAAGGCCGCGCTCTCGTTGGCCGGATACGGCCAAGAAACGCCTGCTGCGCCCCCGACGGAGCAGTTGAACTCGATGACGTCGACCGTCGAGCCTCAGGGGTATTGCGGGCAGCTCTCGGAGTTCCGCCGCATCATGTATTTCGACAACGGCAGCGAGTTCTGCGCCGTATCACCGACAAGCTCGGTCTGCGGCGGCGACAGCGGAAGCGGCCTCGTCACCACAGGCGCGCCGCCGGTTCTGATGGGGGTGATCTGCTCCGATCGCCAGCGCGGGCCGTTCGACCCCCACGTCCAAGGCGACCTCGGCGACATCAACGCGGGTGACAATCGACCGGCTGGCGCCGCTTGCAGCGAAGCGCGGTGCGTACATCACATTCGACGTCGTACTCCGGGTCCCGCTGGGACCGTCGGGCACATTCAAGGTCTGCGCCAGACTCCCGACCTCCGTCCGGGTGCACGCCGGGATTTGCCGCTCAACTCAAGAGGCATTTGGAGCCCATGGAGCCTTCCAGTTCAAACTCACATTCAAGGTGGCGCCTACCGCCCCCTCGGAGCCGTACGCGTTCCGGTCACCGGCACGGCCGGTCACTCAATCGCCACGACCGTCGCGCTCCTCCAGATCAGAAGCACCTGAGGGTGGTCACGCAGTCAAGTCGGTTGAGGTGGTGTAACGCCAGCTCGTCGACGGGTGCCGCGTCTCAGGCCGGCTGCAGTGCGATCACCTTCTCGGTCTGTGTGCACTCGTCCTCGTCGAGGACGAGCGCGAGCGATTCGGCCGACAGGTAGCGGCGGCCGACGAGCCACTCATCTCTGTTCTGTTCGATCAGCAGCGCGCCGGCGAGCCTGATTACGCCGACGGCGCCAGGTGCGCCCACACGTTCTCGAGCAGCCTCGTCGTCTCCGGCCAGAGAGCGACCTGGCCGCCGCAGGTCAGCGCGCCCGCCGAGAACACGCCGCGCGCGGGTTCTCCGACAGGAACATCGGAATGCCCTCACCGACGTTCGAGTTCGGCAAGACCGCGCTCTCCAGAGCCGTCGTGAGCGAGGCCGGGCAAAGCCCGCCCTTGCGGCGTGCGCCGCCCGAGCCCGATCTACCATCTTCAGGCGATGGAGAACGGCGACGGGTCGGGGCACGTGGTGTTCGTCTGGTCGCCGACCGGCTACACGCTGCGCGAGGCCGAGGGTGAGCCGCCGCCGGTCGGGCACGAGCTCGAGGACGAGGGACGCACGCTGATCGTGACGAAGGTCGGTCCGTCGCCCTTGCCGGGCGACGCGCGGCCGTGCGCCTACACCGTCGGGAAGTAGTCAGGCGCCTGCGATGGCCGACTCGGCCGCGACGAGCCCGAGCACGAGCGCCTGCGCGAGGCCGCTCGCGTAGCCGCCGGTCGCGATGCCGCCCGCGTCGATGCCCGCGGCATAGAGACCGTCTGCGCCGACGACGCGCGCGCGCTCGTCGATCGCGAGCCCGCCGATCGTGTGCGTGATCGAGGCGACGACGCGGACCGTGTTTTCGGAGACGCGCGCCTCGCGCGCCTTCTCGACCTGCGCGGCGACCTCGGCGTCGGCGAGCGCGTCGTCGTCGAGGACGTAGTACGCGCGCGCGCCCGGCCGCCGCGCCGTCGCCTGGACGACGTTCGTCTCCGACCACGAGACGTCCTCGGCCCGGAAGAACTCGACGCCGTCCTCGTCGACGATGCGCGCGCGACGCGCGTAGAGCTGCGACGCCGACACGAACTCGTCCTCGCTCCAGGGGCGATCGGGCATGTTGCGGCCGTAGAACTCGTCCAGGCCGGTGGAGAGCGAGCCGCCGCGCGCGAGTCCGACCCGCAGCCCGTCGCCGGTCGACCACGGGTTCGCGCGCAGCCGCAGCGGCGCCGCCGGCCGGATGTACTCGGCGACGAGGTCGCGCGACGCCGCGAAGCCGCCGGTGGCGAGCACCGTCGCGTCGGCGCAGTCCGCCGGTGCTTCCGTCGCCAGGAACAACCTGTTGCTCGGGATCCGGCCTGCCAGCGCGGCCGTGAGGCCGGGCGGGTCGAGGCGAACACCGGTCGTGCGCGGGTTGCGCGTCTCCTCCCACACGACCGGCGCACCGACGCTCCGCAGCCAGGCGAGCGCCTCGTCCAGCCGCTCCCACACGAGCCGCTGCAGCCGGTCGTCGCCGCCGGGGCACTCGCGACGGAAGTCCTCCCACTCCCGGTGACGCCAGACGACGCCGGAGGAGAGCAGCATCGAGCCACCGGGGCGCGGACCCTTCTCGTAGACGACGGGGTCGGCGCCGAGCTCGCGTGCCCGCACCGCCGCGACGAGGCCGGCCATCCCGGCCCCGGCGACGATCACGTCAAGGAGAAGGTGGGCTTGTGCTCGACGTACTCGATCCGGACGCCGTCCGGCCCGCGAAGGAACGCCGCGTACGTGTTCGCAGCGTCGACGACCGACTCGACCTCGATCCCGAGCTCCTCCGCGTCGGCGACGTGCGCGTCGGCGGAGTCGACGAGCACGGCGAGGTGATTCACGAGCGGCCGCTCCGGCCGGCCCGGATCGCCGGGCACGAGCTCGACGAAGGCGCCGTCGAGCTCGGCGCGAGTGCCGGCCTGCTTGAAGCCGTAGCGCTCGTACTCGGCCGCGGTCGCCGCGGGATCGGCGGTGCGGAGGGCGACGTGGTCGAGCGCGTAGCCGGCGCCCCGGACGAGCCGGATCCGCAGCCCCTCGCCCGCGTCGAACTCGCCGGCCGCGGGCGCACGCAGCGCCACGTGCACGAACGCACCCGGCTCGCGCGGCCCCTCCGCGTCGAAGAGCGTCAGCTTGAACCCGCGCGCGTCGCCGCCGAGCAGCGTGAAGTTCTCCTGGCGGTCGATCACGTGCCACGGCAGCCGAGCGAGGATGGCCGCGGCCGCTGCGTCGCGGCCGGCGACCCAGAAGGCGACGTGGTCGATGCGCTTCGGCTGCACGGCCGATCTACCTACCCAGGAACGCGGGTCCCAATCTCAGGCGATCGGCTCGTTCTGGACGTTGTGCTCCGTCGCGTACTCCTGCGCGAGCCTGTTGACCACGTCCATGCCCTCGTTGAACGCGGCGTTGATGCGCACGAACGGCTCCCACTTCTCAGGCAGCGCGTCCTCGGGGAAGATCGCCTCGACCGGGCACTCCGGCTCGCAGGCGCCGCAATTGCGAGTGTAGATCCCGCCGGCGAGGGTGAACTCGTGCTTGCCGGGCACGACGGCGCAGAACGTCTCCTCCTCGTCGCGCTCCTGCGGCTCGACGCGCACCACGCGCCAGTGGACCTCGCGCGTCGCGAGGTCGAGCCAGCGGATCGGCCGGCTGCGAACGCCGAAGCTCGTCTCCAGGCTCGCCTCTTGGCCGGATCCGATCGCCACGTACCCCGCGAGGGGCGCTGCGTCCTCGAGCCAGCCGAGTGCCTCGTGATCGGTGGATCTGAGACGCCACGACCCCGCCTCCACCCGGGCGCCGTCGTTTGCGAGCCAGCCGTCGACGAAACCGGCGACGTACTCGGAGTCGCCGGTCTCCGGCAGGACGCGCTTGAGGTTGACCGGCGCGCGCACGACCCCGGTGCCGACGTAGCCGGGATGGCCGTCGAGGGAGGGCGAGAAGTCCACCTGGTCGAAGAAGTCCTTGAACGCCGCGACCTTCTCACCGTAGAGCTGCACGTAGTGGAGATGCTCGCCCGACTCGATCGCTTGCTTGTTCCAGCTCCCGTCGCCGTAGACGAGCCCGTGCAGGACGCCGAGGCGATAGCTCTCGCCATCGCGCCGCGGCAGCGTGCGCGCGGACGGGACGAGTTGACCAGCGGCGAGCGCGTCCGTCCGCTCGCCGTCGGCGAGGACCCATTCGTGCGTCGGCGTGGCCAGCACGGTACGGCGGAAACGGCTCACGTTGCGCGTCGTCAGGCGCACTCCCCCGTGGCGGGTTCGCTCCTCGAAAGCCGGGGCGAGCTCGACCTCGACGAGCGGGCGCCGGCGGAAGCGCTTGACGAGCGCCCGCTGGAAGCCGGTGTCGGTCAGGACGGTGCACCACCGGTCCTCGAGCTCGGCGAAGCTCCGGAGGCCCCACCGCGTGACGAGCCGCTCGCCCGCGGCAAAGCAGTCGATGCACTCCTCGGGGTCGATGACGAGCATACGCTCCCCGATGTGGATGCAGTCGACGGGGCAGACGTCGATGCAAGATTGGTCCTTGATGTCGATGCAGGGCTCGGCGATCACGTAGGTCATGACGACCTACTCTACCGACGCCAAAAGCCCGTCGATCAGCTCACGTGTACGCTCGAACAGCGCCGATTTCGCGACGACCTGGTCGAAGCCGGCCGCATGCGCGCGGCGCAGCCCCGCCGTGTCCGTGTGATTGGTGAAGCCGAGCAGCGGCACGTCCGGGTACGTGTCGGCGACGTCGTCGGGGTCGACGCGCGCGATGTCCGCGATGACGATATCGGGTGGGTCGATCCCGTCGCTCGTCTCGAAGCGGTGCTCCGGAAGCAGCGACTCGAGTTTTCCTCGGAGGAACAACTCGACCCCAACGAGCAGGATCGTGGCCATGCCTGGCCCCGACGATAGCACCGTCGCCGGCGATTACAAGCGGGGTCTCGAGCTCGCGCAGGCGGGCGAGTTCTTCGCGGCGCACGAGGCGTTCGAGACGGCGTGGCGCGCGGCCGCGCCCGGCGAGCGCGATTTCTTCCAGGGGCTCGTGCACGCCGTCGTCTTCGCCTACCAGGCCGGCCGCGGCAAGCCGATCGGCGCCGAACGGCAGCGGCAGAAGGCGCTCCGCCGGCTGGGGCCGTACACGCCGGAGCACCGCGGCCTCGACGTCGACGGCATCCTGCGCGCGCTAGAACGAGCCGAGCCCGACCTTCGAGAACACCTGGTCGAGCGCGACCCGCAGCCACCAGTCGCGGTGGAAGAAGAGCAGCAGGCCGAGCGCGACGAGCGTCGCGCCTGACGCCGTTCGCAGCGCGACGTAGTGCGAGCGCACCCAGCGGAACGCTCGCATCGCGTGCGCGAACGTGATTCCCGCGAGCACGAAGGCCGCACCGAGCCCGAGCGAGTACGCGAGCAGGAGCACGACGGCGCGCGCGATCGTCCCGCTCGAGCTCGCGAGCACGAGGATCGACGCGAGCACGGTGCCGATGCACGGTGCCGCACAGACCGCGAAGGCGCAGCCGAGGACGGCCGAGGAGCCGCGGCGGCGTGCGCGCTGCAGCATCCCAGGCGCGACCGTCCGCTCCGGCCAAGGCAGGAGCCCGGCGAACGCGAGCCCGATCACGACCAGCGCGAACCCTGCGATCTCGGTCTGGGTCGCCTTGGTAACGACGCTCGCAATCGCCGCCGCGCCCGCGCCGAGCGCGACGAAGACGGCGGTGAAGCCGGCGATGAACGGCACGCTGGCGGCGGCGACGCGGCGGCCCGTGCCGCGCTCGCCGAGGCGCGCGACCTCCACTGCGGACACGGCCGAGAGGTAGCCGGGAACGAGCGGCAGCACGCACGGCGTCACCACCGAGACGAGCCCGGCGAGGAACGCGACCGGGAGCTTCTCAAGCATCGAAGCGGGCGAGCTCTTCGTCGACGCGCCGCTCCTGCTCCGGCGTCAATCCCGGCGCGAGCACCCCCTTCGTCCCCGAGCGGTTGCGCGACCACGCCCACGCGCCCGCGGCGAGGGCGAGCGCGCCGAGGCCGACGCCGCCGAGCGGCAGCGCCCACGCCAGCAGATCGAAGCCGTGCGTCCGCGGCACGCCGAGCACGGCCGGGCCGAACTGCGCGAGCAGCGTCGAGCGGATCCGGCACTCGCTCCAGCCGGCGGCGATCCAGGTGCGGATGTGCGCCTTCATCTGCTGCGCGATCGGCGAGTTCGACTCGTCGAGCGGCGTGTGGCACTCGGGGCACACGAACTCCGCCTCCATCGCGCCTTGGGTCGGGTGCTGCGTGCAGGCGAACGCGGGCGCTGCGAGCAGCAGCGCGAGCAGCGCTACGGCGGCGACCCTCACGTCGCGAGCGCGTGCCGGATGCCGGCGGCGAGCAGCCGCGGCGTCGCGGGCCCGACGATGTGGCCCGCCTGGCCGCCGACGGGCGGCATCGGCACGACGCGGCCGCGGCGGTCGACGAAGAACGTCTCCGGGTAGCCGGTGACGCCGAAGCGGCCGACCAGCGAGCCGTCGTCGCTGACGTTCGGATACGTGATGCCGAAGCGCCGCAGGAACTTGAGCCCGGCGCTGCGGAAGTCCTGGACGTCGATGCCGAGGAAGACGACGTCCTTGACCCTCTGCCACCGCTTCGAGACGGCTGCGAGCGTCCGCGCCTCCTGGGTGCACGGCGCGCAGTAGCTCTGCCAGAAGTTGACGACGACGACCTTGCCCCGCAACGACGCGAACCTCAGCTTGCCTTTCCGGTTCACGTAGGGCCGCGTGAACGACGGCGCGGCGTAGGCGTGGCCGCTGTCGACTTCCTTCGCGACCCGACCTGCGGGAGTGTGCGCCACGTCCCAGACGAGCACGCCGAGCAGGCCGACGACGACGGCGACGGCGACGACCTGCGGCAGACGGCGCACGGCTCAGACGATGAAGACGGTGGTGCCGATCTTGACGTGCTCGAAGAGCCACTCGGCGTCGGGAACCTGCATCCGGATGCAGCCGTGCGAGACGCTGTAGCCGATCGAGCTCGGGTCGTCCGTGCCGTGGATGCCGACCCCCGGCGCCGACAGCCCCATCCAGCGCGTCCCGAGCGGGTTACCCGGACCCGGCGGTACCGGCTTCAGCCCGCGCGCCCACGAGTCGTACGTCGGCGGATACCACCACGGGTCCTTCCACATGACGACGATGCGGAACCGGCCGGTCGGAGTCGGATAGATCGACTGGCCCGTCGCGACGGGGAAGCGCCGCAGCCGGCCGTCGTCGAACCACGTGAGCCGGTTCAGGCTGCGGTTGATCAGGACGACGGCGCCGATCTGCGCACCGGTCGGCGCCGGCGGCACCCTCGCCGTCCTGAAGCCGAGCGGCAGCCGCGTGCTGACGGTGAGCGAGTGGACGATGGCGGCGACCACGTGCTCCTGCCTCAGCCTCCGGCCGAGCTCGTTGCCGACGATCAGCGGCTGGCCGTCCCGCAGCTCGAGCCGCGCGGGGACGCCCTTCCGGTCGACGTGCTCCGCGAGCCGCGCGACGAACGCGCGCACGTCGGCCCCCCGCACGACGACCGTCAGCGCGACGTTGTCGCCGCGCGTCGCCGAGCGCGCCCGGGCGACCGCACCCTCGACGTACGCTGTCGCGACGTTCTCGGGCCGGAGCTCGTAGGTGCTGCCGTCGACGACGATCGGCAGCGGCTTCGCGAACGCTCGCTCGACCGCGCGCGTCGCGGCCGCGGTATCGAGCCCGCCGACTCGGACGCCGGCGATCCGGACGCCGGGCGGAAGCAGGGGGCTCGGCCTCGCGCGCGGCGCTAGGGCCGGCGCCGCCGCCAGCGCCGGCCCTGCACTCGCGAGGCCGAGGACCGCGACCGAGATGGTGAGACCCCGCCTCATTGGCGGTTTCCAAGTGTAGCCAGGGTCTCGAACACGACCCGCGGGTCGTCCGAGACGATCGCGTCGACGCCTTGCTCGACGAGCCGGACGACCGTTTCCGGATCGTTGGCCGTCCAGGCGACCACGGCGGCGCCGCGGACGTGCGCGGCGGTGACGGCAGGCGCCGAGACGATCGTGCGGTGCAGCGAGAGCGCCGTCGCGCCTGTGGCGCGCAGGAGCAGCGGCACGCGAAGCGGCATCGCCGCGCGGAGCGCGCGGGCACCGGCCGCCGCGACGCCGCGCGGCCAGCCGAGGCCGGCCGCGCCGAGCCGGTCGCGCGGGTAGCCGAGCGCCCGCGGCAGCTCCGGCGCGAGCGCCGCCGCGCGCCGCACCGAGCGGGGGATCGCCGACGAGACGAACGCGCGGTCGGCGAGCCCGTGCCGACGCAGCGCGTGCACGATCTGCGGCTCGATCCCGAGCACCTTGACGTCGACGTGCGCGCCGACGCCTCGTCCGCGCAGGAAGTCGAGCGCGTCGTCGAGCGCGATCGGCTCCTCCGGCAGCTCGCTCGCAGAGTGCGCGACGACGAGGCCCGCGCCGACGTCGAACTCGACGACGTCGCAGCCCGCGTCGACGGCGGCCGCGAACGACGCGAGCGTGTTCTCGGGCGCGAGCGCGGCGGCGCCGCGGTGTCCGATGACGAGCGGCCGCCGCCCGTCGCGGCGAAGGTTCACGCGCGCTTGACGACGACGACCGCGCAGTCATCGGCGAGCTCGCCGCCGCCGAACGCGCGGCAGTCGGCGAGCACGGCCTCGGCGAGCTGCTGCGCGCCGAGGTCGCGCCGCGCCGCGAGCAGCGCGTCGAGCCGCTCGACGCCGTACAGCAGCCGGCCCTTGCGCGCCTCGATGACGCCGTCGGTGTAGAGGACGACCGCGGCGCCGCGGTCGAGCGTCGCCCGGCACTCGTCGTAGGCCTGCGCGACGTCGATCCCGAGCGCGAGGCCGCCGCAGCGAAGCTCCTCGACGCGCCCGTCCGACAACACGAGGCGCGGCGCCGGGTGGCCTGCGCACGCGCACCCGAGCTCGCCGTGCGCGTCGACGGTCAGGTACGAGAGCGTGATGAACTTGCCGAGCTCGATCTCGCCGGCGACGACGTCGTTCGCGTGCGCGAGGAAGTCGCCCGGTTCCGAGTGCTCGCGCGCGAGCGAGCGGAAGACGAACTTCGCCATCGCCATGTCGGCCGCGGCGTCGATCCCGTGCCCGGTGACGTCGCCGACCACGACCGCGAGTCGGTCGCCGGGCAGCTCGACGAAGTCGTAGACGTCGCCGCCGACGTCGACTCGCGCCGCCGACTCGTAGACGGCGCCGAGCTCGAGCCCGGGCACGTGCGGCCGGTCGCGCGGCAGCAGCGCCTGCTGGATCGTCTCCGCGAACGCCTTCTGCTGCTGATAGAGGCGTGCGTTGTCGATCGCGAGCGCCGCCTGGGCGGCGATCGTCGTTCCGGCGGCGATCGTCTCCTCCGTGATCGGCCGCTCCGGGTCGAGCGAGACGATCGTCAGCACCGCAAGCTGTTCGGACGGCGACGCGATCGGCAGCACCGCCGCCGTCGAGCCGCGCTCGAGGAACGGCACGAGCAGGGCGTGCGCGCCGCCGAGCCGCTGCGCCGACGCCGGATCGAGGACGGTCGGCCGCTGCGCGCGCAGCGTGCGCGGCTGCGGGACGCGCAGCACGGTGCCGATCGCAGCGGCCAGCCGCTCGTCCGCGACGTGGATCGCCTGCGCGACCATGCTGTCGCCGCGCTCGCCCGGGATGCGGATCACCGCCGCGTCGACGCCGAGGACGTCGACGACCGTCTTCGCGACCGCGTCGAGCGTCGTGTCGAGCGAGAGGCTCTGTGCGAACGAACGCGAGATCTCGTAGAGCGCGCCGAGACGCTTCGCCGCCTCCCGTTCCGCGTCCAGCGCCGACGAGAGCGCGTCGCCGAGCTCCTTCGTCCGCTCGTGCAGGAGCGCGTTCTGTACCGCCACCGCGAGCTGCGCGGCGAGCGAGGAGAGCAGCGTCCGCTCGCTCGCTGCCAGCCGCCGCAGCCCCGGGTAGGCGACGAGCAGGCCGATCGGCTCGTCGCGGACGCGCAGCGGGACCCCCAGCACGGACTCGACCCCTGCCGCCCGCAACGTCCGGCGCACGGGCGAGGCGAGGCGGTCTCGCGCGCCCGCTCGCACCTCGATCGTGTCGCGCGCCCGCAGGGCGCCGAGCGCGAGCTCGAACAGCGCCGCCGCGACGTCGTCGTGGCCCTCGGCGAGCCCCCGCCCGGCGGCGGCCTGCAGCTTCGCGCCCTCGCGAAGGTAGATGCCGACGCGGTCGATCGCGAGCAGCTCGGCGAAGCGGTCGAGCGCCGTCTCGAGCGTGTGCGCGAGCGAGAGCCGCGAGATCGCCTCGCCGACGACGGACAGCAGCGCCTGCGTCCGCTCGAGCTCGAGCTCGAGCTCGCGTGCGCGCTCGCCGGCACGAAGCGCGTGCGCCGCGCGGACGGCGAACGCGGCCAGCGGCTCCAGGTCGTGCGCGGGCAGCTCCTCGCGGTGGACGAGCTGCAGGACGCCGAACGCCGGCTGACCGAGCTGGATCGAGACGACGTGGACGCCGCTCTCCGGGTCGTCGACCGCGAGCGGCTGCCACTGCTCGAGCGCCGCGGCGGCGAGCTCGCGCCGGCGCTCGAGCGCCGGCACGTCCGCCTCGCCGTGCACAGCGAGGAGCTCGAGACCGTCGCGCGCGCGCCAGAGGGCGGCGCCGTCCGCGCCGCTCGCCTCGGCGGCGACCCAGGCGGCGTGCCGGGCGGCGTGCGTGAGCGTCGCGCCGGCCGCGAGCGCGTCGCCGAGCCGCTCGAGCGTCGCGGCCGGCTCGGGGAGTCGGCGCCGCTGCCCGTCGAGCTCCGGCGGCTGCCGCAGCACGAGCGCGAGCTGGGCCGCCGCCAGCTCGGCGAGCGGCCGCGCGGTGTCGTCGGCGCCGAGCAGCTCGAGCGCGCCGGCGACGCGGTCGCCGACGAATGCCCACACGAGCAGCCGGCCCTCGTCGTCGCTCTCCGGCTCGAGCTCGTCCCCGCCGGCCTGTGAGCCGACGAGCTCGGCAGCGAGGGGCGAATCGGTCGGCGCCGCGGCGCGGACGACGAACGCGCCGCTGTCGGGGTCGAGCACGCGGACGGCCGCGAGGGCCGCGCCCGTCGACTCTGCCGCGGCGGCCGCTATCAGCGCGAGGGACTCGCGCAGCGGCAGCCCCGCCGCGAGGCTTTTCGCGGCGTCTGCAAGGCTTTCGTGCGGCGTCTGCCCGGTCTCGACGGCCATCCGACCGCCCAGTATGTCTTAGACTGTTGCGGTGACCCAGCCTGCGAGCAGGCCGCCGGCCGTCGACGACGACGGACCCTCGCTCGACCCGGTCGCGATCGAGCGCGCGTACCGGCGCGAGCGCGCGCGACGGCGCGCGCGGGAGCAGCGGCGCACGGCGGCGCAGAGCTCGAACGCGCGCTTCTGGGTCGTGATCGCCGTGCTCGTCTTCCTCACCGTCGTGATCGGGCTGACGGCCTGGCACGAGGTGCAGACGACGTTCGGCCTCTAAGGTGGTGTCCGGCCAGCGGCCGGCGCGCCGCCCGGCCGAGACCGCGTGGCGACGCCTGCCGGACGCTAGTTCGCGCGCTCGGACGCGACCTCGATGCTCCGCGCGAACGGAGTCCACGCGGACTGCTCCCACGATTCGCCGCCGCACATCGGACAGCTCGGCAGCTTCGAATGCAGGGTGATGCCGTAGCCGCAGGAGGCACAGCGGTACTGGCCCGTCGCCCTCGTCCCCGCTGCGAACAGCGCAACGAAATCGTCCATCGACGAGTCCTGCTCCCCCGTTTCCATCGCCCGCTCCTCCCGGTCGGCGGTACCGTCGACTGATTCAATCCCCATACTTAGGCGCGTGCAAACACCGGACTCCTACGACGACCCTGGTGAGCCGATCCTCGGCCCGTCGCGCGCCTACCGGCGGGCCCAGGCGCAGGGGATCTGGGCGGCCGGCGACCGCGTCGTCTGGCTCTCGGCGCTGATCCTCGCGCTCTCGACGTTCATGGACTGGTATGCCGGCTCCCAGCCCGGCGTTCAGCTGGCCGTGATCGGCTGGCACACCGGCGCGCTCGGCAAGCTCGTCTTCTTCATCGGGCTCCTCGTGCTCGCGATCGTCGCGCTGCGGCTGTCCGGGCTCGAGCTGCCCCCGTCCGTCCCGGAGAGCCTCGTCGTGCTCGCGCTCGGCATCCTCGCGACCGTCTTCGTGCTCGTGCGGATCATCTCGATCCCGGACGCCGTGCTGCCGGCGGACAGCCGTGGGATCGGGATCTGGATCAGCCTGCTCGCAGCGTTCGGCCTCGTCGCAGGCGGGCTCTTGCGAGCGGCGGAAGAGCTCTGAGACACCACCGGCGCCGCCGAGCCGCCGAGGGTCGCCTCGCCATCCGTCGTCGGCCGTCGATCACCGTGCCCGTACGGGCGCACGGCTTCTCGACGCCGTCGACCGGTTCATGGACACTGCCACCGCAAGGGAACGACGCAATGCGAGAACCGCCCCCGCCCAAAGCAGACGAGAACGACCGCGAGCCGCCGGCGGGCGACGCGCCCGGACACCCGCCACGACCCGAGGCGCCCGGCGTCGGCGAGCCCGGCGCGGGCGCCGAGCCTGCCGCCGCGGCGGCCGAGTCCCGGCGCCAGCAGCTGCGCGGCCGCGCGGTGCGGATCCGGCTCTACGGCTGGACGTTCACGGCGGCGGCGGCGCTGATCGTGGTCGTCGCGCTCGTCGTCGCCAACACGCGCCACGTCGAGGTCAGCTGGGTGTTCGGCTCCGGACGAGTCTCGCTCGTGTGGCTGCTCCTCTGGACCGCCGTCGTCGCCTGGCTGCTCGGAATCGCAACCGGCGCACTCGTCCGCCGCCGCGCCCGCCGGCGCAGGCCGAGGCGAGGCTCGGAGCAGGGCTAGTCGCGCGGATCGAGCTCGGCCGCGACCGCACCGGCGACGCCGACCTTCTCGACGACGACGTGGTCGTCGTCTTGTCGCGCGACCACCTTCTCGATCTCCGGGTTCGCGTGACCGGGCGCGAGCACGAACGTCGTCCCGTCCGACCGGACG
>Ga0070741_10010777_pt1 | contig 17129 bp, 14 predicted proteins | sample Coa_R1_4_FD_66440 | JGI IMG/M metagenome (GOLD analysis project Ga0070741, IMG submission 66440) | Surface soil microbial communities from Centralia Pennsylvania, which are recovering from an underground coalmine fire - Coalmine... | ecosystem: Environmental > Terrestrial > Soil > Unclassified ...
GGACTCGGCTTCGCCAACGTCGTCCGCCGCGGGCCCGTCGGCGTCGTCGGAGCGGCAGGCACGGGAATTCAGGCCGTCACCTCGATGCTCGACATGCTCGGAGTCGGCATCTCCCACGCCATCGGCACAGGCGGCCGCGACGTCTCAGACGAGGTCGGCGCGGCGACGATGACAGCCGGTCTCGAGGCGCTGCTGGACGACCCTGGCACGGAGACGATCGTCATCGTGGCCAAGCCGCCGGCACCCGCCGTGGGAAAGCGTCTGCGCAACATCGCCGCGACCGCCGCCAAGCCGGTCCTTTGCTGCTTCCTCGGCAGCGACCAGGCCCCGCGCACGCTCGAAGAAGCAGCTCGGGAGGCAGCGCGACTGGCCGGCGCGACGACCGCGTCCGACGGACAGGGGCCGCGCCTTCCTCGGCCGGCTGCCGGCCGACAGTGGATCCGCGGCCTCTACGCGGGCGGCACGCTCGGCTACGAAGCCCAGGTCGTCCTGCGTGATGCAGGCCTGGACGTCGCGTCGAACGCGCCGCTTCCGGGCGGGCGGCCCCTCTTCGACGCGACGCGCAGCGACGGCCACTCCGTCATCGACCTCGGAGCAGAAGAGTTCACGACCGGCAGGCCGCATCCGATGATCGACGCCCGCCTACGGCGCGAACGCATCCTCGCCGAGGCCGCAGATCCCCAGGCGGCCGTGCTCCTGCTCGACATCGTGCTCGGCTACGGCGCGGCGGCCGATCCCGCCGGCGATCTCGCCGACGCCCTGGCAACGGCCGCCCGCGAACTGACCGTGATCGCCTCCGTCTGCGGCACCGACGGAGACCCGCAAGGTCGTGAGGCGCAGATCGAGACCCTGCGGCGTGCGGGCGGCGTGGTCATGCCCACCAATGCCGCAGCCGCTCGAGCCGCAGCCGCGGTCGTGAAGGGAGGCGTCGCGTGACTTCTCAGGCGATCGAGCAGCTGCTCGAGCAGGGCCCGAAGGCCGTCAACATCGGGGTCCGCGAGTTCGCCGAAGCGCTGGCGGCGCAGGACGCGCCGGTGGTGCACGTCGAGTGGACGCCGCCGGCCGAGCTCGAGCAAGACCTCGCCGAGCTGCTGGCGGAGATCGGATGAGCGCAACGCTCCAACGTCCGAGCGCGCGAGCGACCGGCTCGGCCGCCCCACCGCCGCTCGAAGCGAGAGGGCTGGTGAAGCGGTTCGGTTCGCTCCTTGCCGTCGACCACGCGGATTTCGAGCTGCGGCCGGGGGTGCACGCGTTGCTCGGCGAGAACGGCGCCGGCAAGAGCACGCTGGTCAAGATCCTCTACGGCTATCAACCCGCCGACGAAGGTCAGATCCTGCTCGACGGGCAGCCGGTCGAGATCCGTTCCCCGGCCGACGCCCGCGCGCACGGCATCGGCCTCGTCTTCCAGCAGTCGACGTTGATCCCGGCGCTGACGGTGACGGAGAACATCGCCCTCTTCCTGCCCGACCTGCCGCCGCTTCTTCGCCACCGGGAGATCGAGGCGAAGATCGAAGACTTCGGACGCCGGTACGGCCTCGTCGTCAGTCCCGATCGCAGGGCGGGGACGCTGTCGCTGCCAGAGCAGCAGCGCGTACAGATCCTGCGCGTCCTGCTCGCCGGAGCGCGCATCCTCATCTTCGACGAGCCGACGAGCACGCTGCCGGCCCAGGAGATCGACGCGCTCTTCGACGTCTTTCGCCGGCTGCGCGATGACGGCTACCCGATCGTGCTGATCACCCATCGCCTTGCCGAGGTGTTCGCCTTGGCCGACACCGTGACCGTCATGCGCCGAGGATCAGTGGTTGCCACGGTCGAAACCGCGGATGTCGACGAGGAGCGCCTCGTCGAGCTGATGTTCGGTGCCGCACCGGCCGTCGCGCGCACGGGGGGACGAGAAACCGACGCCAGGCGAGACGGCGGCGTGCTCGAGCTGCAGGCGGTGAACAGCGCCGGCCAGGGGAGGCCGCTGTTCGGTCTCGACCTCGCACTCGCACCAGGTGAGATCGCGGGCGTCGCCGGCGTCGCCGGCAACGGGCAGCGCGAGCTGGCCGATACCGTCGTAGGTCTGGCCCGGATCAAGAGTGGCCGGCGGTTGCTGGACGGCCGAGATGCGAGCAAGTGGTCGGTGCGGCGGATCCGCGAGGCGGGCGTCGGCTTCGTCCCCGAGAGCGCGCTCGGACAGGAACTGATCTGGAACATGAGCCTGAGGGAGAACGTCGCCCTCGGCTCGGCGCGTCGCTTCTCGCGGTTCGGTGGACTCTCCGTCGACTGGCCCGCCGTCCAGCGGGAATGGGACGAGCGGATCGGGAAGCTGGGACTCGACCTGCCCGATCCGTCGAACCCCTCCGGCACGCTGTCCGGCGGCAACGCGCAGCGCCTCGCGCTCGCCCGCGAGCTCGCCCGTGACCTACGTGTCCTGGTCACGCTCTACCCGACCCACGGTCTCGACGTGAAGACGACGGCGGCCGTGCAGGAGCTGCTCCTCCGCGCCCGCGACGGAGGCTGCGCCGTCCTGCTCATCTCTCAGGACCTGAACGAGCTGAAGGCCCTCTCCGACCGACTGCTCGTCATGCGCGAAGGCCGCATCGTCGCCGAGGTCGATCCGCAAACGGACGTCTACGAACTCGGGCGGCTGATGACCGGGGGCGAGCTGGGATGAGCACGATCGCCGCAACGCTGCGCTCGAACCCATTGCACGACTGGCTCGACGACCACCCCCGAGCGGCGACTGCAGGACGCTGGCTCTCGTGGGCGGCGGTCGGCGTCCTGGCTTACTCGGTGCTGATCCTGATCTACGGCAAGAGCCCTCTCCACGCCTTCCAGGAGATCTGGGCGAACACCCTGACGACGAGCTACGGCCTCCAAGACGTCCTGGTCAGGATGACGCCGCTCCTCTTCTGCGCAATGGCGGTGGCGATCCCGGCCCGAATCGGTCAGGTCAACGTCGGCGGCGAGGGGCAGGTCTACGCCGGCGGTCTGCTCGCCTCCGGAATGGCGATCACCTTCACTTCCTGGCCGGCCTGGCTGCTCCTGCCGGCGATGGCGCTGGCCGGCATCGCCGGCGGAGGCGCCTGGGCCGGCCTCGCCGGATGGATGAAAGCGCGCGGCTGGCTGTCCGAGGTCTTCTCGACGGTGCTCATGACGTACATCGCCATCCTCGCCGTCAGCGCGCTCGTCTACGGCCCCTGGCGCGACCCCACGAGCTCCAACTATCCGCAGACGCCGCAGTTCGTCCCGGCAGCCCGACTACCGCACGTCGGCTCGACCCGGATCGACGTCACCATCTTCATCGCCTTCGGCGCCGTCTTCGCATTCGACTGGTTTCTGCGCCGGACGAGGTACGGCCTCGAGATCCGCGCCATCGGCGGCAACCCCTTCGCAGCGCAGACGAACGGCGTGCCGGTCAGCCGCTACATCGTCCTCGCCATGGCCGCCGGCGGGGGCCTCGCCGGCCTGGCCGGAATGGCCCAGGCCTCGGCCTTGCAGCTCCACCTGAACACCGGCCTCTCGCCCGGCTTCGGATACCTCGGCTTCCTGATCAGCTGGCTGGCCGGGCACAACCCGCGGCTGATCGTCCCGATGACGTTCCTGCTCGCGGTACTCGCCTCGAGCGGCGACATCCTGCAGATCACGCAAGGGTTGCCGTCGGCGATCGTCAACGTTCTCTCGGCGATCCTGATGATGATCGTGCTCCTCGGTCGCATGCAAAGGAAGGCGGCATGAGCGCGACCACGATTGCCAGCATCGCCGCGATCACGCTGGCGCTGATGCCCTCGATCCTCTACGCCACCTTCGGCGAGATCGTCGGCCAGCGCGCCGGAGTCGTAAACCTCGGAATCGAAGGCGTCATGCTCATCGGCGCCGCCTGCGGCTTCGCCGCCGCCGTCGTCACGGGCAACTCCTACCTCGGACTGCTCGCCGGAGCGGGTGCGGGAGTCGCCTTCAACATGGTCATGGCCGCCATGGTGATCTCGCGGCACACGAACCAGCTGGCCTCGGGGTTCGCCATCTACTTCCTCGGCGGCGGCGTCAGCATGCTGATCGGCGCGCAGTACATCGGCAGCGACGTCAACGGCCTGGGCCAGTTCAGCCTGCCCGGCTTTTCGTGGCTGCCGTCGCCGTGGGGCGAGGTGTTCCAGCAAGACCTGCTCGTCTGGCTGATGATCCCCGTCGCGATCGGAATCTGGTGGCTGCTGTTTCGGACCAGATGGGGACTGCGACTGCGATCTGTTGGGGAGGACAAGGACTTCTCCTATGCCGCCGGCCTGCACACCGCCCGCATCCAGTACCAGGCGCTGGCGATCGCCGGCGCCCTCTACGGACTGGCCGGAGCCGACCTGACGCTCTCCTACACCAAGACCTGGCAGGACGGCCTCACGGCCGGACGCGGCTTCATCGCCATCGCCATCGTCATCTTCGCCCTCTGGAGCCCCCTGCGCGCGATCGCCGGCGCCCTCCTGTTCTCGCTCGCGGTCGCCGTCGGCTTGCAGCTCCAGGCTCAGGGGTCGCCGATCTCGCCCTTCCTGCTCGACATGCTCCCCTACGTCGTGACGATCGCCGTCGTGCTCCTCTGGGGGCGGCCGAAGGCCTTCGCTTCACCGGCCGGGCTGCGCGAGGTCTTCAGCGGAACCTCGAAATGACCTGCGCCTCCGTCTCCCGCTTCGCGGCCGGCCTGCTGTCCGGCCCGCCGCGAAGCGGCCGGGCGCTCGGGCACGGCTATATCCGTTTCGAAGACGACGTCGTCGCGATCACGCCGCCGGGCGCGCTACGGATGCCGAACGGCATCGAATGCAGCCTCGAACTCAGCGTCGGTGAGACCGTCAGCATCGGAAACGGGGAACTGCGGACGGCAACGAGCGTGGCGGTCGACAGCGGCCGACGCTGGGATGCCCGTCCGACGCCTCGTTACCGCCTTGCCGTCTGGCCACGACCGGAGATCGATCCGGAGAGCCTGGCCGGACGTGGTCCTGGCTTGACCCCGCTCGGTGACGACATCCTCGTCGGCTTCCTGGCAGCGGCCACGCTGGCCGGACAGGACGTGAGAGCAGACGCCGAAGGCGCAGCCAACGACACGACCGCGCTGTCGGCCACGCTGCTGCGCCTGGCCGCCCAGGGAGAACTCCCCGAGGCGGCCCACCGGCTCCTTGAGGACGGAGAAATCGGACCGTTGCTCGGCTTCGGCCACACGTCGGGCGCAGGAATGGCTCTCGGTCTCGCTCTGGCCGCCCAAAGCAAGGAAGACACTGCGGCGAGAGGGGTGCCGCTGGACGTCGACGGCAGACACTTCCGGCTCCGGATCGTCGAGCAGGCACCGTGCTGATCGTCCTCGCCCTCGGCGGCAACGCACTGCTCAGACGCGGCGAGCCGATGAACCCCGACGTGCAGCTCGAGAACATCCGCGACGCCTGCGACGCGATCGCCCCTCTGGCCGCGCGCCACCGTCTCGTGATCACCCACGGCAACGGCCCCCAGGTCGGCCTGCTCGCACTCCATGACTCCGGCACCGACCAGTTCCCCCTCGACGTCCACGGTGCCGAAAGCGAAGGCATGATCGGCTACCTGCTCGCCCGCGAGCTCAGGAGCCGCCTGGCCCCCGACCGCGAAGTCGCCGCAGTGCTGACCATGGTCGAGGTCGACCCGCACGACGCCGCTTTCACGCACCCGACGAAGCCGATCGGACCCGTCTACCAAGCAGACGACGCGCGCCGGCTGGCTTCAAAGCACCGATGGACGGTGAAGGCCGACGGCCCCGGCGTGCGAAGGGTCGTCGCCTCACCGTCGCCACAGCGCATCGTCGAGCTTGCTCCGATCCGCTGGCTTCTCGACCGGCAGTGCGTCGTCATCTGTGCCGGTGGTGGAGGGATCCCCGTTGTCGCCGACGACTCGGGCGTGCTGCAAGGGGTGGCGGCAGTCGTCGACAAGGACCTCGCCAGCTGCCTCCTCGCGACCGACCTGAACGCGGACCTCTTCGTCATGGCGACCGACGTCGACGGGGTCTACACGGAGTGGGGAACAGTCAGGCAGAAGCTCCTGCGCCACGCAGATCCGAGCCGGCTCCGCCATCTGGCGTTCTCCGAAGGATCGATGGCGCCGAAGGTCGAAGCAGCCTGCAGATTCGTCGAACGAACAGGGCGCGTGGCAGCGATCGGCTCGCTCAACGAGCTCGAGGCGGTCATCGCCGGCGACAGCGGGACGAGCATCCAGCCACGGGGACCCGTGCTGATTCCGGCTTAGACGTTCGTGTTATCCCGGCAGTCGTCCCACATCTCGATCGCTCGGCGTAGGCGCTCGATCGCTTGAGGAGTCTCCCCCGCGAGGCTCTCGCTGCACGCAGGAAAAGCCTGCAAATCCGGGCTCAGCCCTCCGGTGTCGGTCGATTCCTCGTCTCGATTCGTGGGTCGTCGAGTACGTGGGCCGACTGGAAGCGGATGAAGCCGCAGTTCACACACGTGAGCGGAAACGCTTCGGCGTTTCGATCGACGATGCCGCTCCCGACGACGTGCTCGAAGGCAATCCGCTCGTCCCATCCATGCCACTTCTCGCCGCCGCAGAAGGGACAGCTCATCCGTGCGCCACGGCTCCTGAGGAAATCGAAGATGCTCTTCACAGCCGGCGCCGGACGGCTTCGAAGAGGGCGTTCATCCTCACCTGCTGGGCGGTCATGCGTTCGAACTCTTCTCGCTGCACGGATTCTCCTACGACAGGTGGAGCAGGGCGAGGAGGCTGAGGTAGGTGATCAGACCCACGGCTGCGGTGGCCCAGAGCCATACGGCTGGCTGACGTTGGAGGTCCGTCAGACGCTTTCGCACGTCATCTCTGCGCTGTCGTTCATCTGGGTCAACAGCTGCTCCGGCGTGACCGTCCAATCTCCGTCGCGCCAGCGGCGAAGCAGAAGGTCAGAGAGCAACGCTCGATGTGGTCGGCCGGCCTCGGACTCGCCGCGCGTGCGCACCCGCACAGGCTCACTGGTCGACTCCCGCAAGCGAAGCGCGGCGAGCGCCTGCCAGGCTCTCGAGCAGGAGCCTGGACACAGGGCGGCCTCGGGATGGCTGACCGCGCTGGCGGGGATCTCCGGCCTGGCTTTTCCGCAGAGCGGGCAGTAGCCGTGGCGGGCTGCCGGCCGCACGAGACTCGCCGAAGCCGACGGAACGTCTGCGCCCGGGGCAGGCATCAGAAAACCGAAGCCGTTCCCGGCTCCTCGACTGTGCCGCCGCGATCGTCCAAGCGGGACACTGCTGCGTCGGCCCGAGCCTGCTTCTTCTCCTGCTTGCGTTCACGACGCTCCCGAAGCGCCTGTTCCCGTGCCCGCTTCGCCTGTGTCATCTGACGTTTCGACTTCGCCAACCGGCCCCCCTTTCAGTACTTCGCGGATCCGCATCCCATCGCCAGTTCGAACGCGGCGACAGGATGCGGCGGGCAAGCCGGGCTCAGCTGGCGCTCGCGGGGACGACGTTCGTCGCCTGCAAGCCCTTCGCGCCCTGCTCGGGCGTGAACTCCACCTTCGAGCCCTCGGCCAGCGACTTGAAGCCGCTGCCACCGATGCCCGTGTGATGCACGAACAGATCCTCTCCACCCTCGTCGGGCGTGATGAACCCGTAACCCTTGTCGTCACTGAACCACTTGACGGTTCCAGTTGCCATAAGAAAACACCCCCCTCCACTGCTCATGAACGAGTAGGAGGAGGCGACCAGCCGCAACCAATACACGCTCTCGGTGCACTCACGGTAGCTGAGAGGGCAAGACTTACCGCGCCGCGCAGTCCGTTTGCAGTAGCGGGGAGAGGAGGTGGTCAGTGACGGCACGTGTGAGGGTGGACCCGTGGCCGTCTCGTCGACAGCCGCCCTGCGCGCCGAACTCGAGCGTCTGGGCGCGACCTTTCGCAAGGGGAGGCTCGGTTACATCGCGATGACCGACTACGGAAACGTGGTCGCCCTGTCTGGACCGCCGCACGAAGAGCCCCGGCGTTGGTGGCGAGGATCGCCGGCGAAGGCGCTGGAGCTGCTCGCTTCCTTGCCCGACAGCGCTGAGCTCGACAGGGTCTGGCAGACGCTTCGCCCGTGAAGCCAAACCATGCCCGGCCTCAGGTTGGGATGACGAACGCGGCGACGACGGTGTACTGGACGGCGACCGCGACGACGACGAGTGCGTGGAAGAGTTCGTGGTAGCCGAACACGGAGGGAAACAGGTCCGGTCTGCGGCGCGCGTAGACCAGAGCGCCGAGCGTGTAGCAGAGGCCGCTTGCCAGCATGAGCACAGAGGCGATCACGCCGGTCTTCGTCAGCAGCTGTGGAAAGACGATGACGCCGACCCAGCCGAGCGTGCCGCCGACCAGCACGGGTAGCCACCGCGGCGGCCGCGCCCAGAACATTCTCGCCAGGATCGCCGTACCGGCGCCCGCCCAGACGATCGCGAGCATCGTGACCCGCCAAGCCCCGGACAGCACCAGCAGGCCGAACGGCGTGTACGAGGCGGCGATCATCAGGTAGATCCCCGCATGGTCGGCGCGGCGCAACCAGCGACGCCAGTTCGGTGACCAGTTCAGCCGATGGTAGAGAGCGCTGATACCGAACATGCAGGCGACGCCGCCGGCGAATACGGCCGCCGCCACCCTCGCCAGCGGGGTGTCGGCGAGCAATCCGACTGTGATCCCGGGCGGGATCACGACATAGAAGGCCCATTCGTGGAGAACGCCACGCAACCGAGGCTTCACCCGCACGGCCCCTCCGATCTCGCTCACTCCCGGCAATCTAGCCCAGTTGGGGGTGCCTAGCGGGTGTCGCGGCGGAAGTCCGGCCAGCGGACATAGCTACGAGCGTGACCGAGTCGTCGGCAAGGCTCTCCTCGCCCGCAAACGCTTGAACACGATGTTTTACCTGCAAATCGGGGGTTTAGGCAGCGTTTGGGAGCGGGTAGGTACCACGAGTCGTCAGTTGCCGAGCAGCGTCCCTTCCCGCTGATAGACGATGACTGAGCTGACAATCACGCCCACCGTCCGCGACGGCGTGCAGGTGCTGGTCGTTGAGGGCGAGGTCGACGTGTCGTCGGTCGAGGTGCTCGAGGCGGCCCTGGCCGGCCGGCGGCACGGCCTGCCGGCCGTCGCCGATCTGTCGCTTCTCACCTTCATCGACTCCTCCGGCCTGCACGCGCTCTGCAAGGCCGCAGAGGCGGGCCGGCTCGCCGCGATCGTGCGCGTGGCCAATTCAAACCTCAGCCGCGTCCTCAAGATCGTCGATCTCGACCAGGTCGTCCGCGTGTTCGATGACCTTCCCGCGGCAACCAGACATGCAAGAGAGCACGCTGCCTAGAGCTCGAGACGCCTTACGACGGCTGTCCATCCTCGCCGTCATCTGGCTCGCCGCCGTTCTTGCTGGCGGCGCCGGCGGACGACCAGGGAAATCGTCCACCCCTCCTCGGCCGTGAACCCTGCGACACGCTCAGTCCCTCTGACGGTCGTGGGAGGTACATGAAGAACACGTTCCAATGTCTCACGACCTTCAGGCACGCTGGCGGGCCACGCGTCGTTTTCGCCTGGCGGGGCGAAGTCGACGCAGGGAAGGCACCCCGGCGAGGGCGGGGAGCATGGGCAGCCAGAGGTTGATTGCGCGGTAGGCCCCGACGCCGACGATGGAGGGGACGCGGGCGATGCCGATCCAGCCGAGCGAGAACGGCAGAAGTGTTTCGACGATCCCGGCGCCGCCAAGCGGAAGCGCCCGCCGCGTGAGTGCGTAACCGCTCGCGTAGCCGACCAGGAGCTGGGCAACCGGCGGCGTGTGGGCGTAGAAGAGGTGAAGCGCAGCCCAGAGGCAGGCGATGTCTCCGATCCAGTAGACGGCGATCCCGAGGAAGGCGAGGCACGCCAAGCGCCAGCGCCTGAACAACCTGAGCAGCAACGTGATCGCTTGCAGGTTGTCGTAAAGGTGCATCCGCCAACCAGGACGGCGAAAGGTGTCTTTGTGGCGTAGAAGAAGCAGGGCAAGCGTCGCTCCCGAGGGCACGCCGAGGATCCACGGGAGCGTCATGCCGCTGTCGAGGGAGGCGTGCCAGAGGAGCACGTAGAGCGCCGCGGCCCCCGTCGCCGGGGCAAGGAGCGCGTACTCGAGCGACCCGAGCCCGAGCACTCGAGCGCGTGCCTCCTGTTTGGACAGCCCGGCCCGCTCGAGCGCCGCACGGTCGAGCGCGAACCCGCCTCCCTCCACGAACACGCCGAACCCGGTCGTCACCAAGACAGCGGCCTTGGGCATGTCGAGCTCGGGGCCTCGCTCCGCGCGCGCGACCTCGCGGTAGGCGAGCGTGTAGCCGAGGTAGGCCGCGACCTCGCACACGAGCGCAACCGGGACCCAGATCCAGTGCGGGTGCAAGAACTGACGCCAGACCCGTCCCAAGCCGACAGTCGACGCGACGCCGAGCAGCGCGCCCAGCGAGAGCGCAGCCGCCAGCAGCAGGAAAGCAGCCAACCGATGCGGCTTCGCCAGCTGATCGGCAAGCCAGCCGCCGCCGTCAGGCTCGCCGCCAGGCACCGACTCCACATTCCCGGCATCCGCAGCCCGCAACCCCGTTGCGCAAGGCCTAGACCCGCCGGCGCGTAAAGCGGCTGAAAGTCCGCTTACGTATGAACTCCGGGACGGGGCGGGATTCGTGTCCGGCTCAGGCCATTCCGCCGTCAGTGAAGCGATCGGTCGTCAGGTATGGACTGCGCTCTCGACCTGTGTCGGGTCTGACGTGCTGCGCGGAAGGATCGAGGCCTCCCTGACGAGGTCTTCGAGGCTCGCCGCGGCAGCCGCGGCGCGGGCAGCCGCGAGTTGCTCGGACGGGAGCTCCGCTTCGAGCGCTTCTAGCGCCGGGCGGGCAGCGAAGGCGTAGGACGGGGGGAGTTGTTCGTGACCGATCGCGAACGTGAGGATCACGGCGGCCCTTTCCCGTTCCGCGGGGTCTTCGGCGAGGCACGCGCCGATCCCGCTGAGTGCGAGGAGTTCGAGCGAGACGGCCTGCGCGTCGTGCGCACGTTCGAGCGCCTCGCGGAAGCGCTCGCGCGCGTCGGAGCCGTCTCCGAGCGCGAGTGCAGCGAAGCCGATGCGGCAGAGCGCCGTGATCAGCCCCCAGCGGTGGTTGCTTTCCGAGAAGGCCTCGTAGCCGGCGCGTCCGAGCCGTAAGGCCTCGGAGTAGTCGCCGAGCCCGAAGGCGCTCAGGCTCGCGCGGCTGAGCGCATAGCCCAGTCCTGCGGCTTCGCCGACGGACGCGAAGAGGTCGTGCGCTTCGAGGTGGAAGCGAAGCGCGTCTCCGAAGCGCTCCTCGGCATCGGCGAGGAGGCCGAGCTTGCTCGTGGCGTACGCGCGCAGGATCGGGTTGCCGAGCCGGCCTGAGACGGCATGCGCCGCATTGAACGCCTCGCGTGCCGCTTCGAGGTCGTCCATGAGGAGCCGGGCGAAACCGAGGTCCATCAGACCACCGCTCTCGGTGATCCCGTCGCCGGCCGCCTGCGCGAGCTTCGCCCCCTCGGCGCTGAACGCTGCCGCCTCTGCGTAGACGTCTCGGTACACGCCCCACATGCCCATGGAGCACAAGCAGTTGGCGAGCTCCCGCTGCATGTTTCGCGCTCGCAGGATGGGCACGCAGCGAGTAGCGAGCTCTTCGGCTGCGGGGTCGTACCCCAGTCGGGCGCCGATGGCGATCCGGTAGATCGCCGCGGCCAGCGCGACGGTGCTCGCGCCTGCAGGGTCGTCGGCGTCGAAGCCGGCCGTGCGCTCGAGGCGCTCGAGCGTCTCGGCCCCCTCGTACCAAGCGTGCATCCAGAGGAACGTGTTGAAGGCCTCGAGCACCTCCAGCGCTGCGCGCTCGTCCGGCTCCGTCAGGATCCACTCGGCCGCAGCGCGAAGGTTGTCGAGTTCGCCGCGCAGCTCGTCCCGTGCGACCGCGAGCTCCGGGCCCATGAGTGCCGTCTGCCGGTCCAGGAGCATCGCCGCGAAGTGACGCGCGTGCCGCTCGCGAGCGTCCGCTTCCTCGGTAGGGGACAGTCGCAGCTGCTCGGCCGCGTACTGGCGCAGCAGCTCGTGCAGCTCGAAGCGGCCGAAGTCCGGACGGCGCACGAGCGACTTCGCCACGAGCTCGGAGATGAGACGCAGGTCGGCGCCCGTGACCGCAACCGCGGCGCCGCGATCGAAGTTGCCGCGGAATACGGACAATCGCGAGAACGCGCTGCGCTGCTCGTCGGTGAGCAGGCGCCACGACTGGTCGATGGCTGCCCGAAGGCTTCGGTGTCGTTCCGTCACGTCGCGCATCGACGTGGCGAGGAAGTCGATGCTGCCCTCGATCTCGTCGGCGATCTCGCCGCAGGAGAGAACGGACGTCCACGAGGCAGCGAGTTCGATGCCGAGCGGCATGCCGTCGACGAGGCGGCAGATACGCAGCACCTGCGGGTACCCGGCGTCGTCGAGGGCGAAGCCCGGCACGACCTGCGCGGCCCGCTCGACGAACAGGTGCACCGCCGAGGCGCTCCGGTCCCCATTCTCGGCGAGACCGAGACCCTCGACGTCGAACACCCACTCGCTCTGGACGTTGAGCCGCTCCCGCGAGGTCGTCAGGAGCTCGACGTGGGGGGCGCGCGCGATCATCTCGCTGAGCAACCCGGAGCCCTCGATGAGATGCTCGAAGTTGTCGAGCACGAGCAGCGTGGAACGCTCGCTGAGGTAGTCGAGCAGCTGGTCCTCCGCCGAGAAGCCGCTGTGCACGGCGTCGACGGCGAACTGAACCGACTCGGCGAGGGCGGGTGCGAGGAAGTCCGGCGAGGCGACCGAGGCCAGCGGGACGAAGTGCACGCCGTGTGGGTATCGGTCGATCCGGCGCGCGGCGGCCTCGAGCGCAAGGCGCGTCTTCCCTGCGCCGCCCGCCCCGACCAGCGTCAGCAGTCGGCAGTCGGGATCGTCGAGCAGCCGGTCGATCTCGTTGAGCTCCGAAGCGCGCCCGACGAACGAGGTGCGGGGGGCCGGCAGGTTCTTCATGCCCGCCTCGATCGTCTTGAGCAGCGGGAAGTCGCAGGGGAGCCCGTCGACCTCGAGCTGGTAGATGCGCTCAGGCGCGGTCAGGTCCTTGAGGCGATGCACGCCGAGATCGCGGACGTCCGCATCCACCAACGAACGGGTGGTCTGCGACAGGAGTACCTGCCCGCCGTGGCCTACCGCGGCGATACGCGCGCCCTTGTGCACGTCGAGGCCGACATACCCTCCATCGGTCAGCCGCGGCTCGCCTGTGTGCAACCCCATCCGCACCCGTATCGGGCCGTCCGCCAGGGCGCGCTGACCTTCGACCGCCGCGGCGACGGCGTCCGACGCACGCGCGAAAGCGACGAAGAAGGCGTCGCCCTGCGTATCAACCTCGACACCTTCATGCGCGGCGAACGCCGCCCGCAGACGCCGCCGATGATCCTGCAGCGCCGCCCCGTAGGCGTCGCCGAGCTCGTGCAGCAGCCGAGTCGAGCCCTCCACGTCCGTGAACATCAAGGTCACGACACCGGTCGGAAGATCGCGCACCATCAAGCACGATCATCGAGCGAAGTCGGCCCGCTGTCCAGCGGCTCGATCGTGCCAGCTCACGATTCGGACGCCTCGTTCACGGACGAAAAGCGACGCGCACGTCGAGCAACTCCTCGACGGCGGCGTGGACTTCCCCCACACGCAACGGTCGCCCGGTGCCTGCCTTTGGAGCCAAGACTCACCGATCTGAAGATCCCCTCGCGGACCTGAGAGAGCGTCACGCGGAGGAGCTGCGGAGGATGGTGATCGTCGTCGACGGGACACGCTCGGCGACTCGATAGTCCTCGCTGAGGATGCGCTCGAGGCGGCCGGATGGGTCGACGGCCTCCGGTGAGCGGTAGACGATGACGAGTCCGGGGTGGTCGGAGCTGTCGAGGAGAGCTCGGAGCCGTTGAACTGCGCCGGGGATCTCGTCCAGTGGGTGGGCCCAGAGGTACGGGAAGTCGGACCTGCGCTTCGCGAGGAAGTAGATGTCGGCTTCGGAATCGAGCGCGTAGATGCGGGTCCGCGGGGTCGACAGCTTTTCGATGGCGGAGGCGACGCGTTGATCGTTCGCGTACTGCGCGTAGTAGGGAACGAGAGCCCGCTTGCTTGCCGGCGTCATTCCGTCCACGTGAACGAGGTACGGAAGGACAGGCCAGACCACTGCCGCCACAGCCGCGACGCCGAGGGCCGGACACAGCGCGGTGCCGGCTCGAGCGGCCAGCCTGGTCACGGCCAGGCCTGCCAGAAGCGCGAGCGGTGGGATCAGCTGGACGTAGTAGTGCGGCCAGTAGAGGGAGGCGGTGTTGAATCCGGCGAAAGCTGCCGCCAGCCACCCGGTGGGCAGCCACATCCGTTTTCGCGGAAGCAAGGTAAACGCAACGCCGGCGAGCGCGGCGAGCGTCAGGATTTCCAGGTCGGGGCGTACCCTCAGCCAGCTCGTGGCGAGCGCGCCCAGCCTGGCGCTGAGGCCCGTATCGGCGCCGGAGCGCGCCGAGAGCTTGTAGCCGGCGACCGCGAACCAATAGCCGCTCCATCCGGTGAGCGCACCGTGGATCGCCGAGGCCGCGAGCGGGACGAGGGCGGCGGCGCCGAACGTGGCGAGGTTCCTCCCCCGCCTTTCTGCCGCCGCGGAGGCGACGAGCCCACATGCGACCAGGAGCCCGTCGAAGCCCGACTGTTTCATCAACACGGCCGTGGCGCCCGTGATTCCGGCAACCACGAGCCAAGCGGGTTTCCGGGATCTGCGCCAGGCGAGCGCAGCGGCGACGGCGGCGCTCGAAGGAAGCGCCGCCGCGAGTTCGCCGTTGAACGTGAAACCCTGAACGTGCGGCCCGACGCCGACGACTGCGTAGATCGCCGCGGCGGCGGTTCCCGTCCAGCCGCCTTCGATCATCCAGCCGATCGCACCGAGCATGACCGTCAGCCCGACGCCGCACGCGAGCGCGCCCAGCCTGACCCCCCACGCGCTGTGCGCCAAGGAGAGCAGCAAGCGATAAGCGAGCATCAACCCCTGTGGGCGGTCGACCCATGCGGCCGCGCTGTACAAACGCGCTCCATCGGCCCAGCGGCCGGCGATGTAGGCGTACCCTCCCTCGTCCGGACTCAGGCCGACATGCTGGAACGGAAGCCTGAGCACGGCGTCGCTCGCGGCCGCAGCGGAGATAGCCAGTGCAGGCCAGATGGATCTCCGAAGCGCGATCGCCGTCTCAGCCTTTGCGGGCGGGTTGCGAGCGCGCGTTTCGGGCATGGTCGGCTTCGAGCCCGCCCGCCAGCGACTCTAGACCTCGACTCTGAGAGACTGCTGTGAGATCGCCATGACCGGTGCGGCCTCGACGTCGTTAGGAGTTTTTCAGCGTTCTTTCAGGGGTTTCTCAGCGGGCGTACGGATCGTTGGAGTTGTCGAGACGCGGTGCCGGCGTCGCCGCGACGAAGACCTGTCATGCCAGGACCGGCCTCCGCGATCAGCTCCCTGCCTCCGGCTGTCGGACAACGCCGCCGTCTGCGGCAGGTCCGGCAGAGACTCGTTCCTCCGTCGCGGTTGCGCGTGGCCGCGGTGGGCACGCTGATCGTCCTGTTTGCCGTCGAGGCCGGCCGGGGGCCCGCCGGGGTTGCACTCGGTGGATTGACGGCGCTCTCCTTGCTGTTCACGGTCGGTTTTCACCGGTTGCGCCGGCCGAGCGCCGGCTGTACGACGGATCGAACGCTGTTGCGGACGCCCGGCCAGGTGGCGCTGGCAGCCGCTCTTGCAATCTCGGCCGGCAGCGTCGTCGCGCTCGTCGCGGCGCTCCTCCTCGCCGCCGCCGACTCCGGGGCGGTGGGGGACGGCAACGTCGCGATCCGACTCCTCCTGGGCCTGGTCGCAACCTGTTCGTCCGTCGCGGTCGGCTCCCGCTGTGCCCGCTGGTGGGCTTTCGCCGGGGCGCTCGGGCTCGTTCCGCTCCTCGGGTACGCGATGCTCGTCGACGGCAAGGCATCGACGAGCGGAATCGACTTCCTTGTCGTCGCTGTTCTCGCCAGCGCGCTTGGCTTGGCGGTCGGTTCGCTGAATCGAGACCTCGCCGAAAGCGTCGCCCGTGAGAGGCGGCGCCCGAGGTCGGTCGCGAGGCAGACGACTCTTTCGGCGCGCCCGCATCGCGAGAAGCGTGCGGCCGTCAGAGGCGGCTGAGCGCGATCGGTTCCGCAACCGGAGCCGGCGGCGTTGCGCGCAACGACGCTCTGGACGGGCTGCGGTTTCTCGCCGTCGCGGCCGTGCTGGCCTTCCACTACGGCGTTCCGGGCGCGCAGGCCGGGTTCCTCGGCGTCGACGTCTTCTTCGTTCTCAGCGGCTATCTGATCACCTCGCTCCTGCTGTCCCAAGTCCGGCAGCGTCGGGTTCACCTCGGCGAGTTCTGGACGCGCCGCGCTCGGCGGTTGGTGCCGGCTCTCGTGCCGGTCGTCGGCGCGACGCTCGTCTGGGGTGCGGTCTTCGCGCCGGCGGTGCTCCGTGACCGGCTGCGGAGCGACATCGCTTCGACGCTGTTCTACTTCGCGAACTGGCACTTCGTCTCGAGCAGCACGTACTTCGCCAGCGACGGAGTCCGGAGTCCGCTCCAGCACATGTGGTCGCTGGCCGTGGAAGAGCAGTTCTATCTCGGCTGGCCCCTGCTTCTCGCCCTCGTCGCGTTCGCCCTGCGCGATCCTCGGCGCCGGGTGCTCGCCGTCGGGGCGCTCGCCACTGTCGGCGTCGCCTTCTCGGCCTGGCGACTCGCGACCCTTTGGGGCAGCGGTGTCGACCGCGCCTACCTCGGCACGGACAGCCGCATCTTCGAACCGCTCGTCGGCGCTCTGCTCGCCGTCCTGCTCAGCTCACATCGAGTGCGCGGGCTGGCCGTCCGCTGGCACTGGCCGCTCCTCGGGGGCGGCGCGGCCGCCTGGGGCTGGGGGATGGCGACGCTCGGCGGGAACGGCGGGGCAACGGTGGCGTACGCGCAGGGCGGAGCACTCGTCGTCGCCGCCGGAAGCGCATCGATCATCGCGGCGGTCTCCACGCGGTCGGGTCGCGCGGCGGCGGCGCTCTCCGCCCGGCCGGTCGCGTACCTCGGCCGGCTGTCCTACGGGATCTACCTGTGGCACTGGCCG
>Ga0070741_10010778_pt1 | contig 17128 bp, 16 predicted proteins | sample Coa_R1_4_FD_66440 | JGI IMG/M metagenome (GOLD analysis project Ga0070741, IMG submission 66440) | Surface soil microbial communities from Centralia Pennsylvania, which are recovering from an underground coalmine fire - Coalmine... | ecosystem: Environmental > Terrestrial > Soil > Unclassified ...
CTCCAGACACCTCCCCCTACCGCCGCACCAGCGGGCAGAATCACCGGCAACTTCGACAACACGCTGCAGAACCCCACTCCGACCCCGGCCGGAGCCCTTACTGAAACGCTGGGGCTAGTCTCGCCCTCCATGGCGGTCATCGTCCTCGATCTCGACGGCGTCGTCTGGCTCGGCGACGAGCCGCTGCCCGGCGCGGCCGACGCCGTCGCCCGGTTCCGGGCCGCGGGGCTCGAGGTCGGCTTCATGACCAACAACTCGAGCCTTCCGGTCGGCGGGTACGTCGAGAAGCTGGCCCGGCTCGGCGTCGCCGCCGAGGCGTCCGAGATCCTCACCAGCGCCCTCGCCGCCGCCGACCTGCTGGCCGAGGACCTTCCGGCCGGTTCGAAGGTGCTGGCCTGCAGCGGCCCCGGCGTCGTGGAGGCCCTCGAGGCCCGGGGCTTCGAGGTCGTCGACACCGGCCCGGCCGAGGCGGTGGTCGTCGGTTGGCATCGCACGTTCGACTTCGACCGTCTCGACCGGGCGTCGGCCGCCGTTCGGGCCGGGGCCCGCTTCGTGGCCACCAACCTCGACGCCACCTACCCCGCCCCCGACGGGCTCCTCCCCGGCAACGGGTCGCTGGTGGCGGCCGTGGCCACCGCCGCCGGACGGCGGCCCGAAGTGGCCGGCAAGCCCGAGCGACCGACGGTGGCGCTGGTCAAGGCCCACTTCGGCGACCGGGGCGTGGTGGCCGGTGACCGCCCGTCCACCGACGGAGCCCTCGCCGCCGCGCTCGGCTGGCCGTTCGCCCTCGTCGTGTCGGCGGCGACGCTGTCGGGCGACGAACCCTCCGACCACGACGCCGCCTTCGTGGGGCCGAGCCTGGCCGCCCTGGCCGACAAGGTGATCGCCAACCTGACGGCCTAGTAGCCGGGGCCGGGGAAGCCCCAGTCGGACGGGGGCGGGCCCGGCGGCGCCGCCGGGCGGGCGGTCCCCCGCAGGAACAGCCCGACGGCGGCCCCGAAGATGAACCCGCCGATGTGGGCCGCCACCGCCACTCCGGTGTTGGGATTGGTGAAGAACTGCAGCGCCAGCCAGCCGAGCAGCACCAGCCACGCCGGCAGGTAGATCAAGGGGAAGAAGATGAACAGCGGGATGATCGTCAGTACCCGGGCGCGGGGGAACAGCACCAGGTAGGCGCCCATCACGCCGGCGATGGCCCCCGAGGCACCGACCACCGGCACGGTCGAATTCACCTGGGTGGCGATGTGGGTCAAGGCGGCCACGAACCCCGCCACGAGGTAGAACACGGCGTAGCCGACCGGCCCCATCCGCTCCTCGACGTTGTTGCCGAAGATCCACAGGAAGAGCATGTTCCCCAGCACGTGGAGCCACGAGCCGTGGAGGAACATCGACACGACGATGGCCAGGAACACGTTCTTTTTGGGGAACGGCTCGAGGGGGCTGAAGGGGGAGAGGCCCGGGATGCGCAGCTGCCCGTCGCACTGCTGCGACAGCTGGTTGGAGATCGGCTTGCCGTGCACCACCTCGCAGGGAATGGCGGCGTGCTGGGCGAGGTACTGCGTCTGCTGGTCGGCGGCGTGGGGCTGGACGAAGCCGTAGATGTAGAGGCAGGCGGCGATGATGGCGATCGTCAGGACCGGCTTCGACTTCGTCGGGAGGTTGTCCCTGATCGGGATCACCATGCCCGGGAACCCTAGGCGACGCTGGTAATGTCGGCCGTGCTGCAGGTCAAGGAGCTCAGATCGAGGCAGATCGCCATGCGCCGCCGGCTGGACCTTGAGCTCGTGCGGCGGGGGCTCACCGACTCCCGGGCCCGGGCGCAGGAGGCCATCGAAGCCGGGCTCGTCCTCGTGTCGGGGGCCAGGGCCGACCGGGCCGCTCGCCTCGTGTCGCCCGACGAGCCCGTCCACCTCGAAGCGCCGCCGTCCCGCTACGTCTCCCGCGGCGGGGAGAAGCTCGCCGCCGCCCTCGACCGCTTCGCCGTTGACGCCGCGGGCCTCCGGGCGCTCGACGCCGGCGCCTCCACCGGCGGCTTCACCGACTGCCTGCTGCAGCGCGGCGCCGCCGCGGTGGTGGCCGTCGACGTCGGCGTGGGGCAGCTGGCCTGGTCGCTGCGCCACGACCCCCGGGTGTCCGTAAGGGAACGCTGCAACGTCCGGTACCTGACGCTCGACGACGTCGGTGGCGCGCCCGTCGACCTCGTCGTGGCCGACCTGTCGTTCATCTCGCTGCGCCTCGTGGCCGGGGCCCTGGCCGGCGTGGCCGTGGCCGACGCCGACGCCGTCCTGCTGATCAAGCCGCAGTTCGAGGCCGGGCGGGAGCACGTCCGCCGGGGCGGCCTCGTCACCGATCCCGCCGTCCACCTCGCCGTCCTGCAGTCGGTGACCGCCGCCCTCGCCGGCGACGGGCTGGCGCCGCTGGCGGTCATGCCGTCGCCGCTGCGGGGCGCGGCGGGCAATATCGAGTTCCTGGGCCACTTCCGGGTGCGCCCGTCCGCCGGGGTCCCGGCCCTCGAGCCCGCCGCCCTGGCCGCCGCCGTCGACGAGGCCCACCGTCGATGACCGCCGTCGGCATCGTCCCCCACACCCAGCGGGCGGCGGCCTACGCCGAACGGGCGGCCCGGTGCCTGGCCGACCGGGGTGTCGAGGTCCGCGTCCCCGCAGCCGACGCCCTGGCCATCGGCCTCCCGGAGCTGGCCTGGGACGTCGAGCGGTTCCCCGCCGGGCTCGACTTCGTCCTCTCTCTCGGCGGCGACGGGACGATGCTGCGGACGGTCGACCTCGTGGCCCCGGAGGGCGTGCCGGTGCTCGGCGTGAACCTCGGCCAGCTGGGCTTCCTGACCGAGATCGAACCTCCCCAGCTGGAGGAGGCCCTGCACCGGGCCCTGGCCGGCGAGTTCACGATCTCCGAACGCATGGTGCTGTCGGTCGTCGTCGACTCCGACGGCGAGGCGGCGGGAAAGTGGCTGGCGCTCAACGAGGCCGTCCTCGAGAAGTGCAGCAGCGGCCATCTCGTACGATTGGCGACCTCGATCAACGGGAAGTTCTTCACCACCTACGCCGCCGACGGCGTGATCGTGGCCACCCCGACCGGCTCGACGGCCTACAACTTCTCCGCCCAGGGTCCCATCGTCTCCCCGAGCCACCGTTGCCTCGTCCTGACCCCCGTGTCGCCGCACATGCTCTTCCACCGCTCCCTGGTGCTGGGTCCCGAGGAGGAACTCGAGTTCGAAGTGACCAGCCAGCTGCCGGTGGGGCTCGTGCTCGACGGTCGGGACGTGGGTCGACTCTCCCCGGGCGATAGCGTGACGTGCCTGGAGGGCCCCCGACCCGCCCGGCTCATGACCCTCCACCCCCGCGACTTCCATCAGGTCCTCAAGGCGAAGTTCGGTCTAGCGGACCGGTAGGAGGAGCCGACAGCCGATGGCCATCGAGCAGTTCGAGCCAGACTTCGGAGTCGAACCCGGCGACGTCGTCGTGGGGCCCGTGCGGGCCGACCGCCGGACGAAGGAGCTCGTCAAGCGGCTCTGCCCCGGCGACATCGCCGTCATCGACCATGCCGACATCGACCGGGTGGCGGCCGAGAACCTGATCCTTCGCCGGCCGTCGGCCGTCGTCAACGCCTCGACGTCCTTCACCGGGCGCTACCCCCACGTCGGCCCGCTGCTGATCACCGAAGCAGGGATCCCACTGATCGACGACGTCGGCCCGGAGATCATCGACCTCGTTGACGAGGGCGAAGAGCTCCGGCTGGTCGGCACCGACCTCTGGCGGGGCGAGGAGCTCCTCGCCGCCGGCCACCGGCAGGACGCCGACGACCTCGCCCGCCGGGTCGTGCGGGCCCGGGCCGACATGGGGGCCGAGCTCGAGGCGTTCGCCATCAACACGCTGGAGTGGATCCGCCGGGAGGCCCGCCTCACGTTCGAGCCGCTCGTGCTCCCGCCGCTGCGGGCCGACTTCTCCGGCCGCCACGCCCTCGTCGTGGTCCGGGGCCACGACTACCGCCGCGACCTGAAGGCGCTGCGGGCCTACATCCGGGAGTTCCAGCCGGTCCTGGTGGCCGTCGACGGCGGCGCCGACGCCCTGCTCGAGGTCGGCCTGCGGCCCGACATCATCATCGGCGACTTCGACTCGGTGTCGGCCGAGGCGCTGGCCTGCGGGGCGGACCTCGTCCACCACGTCCACCCCGACGGCCGGGCCCCGGGGCGGGAGGAGCTGCTCCGGTACGGGGTCTCCTACGTCGAGTTCGTGGCCGAGGGCACCAGCGAAGACGTCGCCATGCTCCTCTCCGCCGAGGCCGGCGCCGAGCTCATCGTGGCCGTCGGCACCCACGCCAGCATGGTGGAGTTCCTGGACAAGGGCCGGGCCGGCATGGCATCGACGTTCCTCACCCGGCTCCGGCTCGGGCCGCTGCTCGTCGACGCCAAGGGCGTGAACCGGCTCTACGAGACCCGCCTGCGGCGGCGCGACCTGGCCCTGCTGATCGGGGCCGCGGTTTTGGCCATGCTCGTCGTCACGATCGTGTCGGAGCCGCTCCACGTCTTCCTGTCCGGCTTGTGGGTGATCATCCGGGACGGGTGGCTGCGCGTCTGGGACACGGTCGCCGGGTGATCAACTTCCGCTTCCATCTCGTTTCGCTGGTGGCGGTGTTCCTGGCCCTGGCCCTCGGCGTCGTGATGGGCTCGACGGTGATCGACCGGGCCATCGTCGATCGGCTCTCCACCCAGATCGACTCGGTGAAGAAGCGGGCCGACGCCGAGCGGGCCGACAACCGGGCGCTGCGGGACGAGGTGAAGGGCTACGAGACGTTCGTGGCCCAGTCCCAGCCGCAGGTCACCGCCCGCCGCCTCAACCAGGTGCCGGTGACCATGGTGGCGGTGCGGGGCGTTCCCACCGAGGACGTGAAGGCCACCGCCGACGTCCTCCGCTCCGCCGGGGCGCTCGTACCGGGGGTCCTGTGGATCGAGGACGGGCTCGGCGCCTCCGACTCGGGGGCCCGGGCGAAGCTCGTCCAGGCCATGGGGGACTCCGGGCTGGCCACCGAGGACCTCCGCCAGGTGGCGCTGGAGGCGCTGGGCCACCGGTTGGCCGCCGGCCTGCGGGTCACGCCCGTCTCGACCTCGACCGGCCCGACGGCTCCCGAGACCGGCCTCGACACGCTGGTGGCCCTGGCCGACGCCGGGCTGGTGACGTTCGACACGCTGGGCGGCGGCGCCGTGAGCCTCGAGTCGTGGCCGTCGCCCGGGTCGCGGCTCGTCGTGATCGACGGCAGCCAGGCCCACCCCGCCCCGGGCACGGTGGCGATCCCGGTGCTCCGGGCGGCGGCGGCCGCCGGCGGCCGGGAAGTCCTGGCCGAGGTGTTCCGGCCGACGGCCACGCAGAAGGCCCGCGGCGCGGTGGTGCGGGGGGTGCGGGAGGACGCCGCCCTGTCCCGCGTGGTCTCCACCGTCGACGACCTCGACGACGCCCGGGGCCTGGTGGCGCTGACGCTGGCCATCCAGGAGCTCGGCAGCGGGCGGGCCGGGCACTACGGCGAGGGCCCGGGGGCCACCAGCCAGCTGCCGACACCGGACTCGGCGCCGCCCGAGGGCGTGCCGGCGGCGGTCGGCCCGTGAGCCTCGTCGCCGACGCCGCAGCGCCGGCGCCGGGCCCGGAGGCGCCCGCCGCCCGGATGGGCCGGGCCGCCCGGGCCTACGGGGCGGCGACGGCGGTATCCCGGCTCCTCGGGTTCGGGCGGGTGCTGGTCATCGCCGCCATCCTCGGCACGACCGACCTCGGCAACACGTTCTCGGCCTCGAACTCGGTCTCGAACGTGCTGTTCGACCTGCTGGCGGCGGGGGCGCTGTCGGCCGTGCTGGTGCCGGCCTTCGTGGAACTCCTCGAGCGCCGCTCGCCGGCCGACTCCGTCGCAGCGCTCACCGGACACGGCCGGCGTGGGGCGGAGCCCCACGCTACGGAGGAGCCCGGCGGATGCCGGGCGGGGCCGGCGGAGCCGGCCAGAAACGCAGAAGATTTGGCCGGGGCGCTGCTCGGCTGGTCGCTGCTCGTCCTCGGCCCGATCTGCCTGGCCGGCGTCCTGGCCGCCCCGGCCCTGGCCCGGCTGCTGACCACCGGCACCGCCGACCCGGTGGTGGCCGCCGGCCAGCGACACCTGGCCACGTTCCTCCTGCGCCTCTTCGTGCCCCAGGTGCTGCTCTACGCCGTCGGCGCCGTCACGACCGCCGTCCTCCACGCCAAGCGGCACTTCACGGTGACGGCCGTGGCCCCCATCGGCAACACCGTGATGATGGTCCTGGCCCTCGGCGCCTTCCGCCTCCTCCAGGGCCCCGGCCGGCCCGGCTTCGACCTGACGCTGGCCGAGCGGTGGGCGCTCGGGGCGGCCGGGACGCTCGGGGTGGCGGCCTTCGTGGCCATCCCGGCGGTGGCGCTGTGGCGGACGGGGTTCCGGCTCCGGCTCCGGCTGCCCCGGCCGGCGGCCGTCCCCGGTCTCGGACGGGCGGTCCGGCTGTCCGGCTGGGCCGGCGTCCAGCACGCCGGGTCGGCGGTGCTGCTGGCCGGCGCCCTCCTCGTCGGCATGGGTGTGTCGGGCGGCGTCGTCGCCTACCAGGTGGCCTTCGCCTTCTTCCTCGTCCCCTACGCCGTCCTCGCCCTGCCGCTGATCACCGCCGTCCTCCCCGAACTGGCCGGCGAGGCCGGCCGGGGCGACCTGGGTGCCTTCGGCCGCTCGCTGCGCTGGGCCCTGGACGGGATGGTCGGGTTCGTCGTGCCGGTCAGCGTGGCCGGCGTGGTGTTCGCCCCTCGGGTGATGGCGGCCCTGGCCTTCGGCCAGACCACCCGGGACGGCGGCCGGCTCATCGGCGTCGGCCTCGCCGCCCTGGCCGTCGGCCTCCTACCCTACGGCGCCTTCCTGCTCTTCGTGCGGGCCCACTACGCCCTCGGGGAGGGACGGGCCCCGGCGGTGGTCGCCGTCGGCTCGGCCGGTCTCGGCGCCGTCCTCATGGCCGCCGGCGGGGCGCTGGCCCACGGTGAGGCCAAGCTGGCGGTCATGGGGGCGGCCCACAGCCTCGCCTATCTCATCGGCGCCTCGGTGCTCGGCGTCGGGCTGGCCCGCCGCACCGGGCAGCGGCTGGCTCCGGCCCGGCTCGGCCGGAGCCTCGCCGCCTCCGCCACCCTGGGCGTCGGCAGCGCCGCCGTCCTGCGCCTCCTCGACCCCGCCGGCCGCGCCGCCACGCTCGGGGTGGTGGGGCTGCTCGCCGCGGTCTGCGCCGTTCTCTACCTCGCCGCCCTGGCCCCGGGCCGCGCCGGCGACGAGCCGGCGGTGGCCGTTCCGGCCCGGTGATCGCCGTCGTCCTCGGACTCGTCACCGGCTTCCTCGCCGCTCAACTCATCTGGCGCATGTCGGCCGGGCTGTTCGGGGCGGTCGTCCTGCAGCGGCCGAACTACCGGAGCCACTACCTCCCGACGGGCGCCGGCATCGTCCTGGCCCTGGCGGTGGCCACGGTCGAGGGCGGGCGGGCGCTGGCCTCCGCCGCCGGCATCGGGTCGGTCGGCGGGCCGGGCGTGGCCCGGACCGTGATCCTGGCCGGCCTGTTCGGCTTCGGGGCGCTGGGGTTCGTCGACGACGTCCTCGGCGGGGACGCCGAGCGGGGCTGGCGGGCCCACCTCCGGGCCCTGGCCGCCGGCCGCCTGTCGGCGGGCGGGGTGAAGCTGCTCGGCGGCGGCGTCCTGGCGCTGATGCTGGCGTCGGCGGCGGGGTCGACGGCGTCGGGTGGCGGCGGGGTGCTGCGACTGGTGGCCGACGGCGCGCTGGTGGCGCTGGCCGCCAACCTCGGCAACGCCTTCGACCGGGCGCCGGGGCGGACGATCAAGGTGTCGCTGGTCGCCTGGGTCCCGCTGGCCGCCGCCGCCCGGGGCGGCGCCGCCGGCGTGGCCCTCGGCCCGGTCATCGGCGCCGCCCTCGGCCTGCTCCCCGAGGACCTCGGCGAGCGGCTCATGCTGGGCGACGCCGGCGCCAACGCTCTCGGCGCCGCCCTCGGCCTCGGGGCGCTGCTCACCCTCGGGCCCGGCGCCCGCCTCGTGCTCCTCTCCGGCCTGGCGGTCCTCAACGTCGCCGCCGACGTCGTCTCCTTCAGCGCCGTGATCAAGCGGACGCCGGCCCTCGACCGGCTCGACCGGCTCGGCCGCCTCCGCCCGTCCGCCTGACGGTCGACTCAGCCGGACGGCCTCAGTCGGACGGCCTCAGCCGGAGGGGTCGATGTAGCGCGGGTCGCGGGGGAGCCGGATCAGCGTCACCCAGGCCTGGAAAGCCACCGGTCGTTCCAGGGCGGAAGCCTCCGTCAGGGCGCGCAGTCCGCCCGCCTCCAGAGCCGTTTCAGCCCGCCGTAGGCGCGGGCGTCGGCGTACCCCAGCCGGCGCAGCCCGTCGGGGAGGGCGTGGAGATCGCCGAAGCGGCGGGACCACACGAGAACGGCGCAGACGTGCCGGTCGGCGGCCGCCCGGGTCAGAGAGGCGGCGGTGATCCGGCCGGAGTCGATGCGCAGGATCGACGTGTCCACGAGGTCGGGCGGCGTCCGCCGGCCGGCCCGCCAGACGACGCCGGGGTCGTCGCTGATGGCCTCGGCGCGGCGGGGCAGGCCCCGGAGGTCGGCCCGGGCGGCGGCCAGCGCCGGGCCCGGCGGCGCCGGCCACAGCACCTCCGAGAGGTGGACGAGGTGGTAGGGCACGACGGCGCAGGCGACGACGGCCGCCACGGCGACGGCGGCGGCCGGCAGCCGCCGCCGCAGCCGGTCGAAGACGGCGGCGACGAGCAGCGCCGCCGGCGGGATGAGGTGGGAGACGTGCGACCGCCACAGCGGATGCTCGGCGGCGAGCACCACGACGGTGGCCCCGAGCCAGCCGGCCACGAGCCGGACCCCGGCCGGCCGGGGGCGGGCGGTCCTCGTCCCCAGGGCGGTCGCGGCTGCGGCCGCCAGAGCGGCGAGCAGGATTGGGAGGTCGCGGTCGCCGAGCGTGGAGAGCACCTTGCGCAGGTTGCGGACGGGCGTGCGGGGCCCGGCCGCCTCGAGGTGGTAGCGGAAGGCCTGGTCCCAGACGTTGCCGAGCCCCCACGGCAGGGCCACGACCAGACCCAGCCCGGCGGCGGCGGCCACGGCGGCGCCGAGGTGGCGGCGGTTGGGCAGCAAGGCCCAGCCCACCGGCACCGCGGCGCCGAGGAGGAGGCTCTTGACCGACAGCGCCGCCCCGAGCAGGGCACCGGCCGCCACCGCCAGCCGCAGTGACGGCTGGCGCCGGTACCACAAGGCGACGGCCACCGCCCCGGCGGCCAGGGCCAGACCCGGCCCGTCCGACGTGAGCGGGCCGGTCACCCACAGGACTGTCCCGCTGGTGGCCACCAGCCCGGCCGCCACCGCCGCCGCCGAGGTCGACAGCCGCAGCGCCCGGGCCGCCGACCACGTCGCCGCCACCAGGGCCAGGCCGGCCGCCACCGCCAGCAGGCGGGGGGCGTCGAACGTCCGCAGGCCGACGAGGTCGGACAGCCAGACCAGGGGCAGGAAGAGCGGCCCCTGGCTGGAGAACACCTCCCGGAAGGGCAGGGCGCCCGTCCGCATGGCCACCGCCGAGGCGCCGTAGACGCCGTCGTCGAAGCTGACGTGGCGCAGAGCCAGGTAGGCGGGGATCCGCAGGGCCACCGCCCCGACTGCGATCGCGATCAGGAGGATGGAGGCCCGGCGGGTTCGCATGACGGCGACGGCAACGCTACCCATTAGGGTCGAGGTCCGTGGCGACCCCCAAGTCCTTTCAGCAGATCGTGCTCGAGGCGCTGCAGTCGGTCCCCGAGGTGACGGCGACGGACCTGCAGTCCCGGCTCGACGACGGCGAGCAGATCGTCGTCATCGACGTGCGGGAGCCCGACGAGTTCGCCCGGGGCAAGATCCCCGGCGCCTACACGATTCCCCGGGGCGTGCTCGAGATGCAGGTCGACGGGCGCCTGCCGCTCGACACCACCGTCGTCCTGTACTGCGGCGGCGGGGCCCGCTCGGCGCTGGCCTGCAAGAGCCTGGCCGACATGGGCTACGAGAAGGTCGAGAACCTGCAGGGCGGGTGGCACGCCTGGGTGGACTCCCGCCTGCCCGTCGAGCAACCGTGAACCGCCTGTCCGCCGAAGCCGCCATCCGCCGGCGTTGACGGGGGGGCATGGTAGGTTCGTCAGTGTCACTCGAGTGCCGCCCGGGTTCTGGGGATGGGGCGGTCTCTCCGACACACCTCGGGCAGACGGCGGACCCCAGGTGATCCAGGAGGCATAGGTCTTTGGCCAAGCACATCTTCGTGACGGGCGGTGTCGCGTCGAGCCTCGGGAAGGGCCTCACGGCCTCCTCCCTCGGCCGGCTGCTCAAGTGCCGCGGCCTGTCCGTGACGATGCAGAAGCTCGACCCGTACATCAACCTCGATCCCGGCACGATGAACCCGTTCCAGCACGGCGAGGTCTTCGTCACCGACGACGGCGGCGAGAGCGACCTCGACCTCGGCCACTACGAGCGCTTCGTCGATGTCTCGCTCCATCGCGACTCCAACGCCACCACCGGTTCCATCTACACCACGGTGCTGGGCAAGGAGCGCCGGGGCGACTACCTCGGCGCCACCGTGCAGGTGATCCCCCACATCACCGACGAGATCAAGGAACGGATCCGGCGCCTGGCCACCGACGACGTCGACATCGTGATCACCGAGATCGGCGGCACGGTCGGCGACATCGAGATCCTCCCCTTCCTGGAGGCCATCCGGCAGTTCCGCAAAGACGTCGGGCGGGAGAACGTCTTCTACATCCACGTCACGCTGGTGCCGTTCATCGGCCCGTCGGGGGAGCAGAAGACCAAGCCCACGCAGCACTCGGTGACCGAGTTGCGCTCCCGGGGCATCCAGCCCGACGCCATCGTCTGCCGGTCCGACCGGCCGATCTCCACCCGCCTCAAGGAGAAGATCTCCAAGCTGTGCGACGTGCCCGAGGAGGGCATCGTCTCGGCCATCGACACGCCCAACATCTACGAGATCCCGCTGGTGCTCCACGACGAGGGGCTCGACGCCTACATCGGCCGCGTGCTCGGGCTGCCGGCGGCAGGGGCCGACCTCGGGCCGTGGCGGAGCCTCGTGTCGCGGGTGGAGAAGGCCACCACCGAGGTCCGCATCGGCATCGTCGGGAAGTACGTGAACCTGCCCGATGCCTACCTGTCGGTGGTCGAAGCGCTGAAGCACGGCGGCTACGCCCACGGCGCCAAGGTCATCATCGACTGGATCGCGTCCGAAGACGCCGAGGGCCTCCTGGCCGAAGGCCGGCTCCACGACCTCGACGGGATCGTGGTGCCGGGCGGGTTCGGCGTCCGGGGGGTGGAGGGCAAGATCGCCTCCGTGACCTACGCCCGGGAGCACAAGGTGCCGTTCCTCGGGCTGTGCCTCGGCCTGCAGTGCGCGGTGATCGAGTACGCCCGCAACGTCGTCGGCCTGGTCGGGGCGAACTCGTCGGAGTTCGACCACGCCACCCCCCATCCGGTCATCGACCTGATGGACGACCAGCGGGAGGTCGTCGAGAAGGGCGGCACGATGCGGCTCGGCTCCTACCCGGCGGTGCTGCGGGCCGACACGATCGTGCGTGAGGCCTACGGCACCGAGGTCATCTACGAGCGGCACCGCCACCGCTACGAGTTCAACCCCCGCTACCGCCGCCGCCTGGAGGAGGCCGGCCTGCGCTGCTCGGGCACCTCGCCCGACGACCGGCTGGTGGAGTTCATCGAGCTGGCGCCGGCCGAGCACCCGTTCTTCGTCGCCACCCAGGCCCACCCGGAGTTCAAGAGCCGGCCGAACCGTCCGCACCCGCTGTTCCGGGATCTGGTCAAGGCGGCGCTGGCCCGGGCGGAGTCCCGCATGCCGCGGCTCCCGCTCCCGGAGGACGCGGAGGGTGTCGCCCTCGCCACAACTTAGAATCGGCCCGTGGCCGATTACCGCCTCGTGGAGTCGAAGGAGATCGCCCGGGGCGGGTTCCTGACCTTCGCCGAGGAGGTCTTCGAATCGCCGACCGGCGAGCGGTTCGTACGGTGGATGGTCGAGCATCCGGGGGCGGTGGCCGCCGTCCCGGTGGAAGACGGGCCCGACGGCCCGCACGTCGTGCTCGTCCGGCAGTGGCGCCCGGCGCTGCGCGACCGGCTGCTCGAGCTCCCGGCCGGGAAGCTCGACGTCGAAGGCGAGGCCCCGGACGCCGCCATGGCCCGGGAGCTGGCCGAGGAGATCCAGCAGGAGCCGGGCCGGCTCGTCAAGCTGACCACGTTCTGGAACTCGCCCGGCTTCTCCACCGAGCTCACCCACGTCTACATCGCCCTCGACCTCTCCCCCTGCGACCGCCCCGAGGCCGCCAAAGAAGAGGAGCAGGACATGACGATCGAGCGTGTCCCCCTGGCCGACACCGCCCGGCTCATCGCCACCGGCGAGATCACCGACGCCAAGACGATCATCGGGCTGGCCCTGGCCGAGCGCTACCTGGCCGGCCAGCAGCCGGTCGCCCCCTCCGAGGGGGGCCGGTGAGCGCCGAGCCGACCCCGCTGCGCCTCACCCGGTTGCCGGAGGCGATCCCCAGGCCGCTGGTCGTCGGCGTCCCCCGGGAGACGAAGGTCAACGAGTACCGGGTGGCGGTGACCCCCGACGGGGTGTCGGAGCTCGTCCACCACGGCTCGACCGTGGTCGTCGAGTCGGGGGCCGGCGTCGGCGCCGCCATCAGCGACGACGAGTACGTCCGGGCCGGCGCCCAGATCGCCTCCACGGCGGCCGAGGTGTGGGAGCGGGGCGAGGTCATCTGCAAGGTGAAGGAGCCGCAGTCGGCCGAGTTCGAGCTGATGCGGGAAGGCCAGGTGCTCTTCACCTACCTCCACCTGGCCGCCTACCCGCAGGTCGGCCGGGCGCTCCTCGACCGCCGGGTGACCGGCATCGCCTACGAGACGGTCCAGCTGCCGTCGGGGGCCTTGCCCCTGCTGGCGCCGATGAGCGAGGTGGCGGGCCGGATGGCGCCCCAGATCGGCGCCCACTTCCTGGAGCGGCACAACGGCGGGCGGGGCGTGCTGCTCGGCGGCGCCCCCGGCGTGCGCCCGGCCCGGGTCGTCGTCCTCGGCGCCGGCAACGTCGGCTGGAACGCGGCCTGGATCGCGGCCGGCATGGAGGCCGAGGTGGCCATCCTCGACCGGAACCTCGACCGGCTCCGCTGGGTGGACCAGATCCACCGGGGCCGGATCCTCACGCTGGCCTCCAACCGGGGGGCGGTCGAGCGGTCGGTGGCCGAGGCCGACATGGTCGTCGGCGCCGTCCTCGTCCCCGGGGGCCGGGCGCCCGTGATCGTGAGCGAGGACATGGTGGCGGCGATGAAGCCGGGCTCCCTGATCGTCGACGTCGCCATCGACCAGGGCGGCTGCATCGAGACCTCGCACGAGACGACCCACGCCGACCCCGTCTACGAGGTGCACGGCGTGCTCCACTACTGCGTCGGCAACGTCCCCGGCGCCGTCCCCCACACCTCGACCTACGCCCTGGCCAACGCCACCCTGCCCTACCTGGTGGAGATCGCCACGGAGGGCCCGGAACGGGCCGTGTCGACCGACCGGGCCCTGGCCGGGGGGCTCAACACGCTGTCGGGCCACGTGGTCAACCCGGCGGTGGCCGAGGCGCTCCACCTCCCCGCCACCCCCTCCGCCGAGCTCTGGGGGAGTTGAGTCCGCCTCTTCGCGTTCCCGTCGTCGCGCCGAGCGGCATACGCAACCGGGCGCACGGTGGGCAATAGCGTTTCGGCATGGAAAGTGGCGACGACCTCGACCGGCTCCGGGCCGAGCACGCCACCTGGCTGGCGGTCGAGCGGGGGCTGGCGGCCAACACCCTGGCCGCCTACCGGCGCGACCTGACCGCCTACGCCGGCTTCCTCCGGCGCCGGGCCGGCGGCGGCGCCGTCGATCTCGCCGCGCTCACCGACGCCGACGTCGAGGCCTACGTCGACCACCTCCGGTCGGCCCGGGACGGAGCCGGCAAGGAGCGCTGGTCGTCCGCCTCGGTGGCCCGGGCCGTGGTGGCCGTCCGCTCCTTCCACCGCTTCTGCCTCACCGAGGGCCACGCCGCCGCCGACCCCAGCGCCGACGTCGCCGCCCCCCGGGTGCCGCAGGGCATCCCCAAGGCGCTGACCGAGGCCGAGGTCGAGGCGCTCCTGGCCGCCGTCACCGGCGACGGCCCGTCCGCCCGGCGGGACCGGGCGATGCTGGAAACGCTCTACGCCTGCGGGCTGCGCATCTCCGAGCTCGTGGGCCTCGACGTCGGCGCGGTCGACCTCGAGGAGGGCTTCCTCCGGGCGTTCGGGAAAGGCGCCAAGGAGCGGATCGTGCCGGTCGGCCACACCGCCGCCGCCGCCATCGAGGCCTGGCTCCCGGCCCGGGCCGCCGTCCTGGGATCGGCCCGGCGGGGCCGGGCCGATCCCGACGCCCTGTTCGTCAACCCCCGGGGCGGCCGCCTGACCCGGCAGGGCGCCTGGCAGATCGTGGCCGCCTACGGGCTCCGGGCCGGGCTCGGCGGCCGGCTGTCGCCCCACGTCCTGCGCCACTCCTGCGCCACCCACATGGTCGACCGGGGCGCCGACCTCCGGGTCGTCCAGGAGCTGCTGGGCCACGCCAGCGTGTCAACGACGCAGGTCTACACGAAGGTCACCCAGTCCCGCCTGCGGGCGGTCTACGACGCCGCCCATCCCCGCGCCCGGCGGCCACATCCACCGGCGGTGCCCGTCCCTTCAGGAGGTCCGGGCGCCTAGACTCCACGGTCTATGGCCGATGTGACCAATGCGACCCAGCGCGCCCAGCTCGAAGAGGAGCGCGCCCGCCTCCGGTCGCAGCTCGAGCAGATGGGTCACTTCGGCACGGGCTATTCGTTCGACGAGGGCTTCGCCGACTCCGGCCAGGTCACGGCCGAGCGGGGCGAGGTCGAGGCACTGGCCAACACGCTGGTGGAGACGCTGAGCGAGATCGAACACGCCCTCGACAAGATGGAGAAGGGAACGTACGGCGTCTGCGAGCAGTGCGGCGACCCGATCCCCGAGGCCCGCCTGGAGGCCAAGCCGGCCGCCCGGCTCTGCATCAACTGCGCTTCGGCGCGCCGGTGAGCGGGTCGCGGACGCCCGGTAACGCCGCCCGGTGACCAAGCAGCACATCATCTTCTACGGCTGCCTCATCGTGGCCGTCATCCTCCACGAGATCAGCCACGGCGTGGTGGCCTACGCCTACGGCGACGACACCGCCAAGCGGGCCGGCCGCCTGACGCTGAACCCCATCCCCCACATCGATCCGTTCGGATCGCTCATCCTGCCCGCCATGGCCGTGCTGGCCAACCTGCCGGTGCTGGGCTGGGCCAAGCCCGTCCCCGTCAATCCCGCCCGGCTCCGCAACCCCCGCCGGCAGATGCTGATCGTGGGGCTGGCCGGGCCGCTGACCAACTTCGGGCTCATGGTGGTGGCCGCCGTGCCGGCCAAGATCGTCCTGGCCGGGACCTATCCGGGGGCCTGCACCGGCAACCTGGTCGACCCCCGGGTGAGCCTCACCGGCGACATCCTGGCCAGCTTCGCCGTCGTCAACCTGCTGCTCGGGCTGTTCAACCTGCTGCCGATCCCGCCGCTCGACGGGTCGTCGCTCATCGAGCGGCTGTTGCCCGCCCGCTACCTCCAGACCTGGTGGAAGTTCCGGCCCTACGGGTTCCTCGTGCTCTTCCTCGGGCTCTTCTACTTCGACTTCTTCGGCCGGATCCTGAGCCCCTTCTTCAGCGACCTCTGCCGCTACCTGGTCCGGTGACCCGGCGGTGAGCGAGCGCCATGAACCCTGGGGGCATCTGGCCCGGCGGTTCGTCGGGGCGCTGCGTCCGGGCGGCCCGCCGGAGGCCGACCGGGCCTGGGTCGAGAGCGTGCTGGAGCCGGAGGAGTACGCCCTGTGGTCCCGCCAGCCGGGACAGGACCGCCGCCACACGGTCGAGGTGGCCCGCCGCGTCGAGGCCGCCCTCGCCGGCGGGCCGTACGCCGGCGACTCTCGTTGGCCGGCCTGCGCCCTCCTCCACGACATCGGCAAGCTCGCCTCCGGCCTCGGCGTCCTCAACCGGGTGGTGGCCACGCTGGCCGAGCGGGCCACCGGCGGCGCCCTGTCGGACTGGGAGGAGCACCGGGGGCTGCGGCGGCGGATCGCCCTCTACGTCCGCCACCCCGAGATCGGGGCCGACATGATCCGGATCGCCGGCGGCCGGGCCGAGGTGGCGCACTGGGCGGGTGCCCACCACGACCGGGCCCGCCTCGACCCGACGCTGCTCCCGGCGCCGGTGGTGGCCGCCCTGGTCGAGGCGGATAACGACTGAGGTCCGTCATGTTCCGGCGAAACTGTCATGGATCTGCAACATGATCGCCGCGCCGTCGTCAGGTGCCGCTGGCATCATGATCTTCGTGAACGGGACATGGTCATCAGGCGCAAGCTGGGGGACCACAGCCCGTTCCGCATCCGACTCCTTTCTTCTCCACTGGTCCGGCGTCGAGCGACGGCGCCACTGCCGCCTGAGGAACCCGCACCCGGTACCGCTGCCGGGCGGGGCGAGACGGGCAGCGTCGCTCGACGCAAGCTGCACAAACCACACTTCCGTGGCCGGGTTCGACACCGAGACCGGCCTCCGCCACCGGAGGTAATCAGGCCCTGCTGCAGCCGCTGCGAAGATCGGGCGGGAAAGGCTAGACGCCATCGTGCGAGCAGCCTTCCCGCCCGATCGTCGCGTCCGGCGGGCTGGCGGGAGTAGCCTTCTCCGGCAATGCCGTACGAGGTCCGCACGCCCGTTTTCGAGGGCGACCTCGAGCTGCTGACCCAGCTCGTCTCCCGCCAGGAGCTCGACGTGTTCGGGCTGTGCCTGGCCTCTCTCGTCGAGGCCTTCCTGGCCGAGGCCCGGGGGGCGGTGGAGGCCGGGACCGAGCCCTACGACCTCGACACGTCGACCGAGTTCCTGCTCCTGGCGGCGACGCTGGTCGAGCTCAAGACCCGGTACCTGCTGGTGGAGGACGACGACGACGTCCCCGACGAGCTCCCCGTCCCCGAGGACCG
>Ga0070741_10010779_pt1 | contig 17127 bp, 15 predicted proteins | sample Coa_R1_4_FD_66440 | JGI IMG/M metagenome (GOLD analysis project Ga0070741, IMG submission 66440) | Surface soil microbial communities from Centralia Pennsylvania, which are recovering from an underground coalmine fire - Coalmine... | ecosystem: Environmental > Terrestrial > Soil > Unclassified ...
GCGAGCATGTATCCGATCGAGATGCAGTTCGCGCAGCTGCTCGCGGACGGCCAGCCGATCGCGGGCGTCAGCTGGGACAACGTGCACGCGATCAACGCGTCGCACGCGCAGGAGCAGGACGGCGTGACGAAGCAGGCGGCCATCGATCTGCTGCGGAAGAACAGCGCGGCGGCGGCCGACGGCATCCGTGCGCTGACCGACACGCAGCTCGACACGGCGGCGACGATCTCGCTCAACGCGGACGCGCCGCTGACGTGTCAGTTCTTCCTGGAGGATCATCCGGTGCGCCACAGCTACCATCACCTGGCCAAGATCAAAGGTGCGTTGAAGCGGTAACGCGCCCGTTCGGTTCCGTACGTCAGCGAAGGGCGTCCGCCTGCGGGCGGCGCCCCGTCGCGACGTACAGCGCAGCGAGGCGCGCGCGATTCGCGGCGCGCTCGCGCCCCTGCGAGCCAGGCACCGCGGCCAGATGGCGATCGGCCGCGATCATCAGCGGCTCGGCGTCGGCGTACCGGTGCGCGGCGACGAGCGACGCGGCGAGCAGACTCTGCGCCTGCGCGATGCGCCAGTCGTCGGGCGCGAGCGCCTGCTGCCGGTCGGCCAGCACGCGCCGCAGCACCGGCTCGGCGGCCGCGCCGCGGCCGCGCGCGATCTGCACGCGCGCATGATTCAGCGTCAGCATGGCGACCTGCGGGTGCGCGTCCCCGAACTGTGCGCGCGCAATCGCCACGGCGCGGGCGTACATCGCGTCGGCTTCGGCCAGCCGTCCCTGCATTTCGATCGCCGTGGCGAGATAGTTCAGCCGCAGCGCGTACTCCGCATGCGTCTCGCCGAACACGGACGCGGACACGGCGAGCGCCTGGCGCAGCAGCGGCTCGGCCGCCGCCGCGTCGCCTCGCGCGACGAGCAGCCGCGCGACGTTCGATTTGGCGGCGGCGGTGTTCGGGTGGCCCTCGCCGAGGACGCGAACGCTGGTCGCCAGGTTCTCGCGCAGCAGCGGCTCGGCACCGGCGAGATCGCCGCGTTCGAGCAGAATCATCCCCAGCTCGTTCTTGCTCGTCGCCGTCTCGCGGTGCTCGTCGCCGAACAGGTGCCGCCGGATCGCGAGCGCTTCGCGCGCGGGCGCTTCGGCGTCCGCGCCGCGGCCGCGATCGCGCAGCACGCGCGCCAGCTCCACCAGCGTCACCGCCACGTCCGCGTGCCGATCGCCGAGCAGCCGGCGCCGCATCGCCAGGCTCTCGACGAGCAGCGGCTCGGCCCGATCGGGATGCCCGAGCTGCCGCTGCAGCACGCCGAGATCGTTCAGGCTTTGCGCGACGCGCACGTGATTCGGTCCGAACGTCCGCCGGCCGATCGCGAGCGCCTGTTCGAGCAGCGGCAGCGCCTTCGCGTGCAGCCCCATCCGCTCGTAGGTGCGCCCGATGACGGTGAACATCTCGGCCTGGACCTCGGGCTGATCGCCGAGTTCGGCGGCGATTCGCGCGGCGCCGAGGTCGAGCAGGTTCTGCACCGTCGGCGTGCGGACGTCCGGCGTTCGATACGGATCCGCGCTCGTGAGCAGCGTCGTCAGGAGATCGCTGAGCCGCGACGCTTTCTCCGCCTGCAAGCGCGCGCGATCGCGCTCGGTCGCCACGCGGACCGTGTAGAAGCCGACCGTGACGCTCAACGCCACGAGCGCCACGGCGGTGCCGGCGACGCCGCGCCAATGGCGCCGCACGAATTTAGCGGTGCGGTAGCCGAGCGAATCGCGGCGCGCGCGGATCGGCAGGTGATCGAGGTAGCGGCGCAGATCGTCGGCGAACTCCGTCACCGACGCGTAGCGCTCGGCCGGATCTTTCTTCAGCGCTTTTGCGAGGATCGTCTCGAGGTCGCCGCGCAGCATCCGCCGCAGCGGCTCGGGCGCCGCCGCCGACAGACGCATCGGCTCGGTCTCGGTAATCGCCTTCGCCAGCGCCGCGGACGAGGTGGCGGCCGGGCCGGTGGGATGACGGCCGGAGAGCAGCTCGTACAGCAGCACGCCGAGTGCGTACACGTCGGTCGCCGTCGTCACTGCGCCGCCGGTGATCTGTTCCGGCGCCGCGTACCGCGGCGTCATCGCGGCGCCGGTGCCGTGCGTCAGCCGCGTCAGCACCGCGGCGTCCTCGTCGCCGATCAGTTTTGCGATGCTGAAGTCGAGCAGCTTGACCTGGCCGGCGCCGGTGACGAGCACGTTCGACGGCTTGAGGTCGCGGTGCACGATCAGATTCGCGTGCGCGTGCGCGACGGCCGCCTGCACGTCGAGGAACAGCCGGATACGTGCGTCGACGTCGAGGTGCTGCTCGTCACAGTACCGATCGATGTGGCGGCCGTCGACGTACTCGAGGACGAGATACGGCTGCCCGGTCTCGGAGACGCCCGCGTCCACGAGGCGCGCGATGTGCGGATGCGTCAGCCGCGCGAGAATCGTTCCCTCGCGCGTGAAGCGCGCCTCGCCGCCGTGGCCGACGAGCCCCGCGTTCAGCAGCTTCACCGCGACGCGTCCCTCGAAGCGGCCGTCGCTGCGCGACGCGAGCCACACCGTGCCCATGCCGCCCTGTCCGATGCGCGACACGAGCGTGTAGGCGCCGATCGCCGCACCGGCGAGCGGCGTCTCGCGCGGCTGCGCGGGCGGCGTTGATTCGAGGAACCCTTCGGACGTGAGCTTGCGATGCTCGGCGAGCATGGCGTCGACGTCCGCCGCGGTGTCGGGATCGCGGCGGCGCAGGTCGTCGAGATGCGCGGCGCGCTCCTCGTCGGTGAGATCGAGCACCTCGTCCAGGTGCCGGCTGACGCGCAGCCAGCGTTTCCGATCCATCGTCGCCATGTCAGCCCACCGCCGGGTCCTGCAGCACCTGATGCAGGTAGATGCGCGCCTTGTCCCAGTCGCGCTGCGCGGTCCGTTCGCTGACGCCGCTCATCGCGGCGATCTCGGCGAACGAAAAGCCGCAGAAGAATTTCAGGTCGACGACGCGCGCGAGGCGGGCGTCTACGGTGGCGAGATCGTCGAGCGCGTCGCTGAGCCGCGTCAGCGCGGCCGCGTCGGGCACGAGCTCGGCGACGTCGGTCTTGAGCGAGGTGATCTCGAACTGTCCGCCGCGCTTCTGCGTCTGGCGGTTGCGCGCGTAGTCGATGATGAGGCCGCGCATCACGCGCGCCGCGTACGCCATGAAGCGGCCGCGATCCGGAAACGTCGCGCCCTCGCGGCCCGAGATGTCGAGGTAGGCGTCGTGCAGCAGCGTCGTCGCGCCGAGGGTGATGCCGGCGCCGCGCTTCGACAGCTCGCGGCGCGCCATGCGATGCAGCTCGCCGTACAGCACCGTGAAGAGCGCGTCGGCCGCGGCGCGATCGCCGCGTTCGGCGGACGCCAGCAGCGTCGTCAGATCACCTGTCACGGCGGATGCGTCGCAGTATAGCGCCTGGGCCACTCGGGTTACTCCGTCTTGCGTCCGCTGACGATCACGAATTCGCCCGGCACGTGATAACCCTCGCCGACGCGGAAGCGCTCGATGGACGACAGATACTCGCCGTACGCGGCGATCCGCGTCGCTTCGTCGAACCGCGAATGCGCGAGCGCGACGGGACCGCCGACAAACGCGGCGCCGCATGCGTCCTCGGCCGAGGCCCATTCGAGCCGGGTCGCGACGCGCTCGGTGGTGACGCCGGTCAGCCCCGCGCCGCGAAACGCCGCGGCGAGACGATCGCCGGTGCCGAGCGCGAAGAACAGCGGACAGACTTCCGGCTTCACGCGCGCGTCGACAATCGGGAAGATCTCCGCCCAGCCGCAGCGTTCGCGCGGTCCCCAGACGGCGACGACGGCGCGGCCGCCGGGCGCGAGGACGCGCGCCATCTCGGCGACGGCGGCGGCGGCGTCGGGCACGTACATCAGCCCCAGCGCGCAGAGCGCCGCGTCGAAGACGCCGCTCGGAAAGTGCAGCGCCTCCGCGTCGGCGCGCTCGAACCACACGTGACGGCAGCCGCGCTCGCGTGCGCGCGCGCGCCCCTGCTCCACCATCTGCTCGGAGAGGTCGGTGCCGAAGACCATGCCCCACCGCGCGACCGCGTCGGCGGCCGCGAAGGTGACGAGGCCGGTGCCGCAGGCGACGTCGAGCACGCGCTCGCCCGGCTGCAGTTCCGCTTCGTCGAGCACCGCGCGGTGCGCCGGCGCGAGCTGACGCTCCCACGCGCCCTCGTACGACGCCGCCGCTTTGTCCCACCCGTAGCGTTGAATGCGCCGCTGCAGCTTCGCGTCCATCAGGCTTCCCTCGCCGACAGAATGCGCACGCTGCGGCGGCACACCTGCGGATCTCTGAAGATGTGGAGATACGGACTGTGCTCGTCGGCCTCGTCGAGCACGCGCCGCACCTCGGCGTCGCTCGCGGAGCTCTCGACCGTCACCGTGTAGCGGATCTCGCGATAGGCGGGCGAGGTCTGGCTGGTGCCGACGAGCGCGCCAGTGTCGTAGTCCGCTTCCACCTCGACCTCGAGCGACGAGATCGTCACGCCGTACTTCGCCGCGCGCAGCATGTAGCCGATCGCCAGACAACTGCCGAGCGCGGCGCGCCCGTAGACGCCGGAATTGGGTGCGGTGTCGCCGCCGCCAAGCTTCGACGTGAAGTCGGCGGTCAGCTTCCACTTGCCGTCCTCGATGTCGCAGACGAATCCGTCGCGCACGCGCGTCCGGCTGACCGCCGTCGCGCGTCCCAACGAGGGACGCAGCGACAGCGCTTTCACGCACCGTTCGAACGCGAGTCGGATCGCGTCCACGATTACACCCGGTCCCCGACCGTCACCAGGTACGCGCGCGGCACGCAGATGCCGAGATCGGTGGCGTAGCCCGCGTGAAACGCGACGAAGTCGCGGCGCAGCGCATCGCGGCGAACGGGGTCGAGGCTGTCGGCGAGCGTGCGCGTCGGACCGTAGCCCGAGGAGAACGTGTCCCACGCGGCGTCGGCGCTCGGCTCGCGGTAGTACGACAGGCCGCGCTCGAAGCGCAGCGCGAACGCCTGCCCGAGCAGCGCACGCAGCCGCTCGATGCGTCCCCACTCGAACGGTGACGGCGGCGCCGGCGTCGGCGGCGGCGGCATGTAGCGCCGCATCACGGTGAACATCTCGAAGACGCTGCTGTCGGGACTCCACGTCGCCAGCGCGATGCGTCCGCCGCGGCGGCAGACGCGCGCGAGCTCGGCCGCCGCCGCGTCGGGGCGCGCCGCGAACATGACGCCAAAGGTCGACACCACCGCGTCGAATTCGCCGTCGGCGAACGGCAGCGCCTCGGCGTCGCCGAGCTGATACCGGATCGGCAGCCGCCGCTCCAGCGCCTTGACTCGGGCGGCCTCGATCAGCGCGCTCGCGATGTCGACGCCGACCACCGTCGCGCCGCGCTGCGCGACGACGCGCGAAGTCCAGCCGGTCCCAGTCGAAAGGTCCAGAATGCGCTCCCCGGGTTGCGGATCGAGACGCAGCACGCAGTGCTCGATCGCGTCCGCAATTCCCCGGCTGATCTCGTCGTACTCCCGTCCACCTGCGCTCCACACCATGGCGGGCCGTTCGTTGTGCGTTTGTATCCGTCCGTCCAGCGTTCCGGGCATCGAAGGTGTCCCCCTATGTTGGAGATCGCGATTGCGCCTCCAAACACGACACGCGAAATACCGAGGCATTTCGAGCCCTAGCCCAGTGATGAGGAGGCAATCTGCCATGTCAGAACCAGCAGTCGATCGTCGGAAGTTTCTCGTCCGGGTGGCGGGCGCCGCGGCGGGCGCGGGGGTGACGCTCGCGGCCGCGCAGGGGGTGAAGGCGGCCGAGGCGGGGCCGGACGACTGGATCACGGAGGTCAAGGGGACGCATCGGTGCCTCTTCGACTTCCCGCAGCACAAGAACGGCTTTCCGTTGCTGCACATCCTGAACTACCTGAACACGTACTCCGCCGCGTACAAGACGGCCGCCGGTCAGGTCGGCGCGGTCGGCACGTTCTACAGCGTCGGCAGCCAGGCCAGCATCTCGCTGGCGTTCAACGATGCGATGTGGGCGAAGTACGAGCTCGGCGCGTACACCGGCCTCAAGGACGCGAACGGCGCGCCGTACACGCGCAACGTCTTCTACCGGCCGACGCCGAACGATCTCCACCTGCTGATGCAGGCAGCCGACCTGCCGACGATTCCGGCGCTCGCCGGCGCGGTGCCGGCGCTCGGCATCCAGAGCCTGCAGACGATGGGCGCGAAGTTCATTCTCTGCGGCAACGCGCTCGGCATCTGGTGCCTCGAGCTCGAAGCGCGCGGCAAGGGCAAGGCGCAGGATCTCGAACAGGAGCTGCGCGCGAACGTGCTGCCCGGCGTGACGATCGTGCCCGCGATGGTGATCGCGATCGAGAAGGCGCAGGAGGCTGGCATCAGGTACAACCGGCAGTAAGCGGCGGCGTCTCGCGCGTCGGCAGAACGATCGACTCGCCGAACTCCGGCGCGCGAAACGCCGACGCCGCCACTCCGTGCGCTGCGCGCGCCGCTTCGAGCGCGCGCAGCGGCTCGTCGATCGCTTCCGTCGTCAACTGGAACGTCCCGAAGTGCATGCCCCGGCTTGCCGGCGATCCGAGCTCGAGGTGCGCCTGCACGGCCTCCGCCGGGTTCATGTGCACCGCGTGCATGAACCAGCGCGGCTCGTACGCGCCGATCGGCAGGAGCGCGAGATCGATCGGCCCGACGCGCTCGCGCAGATCGCGGAAGAACGGCGCGTACGCCGTGTCGCCGGCAAAGTAGATGCGCGCATGCGGCGCGTCGACGACGAACCCGCCCCACAGCGCGCGATTGCGATCGAACGGCGTGCGCGCGGAGAAATGATGCGCGCGCGTCGCGACGATCCGCAGCGCGCCGATGCGCGTGTCCTCCCACCAGTCGAGCTCCTCGACGTGCCGCAGTCCGGTCGATCGGACGAGCGCGCCGTTGCCGATCGGCGTGACGACGATCGGATCGAAACGGCGCGCCAGCCGGCGGAGCGTCGCGCGATCGCAATGGTCGTAGTGGTTGTGGCTCAGGAGAATGACGTCGATCCGCGGCAGATCGTCGAAGCGGATCGCCGGCCGCCGCGCACGCCGCGGCCCGAGCAGGTTGAACGGGCCGGCGCGATCCGAGAACATCGGATCGGTCAGAAGCACCGCCGCCGGCGTCTGGATCAGAAACGTCGCGTGCCCGACGAAGGTGCACACCGCGGCGGCATCGTCGAGCGGCGGCGGCGAGACCGTCTCGACGTGGACTGACGGCGGCCACGGCGTGCGGCGCTCGAGCAGCAGGCGCGGAACGGCCGAGAACGACCGCGGTACGGGTGGCGAAGGGTTGAAGAACCGTCGGCCGTCGAAGTGATCGGTCATCCACCCCGATAATAGTCGGCGTGGAGCGGCTTCCCGATCGCCTCGTCGAGCGCTTGTACGCAGACGCCGACGCCGCACGGTGGTCCGTGCCGACGACGACGTTTGGCGACGCGCTCGCCGCAAGCGTCGCGAAAGCGTTTCCCGACGGCGCGCCGTCGCCGCGCGACGTGGAGCGCTACGTCGGCGCGCTGCACCTCGCCGATCTCGCGCTCGCGTGCGCGTGCATCCACGGCAGCGACGCCGCGTGGGAGCATCTCATGCGCGAGCAGCGTCCCGCGCTCTACCGCGCGGCGGACGCGATCGATCCCACCGGCCGCGCGCGCGAGCTGGCCGACGCGCTCTGGGCCGATCTCTTCGGCAACCTGTTCCGCTATTTTCATGGACGCAGCAGCCTGACGACGTGGCTACGGGCGGTGCTCGCGCAGCGTCACGTCGACGCCGTGCGCGCGGGCAAGCGGCTCGAGCCGCTCGCGGACGAGGCCATCCTGACGCGCGCCGCGCCGCCGGCGGCCGAGCCCGGCGATTCGCGCTGCCGTCAGATCGTGCAGCGCGCGCTCGAGGCAGCGCTCGCACAGCTCGACGCGCGCGATCGCCTGCGTCTGGCTTGCTATCATGCGCGGCAGCTCACGCTCGCGGAGACCGGACGGCTGCTTCGCGAGCACGAAGCCACCGTCTCGCGTCATCTCGCGCGGACGCGGCGCGGTTTGCGCGACGCGATCGAGCGCTGGATGGCGGGCGAAGGCGGCCTGCCGCCGGACGAGGTCCGCCGCTGCGTCCAGGCGGCGATGGACGATCCTGGTCCGCTCGATCTCGCGGCGATGCTCGGCGGCGCGTCCGAGCGCAAGATATCCGGCGTCGATCGTTCTAAGCGGGGAGCCGTGTGACGCACGCCGACATTTGTCCCGACGCCGAAACGCTGGCGGCCTGGTACGACCAGGGGCTGCCGCCGGCGGAGCGCGCCCGCATCGACGCGCACGTCTCCACCTGCGACCGCTGCCAGACCATCGTCGCGACGCTCGCGAGAGCGGATGTGCCGGCGTTGGTTCCTGCGCGCGAGCCGAGCTGGTGGTCGTGGCGGTGGCTCGCGCCCATCGCGGCGGGTGTGGCGGCGGTCGTGGTTTGGGCGCTCGTGCGTCCGGGTTCGGCGCCGACTGTTCAACCGCCGGTGCCAGCATCGCTGTCCGCTCGAGCGGAGCCATCGGCGTCACCGCCAGCGTCCGCCGCGGCGCCGCCGCTCAAGCGTGCGCCGGAGCCGGCGCCGCCGGTCGCGCAGCGCGAGCGCGCCGTGCCGACGAACGCGCCGCCCGTTGCGCCGCCGAATGACGCCAACGAGTTGAGGCGCGCCGACGAGCGCGCCGGGAACGTCGCGTTCGCGCCCGCGGCGCCGCCGGCGCCGTCCGCGGCAGCGGGCGCCATCGCATCCGCGCGGACGCTGCAGGCGACGCTCGATGCGGTCGCCGCACCGGACATCGTCTCGAGCGATCCGTCGGTGCGATGGCGGATTCGAGGCGCCGTCGTCGAGCACTCCACGGACGGCGGCGCGACGTGGACGCCGCAGGCAACGGGCACCTCCGCCGTGCTGACGGCCGGCATGTCGCCGAACCCCGACGTCTGCTGGATCGTCGGCCGCGCCGGCACCGTGCTGCGGACGACGGACGGACAGACGTGGGAGACGGTCGCCTTCCCCGAACGTGTGGATCTGGTCCGCGTCGAGGCGGCCGGCATGTCGACCGCGACGGTCACGACCGCCGATGCACGCCGTTTCACAACCGAAGACGGCGGCATCACCTGGACGCCGGCGCGGCTGCAAGAATTCTGAGCGGGTCCGTTCTAAGGGCAACTCGTGCTCTTGGAAAGGAGACCGCACATGCGACGTCGCTGGCTGTTTGCCCTGAGCCCTCTGTCCCTGGTCCTGGTCCTGGCGCCGTCAGCGCCGCGGGCGCACGCGCAAGCGGCGCCCGTCACCGATGTCACCTCGACGCTCGACGATCAATCCGAGCTCGCGGTGACGGTCTACAACTCCGACATCGCGCTCGTGCGCGACGTGCGCAACCTGCAGCTGCCGCGCGGCACGTTCGATCTGCGGTACATGGACATCGCGGCGACGGTGAATCCGGCGACGGTGCACTTCCGATCGACGACCGAGCCGTCGCGCGTCAGCGTGCTCGAGCAGAACTACGAATACGATCTGCTCGATCCCGACAAGCTGCTACGGAAGTACGTCGGGCGTGACGTGACGCTGGTGCGCAACGGCGAGGCGACGCGGGCGCGCTTGCTCAGTTACAACACCGGTCCGATCTGGCAGATCGACCAGCAGATCGTGACCGGCGCGACGGCGGATCAGTACCGCTTCCCCGAGCTGCCTGACAATCTCTACACACGGCCGACGCTCATCTGGACGCTGCAGAACGATGGTCAGGCGCGTCACCGCGTCGAAGCGTCGTATCTCGCGCAGAAGCTCGCGTGGAACGCCGACTACGTGCTGACGGTCGCGCGCGACGACAAGGCGGCCGATCTCGACGGCTGGGTGACGGTGACCAACGGCAGCGGCACCGCGTTCCGCAACGCGCGGCTCCAGCTCGTCGCCGGCGACGTGAACCGCATCCGGCAGTACGCGAACGAAGCGCGGATGGACATCGCCGCGCAGCGCGCACCGGCGGCGGCGCCGCCGATGGCGCAGGAATCGTTTTCCGACTATCACCTCTACACCGTCGCGCGAAAGACGACGATCGGCAACAACGAGACGAAGCAGATCAGCATGCTGACCGGCAGCGGCGTCCCGATCCAGAAGCGCTACGTCGTCGAGGGACAGCCCTTCTACTACCGCAACGCGTCGCATCCGGGCGCGCCGATCAAAGACGTCGTGCAGGTGTACTACCAGTGGAAGAACGACGAGAAGAGCGGGCTCGGCATGCCGATGCCGGCCGGCAACGTGCGCGTGTATCAGGCCGACTCGAAAGGCGGCGTGCAATTCGTCGGCGAAGATCGCATCGGCCACACGCCGAAGGACGAGACGCTGCGCCTCCACGTCGGCAATGCGTTCGACGTCGTGTGCGAGCGCAAACAGACCGACTTCGAGAAGATCGCGGTGAACACCTACGAGGTCGAGTACGAGATCACGCTCCGTAACCACAAGACGACGCCGGTGTCGGTCGAGGTGAACGAGCCGATCGGCGGCACGTGGCGCGTGCTGCGGTCGTCGCACGAGTGGACGAAGACCGACGCGTTCGCGGCGCAGTTCAACGTGCCGGTCGCGGCGGATGCGTCGGCGACGCTGACGTATCGCGTTCGCGTCACCTACTAAAGACCACGCTCACGAGCCGCGCGTATGCGCGGCTCAACGGCGGCCCGGCGAGAGGATCCGGCTCGCGCGGAACAGTTCGTCGGCCGACGACTCGACCGTCATCCGCAGGCGCGGCGGGTAGTCGGCCGGCAGCGCGGCCAGAAACGCGCGGACGGTCCTCGCCGCGGCCGGCGACGTGTGGCCCGACAGCGTCGCGTCCATCCAGCGTTTCGGAAAGAAGATGTCGCCGGTGCGCTGGATGTCGCGCAGCATCGCGAGGCTCGGCGCGATGAAGCGCTCCGACGCGGACGCGCGCAGCGGATGGTGCAGGAACGTCAACCCCTCGAGCACCCACGGCTCGTGCGCGCGGTTCTTCACGTCGTGCAGGCTCTCGAAGAAGCGCGCGCGGACGGCTGGATCCGCGTCGAGCGCAGGCATCACGAACGCGAACCGCGCCTTCCGATCGGGGTTCTTCGTCTGCTGGAGCTGCGCGTCGAGCACGTGGCGCCAGTCCGGGACGTCGCGGACGGCCAACTGCAGCGCCATGTCGATCTCGTCGACCTCCGCGAACGTCAGGCCGGGGATCGACACCTCTTTCCGCCACACGCGTTCGAGCCAGGCCACGCCGTCACTGGTCAACGTGGTGTCTCGATACGTGCGGAAGAACGACGACTTCAGGCTCGTGCTCCTCGCGGCCGCGATCTGCGCGCGCAGCATCGACTCGAGGCTCGGCGCCAGTGCCTGCCGCGCGTCGGCCGTGAGGAAGTGCCAGTACGCGTCGCGCGTGTAGGCGAGCACCTGCTGCGCGTTCAACTCGTCGGCTTCCGCCGGCAGCGCCGTCAGCGCGAGATCGACGAACGCGCGCGGCGCGACGACGCCGCGGAGCAGTTCGTCCCAGAGCGTCACCCACGCGCTGCCGCGCGTCAGCGGATCGCCGATGTCCGGCAGATGCGACACGAGCCACGCGCGGCTCCGGTCGTCGAGCTCGATCTGACCGTACGCGATGCCGCCGCCGTTCGGCAGCACGTACCGCGGCGCGTCGAGCCCGACCGCGTCCGGCACGTCGACGCGCGTGCCGGACAGGCGCACCGGCAGCGTGCGATCGCCCGACGGGTAGCCGAGCGTCACCGTCAGTTGCTGGTTCCACAGGAGGCCGCGCTTCCGCGGATCGCTCTGCGCGAACGAGAGCCTCGCGATTCTGCCGTTCGCGACCGTCAGCTGCGTCGTGATCGTCGGCCGGCCCGGCTCCTCGACCCACGCGTGGCTCCACGCCGCGAGCTTCTCGGTGGTGCGCGTCGCGAGGATGCCGATGAGATCGGGCCACGTCGCGTTGGCGAACTGATAGCGGCGCAGGTACTCGCGCAATCCGTCGCGGAACGCGTCGGCGCCGACGAGCGTCTCGAGGTTGCGCATCACGATCGGCGCTTTCTCGTAGATGATCGCGCCGTAGAGCGTGCCCGCCTCGTCGAGATTCGCCAGCGGCTGCCGGATCGCGTTCGCGCCGGCGGTGCGATCCACCTCGTATGCCGCCGGGTAGTGCGCGAGCAGGAAGCGCAGCGCGTGGTTGAACTGCGGGAACGACGGATTGACGATCTTCGCCGCCATGAAGTTGGCGAACACTTCCTTTGTCCACACGTCGTTGAACCACTGCATCGTCACGAGATCGCCGAACCACATGTGCGTCGTCTCGTGGGCGATGGTGCTGGCGCGGTTCATCTGCTGATTGACGGTGGCGGACTCGTCGAGCATCAGCCCCGAGGCGTTGTAGAGGATCGCACCGGCGTGTTCCATGCCGCCGAACTGAAACGACGGGATCAGCACGAAGTCGAACTTCCCCCATGGATACGGCATGCCGGTGTAGTCCTCGAGCCAGGTGAGCGCCTTCGCGTGCAGGTCGAAGATGGCGTCCTTGTTGCGCGCGACTTTCGCGGCGTCGGTTTCGCGATGGAACATGCGGAACGTCCGGCCGTCGCGTCTCGCCATCTCGACCGAGAACTTGCCGGCCGCGAACGCGAAGAGGTACGTCGGCAGCGGATGCGTCTCCGCGAACGTGACCAGGTATCCCTCGCCGTGCGGACGACGGCCGATCTCCGCGCCGTTGGCGACGACCTGCCAGTCGCCCGGCAGCGTCAGCGTGAGCGCGTAACGACCCTTCAGGTTCGGCTGATCGAAGCAGGGAAACGCCAGGTGCGCGCGCGCCGGCACGAACAGCGTGTAGAGGAAGTCGGGATTGCGATTGAGCGATGCGTTACCGGCGGTGAACGCGATCTCGAACGTGTTCGCGCCGCTGACCAGATCCGCCGCTGGCACGACGATGTGGCCGTTGACGAGGCGGATGCCGCTGTCGCGTCCGTTCGCGCGCAGGTGGACGGACGGCTGCGGCCCGGGATCGAAATCGAGGACGACATCGGCGGCGCGGTCGGCGAGCGTAAAGCGGATCGTCTCGCGTCCCGCAATCGGCGCCGCCGCGTCGGACGGCAGATCGAACGCCAGCTCGTAGCGCAGATCGGCAATCCGCGCGGCCCGAGCGGTCGCGAGCGTTTCCGCGATGCCCGGCTGCGGATCGGCGCCGGGCGCGTGTTGCGCGTGGAGCAGGGCCGCCGCGCCGGCGAACGCGGCCGTCACGATCAGCGGGAGTTTCATCCCGCTGATTGTGTCAGGAGACGCGCCGCAGTTCCACGCGCCGGTTCTTGGCCCGGTTCGCGTCGCTGTCGTTCGGGGCGGCCGGCTTGGTGTCGCCGTAGCCCTTCGCCTGCAGGCGCGCGGCGTCGACCGCGGTCGCGACGACCTCGTCGACGAGCACGAGCACCTCGCCCACCCGGCGCCCAGCACCAGCACCCGAGCACCCGAGCACCCGAGCACCCAGCACCCGAGCACCCGAGCACTCAACACCTAACACCCAACACCCAGCACTCGCTAGGTCATCTGATGCGCGTGTGTCGTGTGCGGCGCGGCGATCGGCCCTTCCGGCCCGTGCACCGCGTTCGAGTACTGGAACTGGACCGGCGCGGTGCCGCTTTGCTGGACCGCGACTTCCTTGAAGACGAGCCCGAGGTCGCCCGCGTCGCCCGCCTCGAACACCGGGAAGTCGCCGCATTCTTCGCCGTCCTCGGAGTTCCAGCCGATGATGTTGTCGATCTTGCCCGTCTTGATCGCGTCGTCGACGTCCGGATCGGTGCGCGCCTCGTTCAGCTCGTGATAGAACGTCGCGACGATGTTCTTCCACGACTGATCGAAGACGGGAATGCCGTTCTCCTTCCCGTTGGCGAGACGCTCCGAGTAGACGCCCACCGCGTAGTAGACGCGCTGCGATCCGATGTCGACCGAGCCGTGATAGCCGCCGAGCCCTTCGAGCGACGACGCCTCCTCGGCCTCGGGCGTGCCCGGCTTCGCCGGCTTGTCGTCATCGGCATCGTCGCCGTCCTTGCCGGGACCGGTGCCGTCGGTCAGGACCGTGCCGCTCGGCAGCATCACGTTGACGACGGTGGACGGCAGGCTGATGCCGCTCAACTGACCGCCGTTGAACAGATTCGTGATCATCTGCTTCGCCGACGTCTCGGTCACCTTCTTCGGCTTCTTGACGTCGAGCACGTGCGCGCCGAGAAAGCTCGTCGTGATCGCCTGATTGCCGAAGTACTGCGCCATCACGTTGTTCAATTTCGGATCGGACATCGCCGCGGCGAGCGCGCGGTTGATGTTGTCCATGTCGCTCTTCTGCCACGCGGCCACGCCGCCGACGAAGAAGTTCGTGAATGCAAGATGAGCGATCGTGCGGCCGCCGCGAAACTTCAGATCGTGTTGCGGCGTCGGCTGGAATCCGGGCGCGAGCGCCTTGGCCTGCGGCCTGTGCTCGCTGGCTCTCGGATGTCGCTTCGCTTCGGCGATCGATCGGGGACGCACGAACACACGCATGATTTTCATAGTGCCCTCCGCATTTCTGATACGCGCAAGATACGCCTGTTGCGGTCCGTCGGGTAGACGCGTCTGCGGCTGGGCTAAGCTGTTCGGATGATGAAGCTGCGTTCCGTTTCTCTCATGGTGCTGCTGCTCGCCGGCGCGGCGTCGCTCGCGGCACAGGACCGCACGGTTCTGCTGCTGCAGCAACTGACCGACGCCGCGGGGCCGCCCGGCTTCGAAGAGCCGATCCGCAAAGTGATGGTCGACCTCATGAAGCCGCTCGCCTCGTCGATCGCCTTCGACGGACTCGGCTCGATCATCGCGACGCAGGGCACGCAGGGGCCGCGCGTGATGGTGGACGCGCATATGGACGAGCTCGGCGGCCTGATCCGCCGCGTCACGCCGCGCGGGCTGCTGACGATGCAGATGCTCGGCGGATGGCTCGATCAGGCGCTCGTCGATCAGCGGTGGATCATCATCGGGTCGAAAGGACCGGTGCGCGCCGTCACCGGCATCCGCGACGTGCACGTCGTCCCGCCCGACGAGCGGACGCGCGTCTATTCGCGCGACAGCCTCTTCCTCGACGTCGGTGCGACGAGCGACGCCGAGGTCGCCGCGATGGGCATCGCGCCAGGCGATCCGGTGGTGCCCGACGCGCCGTTCACGGTGCTGAACGGCACGGACAACTATCTCGCGAAGGCGTGGGACGATCGCGTCGGCTGCGGCGTCGTCGTCGAGGCGATGCGACGGCTCGCCGCGCTGCCGCATCCGAATCAGATTCTGTGGACGATCACGACGCAGGAGGAAGTCGGGCTGCGCGGCGCCGAGACGGCCGCGGCGGTCGTGAAGCCCGCGGTGGCCATCGCCATCGAAGGCGGCATCACCGGCGATGTGTTTCCGGGACGCGCCGAGGAGACGCAGGCGAAACTCGGCGCCGGGCCGGGCATCTTCCTCTACGACTCGTCCGCGCTGCCGAATCGCAAGCTGACGCAGCTCGTGAAGCAGACGGCGGCCGAGAAGAAGCTGCCGCTGCAGACGGATCTCGTGCAGGGGTACGGCGACGATTCGGCGGCGCTGCAGCGCAGCAACGGCGGCGTGCCGACGGTGAATCTGGTCGTGCCGATCCGCTACACGCACGCGCACAACGGCATCATGAATCGGCGGGACTTCGATCAGATGGTCGATCTGCTCGTCGCGCTGCTTCAGAAGCTCGATGGGCCGGCGGTCGATCGCGTCCGCGACTTCACACCGTAACGTGCGCGGGCGCCGGTTTCTCGGCCGGCTGCGGCGGGTCGAAGTGACGGAACGTGTTGATCAGCGTCAGCGCGGCGCAGCCCGAGAACAACGCAGCCGAAATGGCGACGACGTAGGCAGCGATCATCGAATCCTCCAGTCCAAGCGGTGATTGGCGTGCTGGAGTCGATGGCAATCGATGTGCCGTTCGATTTGCCCCGTTCGCGCGGCGAACCGGCGTCGCACCGCGCGGATTTGTCCCGATCGCCCGCGAGAATCTCCGACGGAAGCGGAGTTGATTCGTCCGGATATCCGGCGCGCTACGACGGCCGCTTCTTCTTCGGCACGAACGCCAGGAACCGGCGCGGGTTGTCGACCATGATCTGGCGCAGCACCTCGTCGCTCGCGCCAGCCGCCTTCAGCTTCGGCACGAACACCGTCAGCGTCTTCGCGTAGCCCTGACCGCCGTTCTTCTTCATCTGCGCCGCGCTCGAGATGTCGGCCGAGAACAGCAGGTGATCGGCGAAGCCGGCCTCGATGAGCGCCATCACCATCGGCACTTGCTGCGCGTCGCCCGGACCACCCTGCCGATCGAAGCCGACGAATGCACCGCGCCGGCAGATCGCTTTCTGCACCTGGACGTTCGGGTCGACGAGGTTGCCGAGATGACCGATGACGACGCGGTTCGGATTGACGCCGGCGTCCTCGAAGAGATCGAGCTGCTCGAGCGCCGACTTCCCGGGAATGCCCGTGTGCGTGAAAATCGACAGGTTCGTCGCGAGGTGCGCCTTGCCGACGGCGCGGAAGACTTTTCGCTCGTCGGCGGTGATGTCGTCCCACGATCCGATTTCGCCGAAGACGCCGACCGGATCGGTCTCGCACTGCTTGACGAGCGCCTGCACGATCTGCTCCTCGCTCAGCGTCTTGATCTCGGCGGGATAGAACGGCTGCGTGTAGAAGCCGGCGCCCGCCACGATCGGCAGCCCCGACTGCTGCGAGAGTTGCTTCAGCGCGCTGATGTCGCGTCCCATGTCGGGATGGCCGCCGTCGACGATGCAGCCGATGCCCTCGGCTTTCGCGGTCTTGAGCTCGTCGACCATCAGCACCGTGTCCTGCATGAAGAACGGTCCGGACGGTTGCGGCGGCGGCGCCTGACCCGCGCGCGCGGTGCCGGCGCCGCCCGCGCGGCCGGCGCCGGCAGCCGGAAGGCCGTTGGCCGCGCGCGTCTCGGCGGCGTAGCGCGTCCAGCGCGTCATGAAGTCGGGCGCGAACGACAGGTGCTCGTGAAAGAGCGTCGCCGCGCCGCCGAGCTCGTCCGGCGCGTAGTCCTTCAAGACCG
>Ga0070741_10010780_pt1 | contig 17125 bp, 16 predicted proteins | sample Coa_R1_4_FD_66440 | JGI IMG/M metagenome (GOLD analysis project Ga0070741, IMG submission 66440) | Surface soil microbial communities from Centralia Pennsylvania, which are recovering from an underground coalmine fire - Coalmine... | ecosystem: Environmental > Terrestrial > Soil > Unclassified ...
ACGACGGCAGCCTCATTCTCGATCCCGGCGAGTTCTATATTCTTGCATCAAAAGAGGCGGTGCAGGTGCCGCCGGATTACGCCGCGGAGATGGTGCCGTTCGATCCCTTGGTCGGTGAATTCCGCGTGCATTATGCCGGCTTTTTCGATCCCGGCTTCGGCTATGCCGGCGCGGGCGGGCAGGGCGCGCGCGCCGTGCTTGAGGTGCGCTCGCGCGAGGTGCCGTTCATCCTCGAGCACGGCCAGATCGTCGGCCGCCTGGTCTATGAGAAGATGCTGTCGCGCCCCGACGCGATGTATGGCAGCCGCATCGGCTCGAACTATCAGGCGCAGGGGCTGAAGCTGTCGAAGCATTTCCGGGTCTAACCGCATTGTTACGCCAAGCAGTGATCATATGTGCGCTGATCGCGTTGCTGTCACCGGCGGCGGCGCAGACCGCGACGCCGGAGCAGATCGCGGACTATCGCGCGAAGCTCGCCGACTACAACGCGGCGCGCGCGCAATATCAGCTGCTGGCGACGCCCTATTGGGCGCAGGTGAAAGCCAAGCGCGCGGCGCGCTTCGCCAAGCGCCGGACGCATCACGAGATCACGCTGGAGGATTACGTCCTCACGCAACCGCCCGAATACACCGGGCCGAAGAAACCGATCGATCCGTCCGGTCCGCCGAAGGGGCCGGTGCCTGTCGTGAGCGATTTCCTGCGGCATGCGGCGGCGCAGTTCGGCTTCGTGCCCGACCAGCCGGCAAACGAGATCGATTTCAAGCGCGCCTATGCGCGCGTTGCCTCCGCGGCGGGATTGACGCCCGATCAGGCGGTGCGCGTCTACGCCTTCGAGGCGACCGGCAACGGCAAATACGACGTGCAGGCCGGACTCGAATTCGACAAGCCCGGCGCGATCGCGATCACCACCGCGCTCGGTTATAACCAGCTGCTCTCCACCAACACCGTGGAGCTGTTGGCCGAGCAGGGGCGCTGGCTGGTCGAGACGCTGAAGGCGCGCATCGCCGAGGCGTCCGGCGCGCGCAAGGCCGCGCTGGAGAAGAAGCTCGCGATCCTCGAGAAGATGATCGCCTTTTCGCGCTCGGTGCGCGACGACTGGACGCTGCACGAGCAGCTCGCCGGCACGCCGAGAGGCCTCGGCATCCACGCGCTCAATCTCGATGTCGATATCGGCCCGCTGCTGCAGACCCAGAAGCTGCTGACCTCGGTCGCCTTCGCCAGGCAGCGCGGCTACGCCAGGCCGCTGACGGCCGCCGAACTCGAGATGATGAATCTCACCGGCGACGGCAATGGCTTCGACATGGTGTCGATGCCGCAGGCCATGCGCGAGAAGGTGCCGACATCGAATTTCTTCACCCAGTCCGGCTACGAGCACAATCCGGTGGCCCGGCGAAACAATACCGTGGCGAAGCTGCTGGCGGCGACGGATATGGTGATGGATCGCGAGAGCGCTTTGCCCGGCGCCAGGGACCTCGCCGCGGCGTTCGGCGAGCGCTAGCATGCGGCAAAGTAAGGAGGCCGCGATGAACGAGAGAGCCGATAGCGCGCAGGAGGCCCAATGGCTGCGCTGGCGCAGCCTCGCCGACCTCTATCACGCCTGTTTCACCGGCCTCGTGCTCACGGTGGTGACGCGGCGCGGCACGCCAGAGGCCGCCGAGTTCATCTTCCGCGTGTTCCGCCGCCAGCAGCAGGAGCGTTTCCTGCCGGGGCTCACGAAACTCGGCATCGCTCATCTGCCGCCCGCGGTCGCCGCCGCGCAGTATCACTATCTCTCCAACTGGATCGGCGGCGTGCATGTCGAATACATGTATGAGAGCGACCGCAAGGCCTGGATCCGCTATCCACCGCCGCGCTGGGCCTGGAAGGGCACCGCGATCTGCGGCATTCCCGGCGAAGTCTCGCGCGCGATGCTGCGCGGCTGGCACGCCAATAACGGTGTCGCGCTCGGCGATACCAGGCTCGGCTTTGTCTGCACCAAGCAGAGCGTCGACGGCCAGGACGGGCTCGAAGGCTATTACTATCAGTACGACCAGCCGCTCGAGCTCGATGCGCGGCTGGTGTTCGCGCGCCATCTCGAAGCGCCGCCCTTCGATGCGGCGACCGCGCCGGCGCTGCCCGTTCAGAGCTGGCCGCAGCCGCGGCTGGAGAAGGCCTATCGCAACTACGCGATGGAATATGTGAAGACGGCGGCGCCCGTGATGGTGCAGCTGTTCGGTCCGGAGGAGGGCGGTCACCTGCTGCATCTCACCGGGAAATTGATCGGCATGCAGTATTTCGACGATGTCGCAAAGGCGCTGTCGTTGGGTCGTGGCAGTGCGAAGGAGTTCGCGGATTTCCTGTGCGCACTGTTCGAGACGCAGGATGATGTCGCCGCGATCGCCAAATCCGGGGCGCAGTTCGAAATCGTTCAGCAGAGCTGGAAGCTGATGGCTGACGTCGCGGATTATCACCCGGCGTGCGCAGACGTGCTGGAGGGGCTGTTCGAGGGCCTCGCCTTCGGCTGCGGCCGTCATATTCCGGTGCGCATGCGCGCATCGGTGAACGGAAAGCCGCCGTTTATCTGGACGATCGGATAATCGCACTGCGACCTGCTTCTTCTTGCTCTCTCCGCTTGCGCGCCTGTGCTCCCTCTCCCCGTTCTTACGGGGAGAGGGTTGGGGTGAGGGGCCTTCACGAGCGCCGTCCGTGGAGACGCCCCCTCACCCGGATTTTCCGCTGCGCGTAAAATCCGACCTCTCCCCGCACGCGGCCCGCACGCGGGGAGAGGTGAAGAAAGCATCCCTTATTCATGCAGCCCCCCAATGCGCGCGGCGCAGACAGGATTGCGCGCGATCATGCTAGGAAACCCGTGGCGCGACTGAATCGGGGAGCGCGTTCAGCAAAAGTGGGATCCGGTTTTGCGCCCGGATCGCGCTCCAAATTTTAGATTAGCGCATGACCTGATCGCCAAACCGCTTCACACTTTGGCGGGTCATGCGCGGGAGACAAAATGTCCGATATCGGCGTCGCCGAAATTCCAGTCGACGAAGACGAACGCCCGCTGCCGCCGCCGGCTCCTCCCGCGCGCCATGCGCTGGTCGAGGGTCCGATTCTGCCGACATTGCTGCATCTGGCCTGGCCGAATGCGCTGGCGTTCTCGGCCGGCACCTGCGTCGTCATCGCGGAGACCTCCTATATCGGCCGGCTGGGCGTCGAGTCGCTCGCCGCCATGGCGCTGGTGTTTCCCTTCGTGATGTTGACCATGACCATGTCGGGCGGCGCAATGGGCGGCGGCGTGGCGTCCGCGATCGCACGCGCGCTCGGCGCCGGCGATCACGACCGCGCCTCGAATCTGGCGACCCACGCGATGCTGAACGCGATCGCCTTCGGCCTCGTCTTCATGCTGGGCATGCTGATCTTCGGGCCATTTCTGCTGCAGGCGATGGGCGGCCGCGGCAACGTGCTGGCGCAGGCGGTCGGCTATGTGCAGATTTTCTTCGGCGGCGCCGTGCTGCCGTGGCTCTTGAACTCGTTCGCCGGGATCCTGCGCGGCACCGGCAACATGAAGCTGCCCTCGGCGATGTACCTCAATGCCGCGGTTTGCCAGATCGTGCTGGGCGGCTCGTTAGGCCTCGGGATCGGGCCGGTCCCGCAATTCGGCATGCGCGGCGTCGCGGCGGGCACGCTGATCGCCTACACGATCAGCGTTTCCGTGATGGGCTGGTACCTGTTCTCGGGCCGCGCCCGCGTCGTGCCGAAGATCGCCGGCCTGCGCCTGCAGGCCGCGATGTTCTTCGACATCCTGAAGGTCGGTGCGGTCGCCTGCTTCTCGCCGATCCAGTCGGTGCTGACGATTTCGATCTTCACCCACATGCTCGCCGGCTTCGGCGCCGCGGTGCTGGCCGGCTACGGCATCGGCGCGCGGCTCGAATTCCTGCTGACGTCGCTGTCGTTCTCGTTCGGCATCGCCACGGTGCCGATGATCGGCATGGCGATCGGCGCCGGCAAGGTCGCGCGCGCCCGTCGCGTCGCGTGGACCGCAGGATCGTTGGCATTCCTCTCGGTGGGCTCCATCGCCGTGATCATCGCGATCTTCCCCGATCTCTGGGTCAATATCTTCACCCGTAACGCGGACGTGCTCGCCGCCAGCCGGCAATATCTGTCGACCGCCGCGCCCTGGTACGGCTTCATCGGGCTCGCCAGCTCGATGTATTTCTCGTCGCAAGGTGCCGCGAAGATGCTCGGCCCCGTGCTGGCGCAGACCGCGCGGCTCGTCTTCATCGCGCTCGGCGGCTGGTGGCTGACGGCGCATGGCGCGAATGCGCAGGGCTTCTTCGTGCTCGCCGCGTCATCCATGGTGGTGCTCGGCTCGCTGTCCTGCGCCAGCGTGATCATGACGCGCTGGGGACCGCGCACAAGGGCGGCCTCGGTGCGGCCGGCGCTGTCGGCCGCCGAGTAGCGGGCTCAGCTCTTCTTCTTCTTTTTCATCGGAATCGGCGAGGCCGCGGGGGCAGGCTCGGCCACCGGCGTCGCTTCGGCCGGAGGCGGCTTGTAGTAGGGGTTGTTGAGACAAACCCCGGCCGTGCCCGTCGCGCCTTGCTTGCACTGCTCCATCGACGTGAAGAAGCAGTTCATCACGCTGCCGTCGGCGCCGTATTGCTCCATGCAAACCGGATAGCTCGGATCGTAGCGCTGGGCAGGTGCCGGCGATGCAGCGAAGACGATAACCGTACCGGCGATCAACCGAACAAAGCCGCGCATCGCATCCCCCGTTTGAATGGATGCGCATCGAATACGGTCAGCGATGCCGGAACAAGTTACAAAAGATCAATGCCGCCGATGCCGCCGATGGCCGCCGCCGTAGCCGCCGCCGAAATTGGCCATCCGCATCATCGGCCCGATCATGCTCATGATGTCGCCGCCACCGCCCATGCCGCCGAGCATGCCCATCATGTCGCCGCCGCCGATGCCGCCGGGGATCATGCCGCCCATGCCGCCGAATCCGCCGCCGCCCATCATGCCGCCGAGGCCGCCACCGCCGCCTTCCATCATGCCGCTCATCATCGGGCCCATGGTCTGCATCAGCATGGCGAAGCGGCGCTTGCCCATCTTCGCCTTCATCATTTCCAGCATCGGCGCCATCTGGGTCATCATGTCTTCGCCGCCGCCGCCGCCCATCATGCCGCCGAACTGGGCCTTGGCCGGCGCCGAGGTCATGGCGAACAGCAGGAACACCACTGCCGCCTGGCAGATCACCTTGTCAGCACCTCTCATGGGTCTTCTCCTTGCGTGCGCTGCGGCCCGCGAAAGGCGGTGCCGGTCGGGCGCACCCGCCGAGGAATAGGGATATCACGGAGGGGCCTCTGTGAGTTAGATCACAGATGTGGATAGTGGAGCGGACTGGGCGCTTTGAGGCTTCGTCATTGCGAGGAGCGGAGCGACGAAGCAATCCAGACTGTTGTCGCGGAAAGACTCTGGATTGCTTCGCTTCGCTCGCAATGACGGAGAACTACGCACGCACCTTTCCGAACGCCTGCTGCACAGCGGCCGCGCCCTGGTCCATCTGCGAGCTCATGTAAGGCGCGATCTCATGCGGCAGCACGTCGGTGGTCCAGAGCATGCGGCAGCGCGTCTCGCCTTCGGCGACGATCTGCACCGAGGCTGAATGTTGTTTCAGCCGATCGCTTGATATCGCATAGGCGAGGCGCCGCCGTTCGTCGTCGCAATCGACGAGTTGCTCGCGCGCGACGGTGCCGTTGGCGAAGGTGACGATGCGCACGTCGCCCTCGAGCCTGGTGTCGAGCACGAATCCCGGCACCAGCCTTGTGTGCAGCGCGCCGAAGTCGCGCACCGCGTCCCACACCTCATGCGCGGGCGCCTCGATTGGAATGTCCTTGTGGATGGAAGCCATGGAAGTCTCCTGTTGCTTCGTCGTCCGGGGCGCCGCGACTTGTCCGCCGAAGCGCGCAGCGCGTAGGCGGAAGCGGCGAGCTACGATGCGCAATTGCGCATCGGAGAATCCATACTCCCGACTGGTGGTTATGGATTCCGGGCCTGCGCCTGACGGCGCATCCCGGAATGACGAGTGGATTGGGTTCATCACTTTACGCACACACCGCCTCGACATTGTTGCCGTCAGGGTCGATCAGAAACGCGGCGTAGTAGGTCGGGCTGTAGTCGTGGCGATGGCCGGCCGCGCCGTTGTCGCGGCCGCCGGCCTTCAGGCCATCGGCGTGAAATGCCTTGATCGCGGCATGGTCGGGCGCGCGGAACGCGATATGCGCGCCTTCGCTTCTGTACCCCTTGTGCAGATAGAGCCACAGCGCCGGCTCGCCCTTGGGGCCGAAGCCCGCGCCGTTGTCGTCTTTCGAGCACAGCACGAAGCCGAGCGGCGCCAGCGCTGATGTGTAGAACCGCACGCTGGCGTCGAGATTGCCGACTTTGATGCCGATATGGTCGTACATGATGATCTCCAAAACTAGTGGTCCGATTCCAACATTCGCTTTCCATTGCAGCGGGCATTTTGCGAATGTTGGAATCGAAGACCACTAGCAAAATGTTGATTCTAGTGGAGCTTTGGATTTGACGTTCGCTTGCGAGATCGCGGTCTACAGGACAGCGAACGTCAAATCCGCTCCACTAGTGCGCGTTGCCACGCGTTGGAGATCATTCAATCAATGCAAGCCGCGGCGTTCTTGGAAAATCTTGCGCAATCCTCGCGAGGCCTGCCGGAACTTCAGCGGCGAAACGCCGGCCGCGCGATGGAAGGTGCGGACGAAATTGGAGAGATCGTTGAAGCCGACGTCGTAGGCGACATCGGTCACGGGTTTGTCATCCTCAGTCAGTTGCCGCGCCGCGCGGCGCAGCCGCGTGCGCAACAGATATTGGTGCGGGGTGACGCCGAGCACGCTCGAAAACAGCCGCAGGAAATGGTACGGGCTGACGCCGGCCTGCCGCGCGGCGTCTTCCAGCTCGATCTCGCGATGCGCATTGGCCTCCAGCCACAGCGCTGCCTCGACCGCGCGGCGGCGATCGCGCGCGGTGACCCTGGCGGGCTTCCGCGCCTTGCCCGAGACGACATCGACCAGCCGCTGCGCCAAGAGATGCCCGGCCTCGTCGAGGCCGATGTCGCTCCTGCCATCGGCCGCCGCCTGCGCCAGCTCGCCCAGCACCATCAATTCCGCCAGCGGCGGCGTGGCGCCGACGTCCCAGACCTCGCCGCGGCCGCCGACGGAGTCGATCAGCTCGGGCGAGAAGAAGAACGAGAGGCATTCGTCGCCGCAGACATGATCGTGGCTGCAGATGAACTCGGCGCCGGGCATGCCGATCAGGAACGAGCCTGCCACCAGGTCATGCGACCGCCCGCGGCTGTGATAGCCGAAACTGCCCTTGCGGACGAAGGACATGGAGTGGCAGCGGTGCTGCTCGGAATAAGGCTTCTCGCCCGGCACCGCGGAGCAGCGGAAATCGGACACCGTCACCGAGGGGCGCTGGAGCAGCGTGGTGGAGCTCATGCCCCTTTATTTAAGTAGATGAGCGCGGCGGGGCAACCGGCAGCAGCACGTCGAACAGCGTCTTGCTCGCGATCGGGCGGGTGCCTTCGATCGACAGCAGATGGCGCTTGGAGATGGTGCCGCCGTAAGGCGAGATCTTGTCGGCGTAGTGGCCCGCTTCCAGCACGCGATGGCAGGGCACGATGATCATGAACGGGTTTCTGGCAATCGCCTGCGCCACCGATAATTCGGCGCCCGCGCGCCGCAGCGCGGCCGCCACCTCCGCATAGGTGCGGGTTTCGCCCCGCGGAATGCTGCGGGCAAACTCGTAGACGCGCTGGTTGAACAGCGAGACGCCCTCGACGTCGAGCGCAATGTCGGAGAAATCCGCGTCGTGCCCGCGCAAGGCGGTCGCGATGCCCTGGATGGCGATCTCGACCATCGGCGGCGGGCGCATCTCACGGGCTTCGGGATAGAGGCGGAACAGGCGGCGGCGGGTGTCCAGCTCGCGGGCTTCGGGCAGTTGCACGGCGACGATCCCGGCATCGCTCCAGACGATGCCGCAACGCCCTACACCGGTGTCGAAGATCGCGTAACCACGCCCCGTCATAACGCTACCCACCCCAGGAGGGGGATCATAACACCGTCATGAAACGGCGCATCCGGAATCTTGGGGTTGGGTTAAGGGGCGAGGGGGAGGGGTGGTGCCAATTGCCGGGCCGGCAGATGGCTTCATGGCGCCGGCATCTCTTTCTTTTTCAAGCCGCCGGCGAGCGATCTCCGCCCAGATCATCAGTTCGACCCAGTCGGCCACGCCTCAAGCCCATGACGGGAGCGACCGACGATCCTCCGCGGCCATCTTCTCGGCAGCGGCCTTGATCTCCGGCCGCACCTTGCGACGCGAGGGCTTAATGCGATGTCCGTTGCTCGGGGGACACCGGAACGTTGTCAGCCAAATCGCTAAACAGACGCGGGTGACCCAAGGCGGACATCAGCCTCTTTCCGCCTTCTCCGCGGCACGCTATCATTGCCTTATCTGAGGCTGGCTGCGCATGAGGCGGCGGGATTTCTTTCTCGGTCTTGCGATGCTCGCCGGCGTCCGCCGCGCGGAAGCTCAAGATCGCGTGGGTCGTGTCGGAGTTCTCACTCCGGAGCGGTGGAGTGGCTACCTCGAAAGGTTTTTCAAGGAGAAGGGGTGGATAGCCGGTCGAAATCTCCAGATCGAGTATCGAATAACTGGCGGTGATACTGAGCTGACGCGGAGATATGCCCGCGAGCTGATTGCGTTAGGGCCGGATGTTCTATTCGCGATTACCAACACATCCATGGCCGCGCTGCATGCCGAGCACTCGAATATTCCGACCGTCTTCGCAATGGTGAGCGAACCAGTGGGAATGCATTACGTCGAGAGCTTCTCAAAGCCGGGGGGCACCGTCACTGGCTTTACTCCCTTTGAACCGTCCCTTGGCGGCAAGTGGGTTTCGCTCTTGAAGGAAGTGGCACCAAACGTCGAACATATAGGTATCGTTTACAACCCAGAGCCTGGGAATAATTCAGCCAAGTTTCGCAACTCAATCGATGATGTCGCTAACAAGGTAGGGATCGCCTCGATTGAGACGCCGAGCGGCGATAGTTCCGACATTGATCGTCTTATTCGCTCGCTCAAGGATGAGCCGAATGCCGGGCTCATTTTTCTGCCGGATGCGATCACGAGCGCTCGGCGCGTTCAGATTACCGCGCTGACTGCGCAGTGCAGGCTGCCCGCGATCTACCCGCTTCGGCAATTCTGCGAGGCCGGCGGCCTTATCTCGTACGGGGTGAAGATCGACAACATTGTTAGAGGCGCAGTATCTTATCTCGATCGTATCCTGCGCGGCGCCAATCCCGCCGAACTGCCTGTTCAAGCCCCAACCGAATTTGAGTTGGTCGTGAACCAGAAAGCCGCACAACAACTCGGCCTGCAACTACCATCCACGCTGCTCGCGCGCGCCGACGAGGTGATCGAATAGCCCATCTTTTTTTTTGGCTGCGGTGCATGAGTCGCCTGTTGGCCCATAGCCGACTCTAGAGCCGGTGCCCCGAAGGTCTGCTTCTGGTTCTTTTGCAGACATAGCACGCCTCAAGATGGCTTGGGTGGCCGGCGGCGGGACGACATGGTTGCCGATGCTCGCTTCGATTCCGCAATCGACATTCTGACTGACAAGGCGCGTGCTAAGCGCATCAACCATGAGATGACCCGCTGCGGCTACGGCACCGTGCGCAATCCGGACGACACTTCGGGCCGTTGGATAGTCGCGGGCAAGCGTATGATGATCTACGCGCGCAACGATCTTCCGGAGGGGCGCCGGATCGACGCGGCGCGCAAGTTTGTAGAGCTGATGGCCAGCAAGAGAGGCGCCAACGACAATCGCGATCTCGACGGCGAAGTAGCATGACGAGGTTTGGCGCCGGCTCGGCATCACCCGGCACTGATTTTCAACACGCAAACTGCGTGTTGAAAATGCCCTATGCCGTGACAAAGTCGGACCAAGCTTGCATGATCGGCCGACGATCTAAAGCAATGTCCCTTTTCATTTGTGAGAACCTTGATCGAGACGCCTACGATGGTTTAAGTAGATCAGGCCCGGATCGCTACACCATAATTGCACCACGAACGGGTCTCGAATCGATGCTAAGTCATTGATTTTGCGGGCGTAGTTCAATGGTAGAACGGCAGCTTCCCAAGCTGCATACGAGGGTTCGATTCCCTTCGCCCGCTCCAAAGGCTTCGACGCAGCCAAGGCGTCGCAACGACAATGCACAGGGAGATCAGTGATGAAATCCACCCTCTGGATTGCAGCAATCGGCGTCGCCTTGCTTGGTGTCAACGCTGCGCAAGCGCAAAGCCTCACCCTGACCAGCGCCGATATCAAGGAAGGCGCGACCATCGCCAATGAACAGGTATTCAAGGGTTTCGGCTGCACCGGCGGCAACGTCTCGCCGGCGCTGGCCTGGAGCAACGCACCGTCGGCGACCAGGAGCTTCGCGGTTTCGGTCTACGACCCGGACGCTCCGACCGGCAGCGGCTGGTGGCACTGGGTTGTGTTCAACATTCCCGCAAACGTCACCAGCCTGCCGAAAGGCGCGGGCGACGTGAAGAAGTCGCTGATGCCGAAGGGCGCGATCCAGAGCCGGACCGACTTCGGCAGCGATGGCTATGGCGGTCCGTGTCCGCCGGCCGGCGACAAGCCGCACCGCTATCAGATCACGGTGTTCGCGGTGGACGTCGACAAGCTGCCGGACGCCAAGGACGATTCGGCGTCGGCCGCGCTGGTGGGATTCGACCTGCACTTCCACACGCTCGCAAAGGCGACCTTGACCGGCCTCTACGGCCGCTGACGCCCATCGATCCGGCACGGAGGGAGGCTTGTACGAGGCTCGATCCCGCGGATCGAGCCGCATCCTCTCGACTGGTGGATAAATCTCACGGACAGCTGTGGCCATCGCCCCATAAGCTTCTCGCCGCTCAATTGCACTGCCTGGCCTTTAGCCCTAGGCTGCCCGGCGGCCAGGCATGCGGGAAACCATGGTTGTCGAGACGCGCTATGTGACGAGCGGCGAGGTCTTCGTCGCGTACCAAATATCCGGGCAGGACGGTCCGGATTTGCTCATGACGCCGGGCTTTGTATCGCATCTCGAGCAAGCGTGGGAAAATCCCAACGCCGCGCGCTTCTTCAACGACCTCGGCTCATTCTCGCGACTGATCAGGTTCGACAAACGCGGCACGGGTCTCAGCGATCGTGGCGTCGGCATCCCGCATCTCGATGAGAGGATCGACGATATCCGCGCCGTGCTCGACGCGGCAGGCTCCAGGAGCGCCTTCTTGTTCGGTGTCTCGGAGGGTGGGCCGATGTCGATCCTGTTCGCGGCGACCTATCCCGGGCGCGTCGCTGGTCTCATCCTGTTCGGCACCTATACGCGCACGGTGGGCGCCTCCGTTCCGTTTGACGATTTTGCAGCTTTGGAGCGCGATATTCGGGCGAACTGGGGAACCGGCAAGAGCCTGCCCGGTTTCTCGCCGTCGGCAGCCGCGATTCCTGGAGCCATCCAGCGTTACGCCAAGTTCGAGCGCCTGGCGGCCAGCCCGTCTGACGTGATCAACCTGATGCGCATGAACCGTGAGATCGACGTGAGCGCGATCCTGCCGTCGATCCATGTTCCTACGCTAGTCATGCATCGGCGCGACGACGTGCGCATTCGCGCACTTGCCGGCCGCGAGCTCGGAGCGAAAATTCCTGACGCACGGTACATCGAACTACCAGGTAACGATCACGTCCCATGGACGGGAGATCAGGATCGGCTAGTCGAGGAGATCAGGCAGTTCATGGGCGTTTCCGCTACTGTCATCGAGGTTGATCGCGTCCTCTCCACTGTGCTGTTCACCGATATCGTCGATTCGACGATACGAGCGGCGTCGGTAGGTGACAGGCAGTGGCGTTCAACTCTGGAAGCGCATCATGCGGCGGTGCGTTCAGAACTGCAGCGGCATCGCGGCCGTGAAGTCAAAACCACGGGCGACGGATTCCTGGCTTTGTTCGACGGGCCCGCGCGCGCTGTCCGCTGCGCCCAAGGGATCGTCAGCGCGGTGCGGCCGCTCGATCTCGAAGTTCGGGCAGGTGTCCACACCGGTGAGGTCGAGATGATGGGCGACGATGTGGGCGGCATCGCCGTGCACATCGCAGCACGGGTCGCCCAGCATGCGAAAGCGAGCGAAGTTCTGGCCTCGAGCACGGTGAGGGATCTGGTGGCGGGCGCCGGCCTGAAGTTCGTCGAACAGGGACCGACTGAGCTCAAGGGTCTCGCTGATCCTGTGCGCCTGTTCGCAGCCGTCGCCTGAATGAGTTCCGGTGTCGCGCATCTCGCCTTAGACTAGAAAGTTGACGCGCTATCGCCGATGTCCGCCTCTGGCACGTTTGAGACATGCCGCGAGGTCCGCATTTCGGTCGCTATCGGGGGAAAAGCAGACATCGCCCGGAAAAGCCCATTTCGATGGTGATTGACCCACAAGGCAAGACGACCGAAATCGAATCCTTTCATCCAGCTCCAGAACGGAGACCTTCCCCGATGATCCCGGCATTGGTGCGAAAAACGATGTCCCAAAAAACCGTCGTCACGCCGAAATTGCAATTCTCGAAGCGATGGTGGGTGAGGTGCCGCAGCTTTGCTGAATAAAAGAGCCAGGAGTTTGGCCCGATCGGCCGGCGGTGCACCGCATGGTGGACAGTGATGAAAGCCAGATATCCCAACAGAAGTCCGGTGAAAATCGCGGACCCATCCTCCACCCCCGCGGTGGCAATCAGCAAAAATCCGATCGGGAACGCAATGAGCGGCGTGCTGAGGCTGGATCTTTCCGCGTCCGGATCGTTTGGATGGTCATGATGAAGCTGATGAAGGCGCTTGCCCAGGGAAGAATAACGGTGAAAGACAAACCGGTGCACCAGATATTCCAGCAGCGTCCAGGCCGCGAGACCCGCCAGCACCAGATACAGCCGACCCACGCCCGCTAGGTCGATGAAAATCACGCTGGCAAGCGGTACGATGACGAAGTCGCCGAAGTGTCGAATTTGCCGCATCGCCGCGTCCGCTGACAGGCTCTCGATGAGCTTCATTGGATCACCTCGCCGGCGTGTAAGAATCGTCACTTCGCGTTGATTGCGGGCTGCGTGCGATCAATCGCGCCTCCAGTGAGCGAAGGGATTTCCCCCAACCGGACCGGTCTGGCAATGTCCGGTCGTCGGGGTAACCCGGAAGTGGGCTGAAAGGTCCAATTCGGCAGCGATTGACCCAACTCGGCGTGCTTATCGAGCGCTTCGGCTACCGGGAGTGTCCGTCCGCCGCCGTCGCGCATCGAGGAGTGTTGCCGCCGCGACACGACGGGCAAAACACTTCCGCTATTCAGAAGTCGCGCGGAATGTCCAGCCCCGTTCGCAAAAATATTTACCTTTCCGAAAAGCGGAAGCCGTGTATATTCACGTCATCCCGCGCTCGCTAAAGAGGCGCTTCGCCATCGTCACGAAGCGTTGCGCGGGTCGCGATGGACGCTTTCGGTGCGGCAGGCGAATGCACCGCGGGCGTACGGTCAAGCCGTGTGGTCCTGATCCCCCGACGCTGGGATCAAGTCCCAGGCCAAAAGCCCGGGGCGATGGTGGCTAAAACGCCCGGACACCAGGGAGAGCGCGAAGTAAGCCGTAAAGCCATTGCGCAGGGAATGCCGGTCGTGTCGGCCTTACCTGTCCAACTTGTGTGCATCTTCCTTTTTTCAGCACACAAGGCCTGCGGGTGCGGCCAGCGCCCGGCATTCCCTGCCCCTCTTCATTGGGAGGGACGAGATTCCAGCAAAGCCCGGACGCAGATCGCGCCGCGGGAATGCGAATTGCTGTCTTGTCTGATGTTTCGGGCGAGGCCGAATGAGCAGGGGCTTGGTCCGTCCCTCGGGAACTTCCCGGCTCCAAAATCATCTACAGCGGAGGAGGACCTCCATATGGCCGACAACCAGAACCCGCCCGCTGGTCCCGATCTCGCGCTCGGCGTTTCGCCCGATGATTTCAAGAACGACATGCTGCTCGGTCATGTCGGCCAGGAAGACGTGCTGCTGGCGCGCGTGGGCTCCGACTTCTTTGCGATCGACGCGCATTGCAGCCATTATCACGGCCCGCTCGCCGAGGGGCTGGTGACCGGCCACGACGTCCGCTGCCCCTGGCATCATGCCTGTTTCGATCTGCGCACCGGCGAGGCGGTGCGCGCGCCGGCGCTGTCGCCGCTCTCGTGCTGGAAGGTCGAGCAGCGCGACGGGCGCATCTTCGTCGCGCAAAAGCGGGACGCGCCGAAAGCGAAGAAAGCGCCGTCCGATGCGCCGAGGCGCATCGTCATTGTCGGCGGCGGCGCGGCCGGGTTTGCCGCGGCCGAGATGCTGCGGCGCGACGGCTATGGCGGCGAGATCACCATGCTCTCCAACGATTCGGCGCCGCCGGTCGACCGGCCCAATCTCTCCAAGGATTACCTCGCCGGCAGCGCGCCGGAGGACTGGATCCCGCTGCGGCCCGAGAGCTTCTATTCAGACCAGAAGATCGACCTCAAGCTCGCGACCAATGTCGCGTCGATCGACGCTCACGCGCGCCATGTCGCACTCGCCGACGGCAAGACCGTGCCCTACGACCGCCTGCTGCTCGCGACCGGCGCCGAGCCGGTGCGCCTGCCGATTCCGGGCGCCGGCGAGAAGCATGTCCATATCCTGCGCTCGTTCGACGACTCCAGCGCCATCATCGCCAATGCCAGGGATGCCAAGCGCGCGATCGTGATCGGCGCAAGCTTCATCGGGCTCGAGGCCGCGGCGTCGCTGCGCGCCCGCGCGATCGAGGTGCATGTGGTGGCGCCCGAGCAACGGCCGATGGAGCGCATCCTCGGGCCCGACATGGGCGACTTCGTGCGCGCGCTGCATGAAGAGCACGGTGTGATCTTCCATCTCGGCGACACCGTCACCGCGATCGAGGGCAAGCGCGCCACGCTCAAGAGCGGTGCGACGCTGGAAGCCGATCTGGTGGTGGTCGGCGTCGGCGTGCGCCCGCGGCTGGCTCTGGCCGAGCAGGCGGGGCTGACAATCGACCGCGGTGTCGCCGTGAATGCATATCTCGAGACCAGCGCGCCCGGCATCTTCGCCGCCGGCGACATCGCGCGCTGGCCCGATCCGCATTCGAAAGAAAACATCCGTGTCGAACACTGGGTGGTGGCCGAGCGCCAGGGCCAGACTGCGGCGCGCAACATGCTGGGGCTGCACGAAGCCTTCGACGCCGTGCCGTTCTTCTGGAGCCAGCACTACGACGTGCCGATCAACTATGTCGGCCACGCCGAAAAATGGGACGAGATCGCCGTCGACGGCGACATCAAGGGCCGCGATTGCCTGCTGCGCTACAAGCGACAAGGCCGCGTGCTGGCGGTGTCCTCGATCTACCGCGACCTCGACAGCCTCAAATGCGAAGTCGCGATGGAGAAGGCATAGTGAAGGATGAATTTTGGATCAGCGGGTTGATCCCTCCCCCCGCGAAGCGGTGGGGAGGGTCGCCAATAGGCGGCCTTCGGCCGCCGTTCTTAGTTCTAAGAACGCCGATGCTTAGCATCGGCTATGCGAAGCGAGTGGCGGGGTGAGGGGTCTCACTCGCATTACGCTCGTGGAGATAGGATACCCCCCACCCGCCTCGCTCAGGCGCGCAAGTGCGCTGCCGAGCTCGGCACCCTCCCCACCACTCGCTCCGGCGCGCAAGTGCGCTGCCGAGCTCGCGGGGGGAGGGATAAGAGCGACCGCCTCATTTGCCCTGCCTGCGCAGGGGAGAGGTGAACCTTCAAAGCCGCTCAAGTTGACCTCGACTCAGCATGCGCCAGTACCTCGCTCACGCGCCCTGCGGAACCTGATCGAGGAATCCGGTGATGGAGCGGATGCGGCCATCCTTCAGCACGGCGAAATCGGTGCCCTTGATCGGGCTGTCGGCGCCGTCGGGGCCGAGGCCCCAGGAGAAGCGAAGTTGGTCGCCATAGCCGTTCGGCGTTCCGATCAAGCTGAATTTGAAATCCGGAAAGCGCTGCTGCACGCCCGCGATCAGCGCGTCGACGCCGTCGTGGCCGTCGCCGCTCATCAGCGGGTCCACATATTTCGCGTCGGCCGTCCAGCCGGTGGCCAGCATCTCGCGGCGGCGGCTCGGCGTGCGTTCGTTCCAGAGTTCGATATAGCGGCGGGCAATGGTGGTGACATCGGTCATCGTAGTCTCCTTCGATTTTCGGCCGAACCTGATCGGCATGTCGAATATCGGGGGAGCGAGGGACCAAATCGATTACCTCGGAGGTCAAGCTTACGGTTCGATCTTGAGCGTCGCCTTCATATTGGGATAGAAGCGACAGTAGTCGTCGAGGCTGACAAGTCGAGTACGCTATTCGCCGCCGATGACCCAGAAATCAGAACAAATCAACCGGGAGGGCAGCATGAACGCCGAGGGAATCTTTCTCTATAATTCCTGGTACGTCGCGGCCTGGAACCACGAGCTGATCGACGGCAAGAAGCTCGCGCGCACCATTCTCGAAAAGCCGATCGTGCTCTATCGCGGCGCCAGCGGCAAAGTCGTCGCGCTCGACGATCGCTGCTGTCATCGCGCGGCGCCGCTCTCGATGGGGCGCGTCGAAGGCGACGACATCAGGTGCATGTATCACGGCATGAAGTTCGCCTCCGACGGCAGGTGCATCCAGATTCCCGGACAGGACAACATTCCCGCGAAGCTCGGCGTGCGCAGCTATCCCGTGGTCGAGCGCTACAATCTGATCTTCATCTGGACCGGCGATCCCGAGAAGGCCGATCCAAAACTGATCCTCGACTATCCGCCGCTCGAAGATCCCAGGTGGCGCGGTTTGCCGGGCTACATGCACTACAAGGCGAACTGGCTCTTGATCGTCGACAACCTCTCCGACTTCGCCCACCTCGCCTTCGTGCACACCAACACGCTCGGCGGCTCCGAGGAATATGCCTACAAGACCAAGCCGGTTGCGATCGAGAAGCTCGACGACGGCTTTCGCGTCGAGCGCTGGCACATGGGCGCCGAGCCGCCGCCCTACCACAAGAAGGTCATCCCCAA
>Ga0070741_10010781_pt1 | contig 17123 bp, 16 predicted proteins | sample Coa_R1_4_FD_66440 | JGI IMG/M metagenome (GOLD analysis project Ga0070741, IMG submission 66440) | Surface soil microbial communities from Centralia Pennsylvania, which are recovering from an underground coalmine fire - Coalmine... | ecosystem: Environmental > Terrestrial > Soil > Unclassified ...
CTCAACGGGTACGAGGACAACTTGGCTCTCCGCTTGGTGATGGCCGCCGCAGCTCGAGTGGGTTGTCAGCTTGGCCCCGGGCGGGCCGCGCGGGTCCTGGAGCTCGCCCGCCGCGGGCGGAGCGGGGGCTGGGTTCCGCTCGGGTCGGCCTGGATGGCGGAGGTGACCTTCGGCCGGCTCCGGGTGGCGCGGTCGGGCGCGGCGCCCCCGCCCCCGGCCCGGCGGGACCTGACCGGCGAGCGCGGGGTCGCGAAGTGGGGGGAGTGGCGCTTTACCTGGAGCCTCGCTCTTGCCCCGGCGCGGCAGGACCGGACGGGCCGGACGGCCTGGTTCGCCCCGGCCGACCTCGCGATTCGGCCCTGGCGGGCGGGCGAGCGGGTGAAGCCGCTCGGGGGGGCGGGGCGGCGGCTGGTGGTTCGCTGCCTCCAGGAGGCACGGGTGCCGCGGAGCGTGCGGAGCGGCTGGCCCGCGCTCGAGCACCGCGGCGCCATCGTCTGGCTTCCCGGGGTGTGCCGGTCCGACCTCCTGGTCCCGCCGGCGGGCGCGGAGGCGCTGCGTGTGGACGCCGAGCTCGCCTGAGATCCTGCGGCGGACCGGCGGGCGCCGCATCCGCTCGATCGTCTTCGACGAGGCCACGATCGCCCGGCGGGTGGCGGAGCTGGGCTGCGAGGTGACCGCCGCCTACCCCGAGGGCGACCTCCTGGTGCTCGGCCTGCTCAAGGGGAGCTTCATCTTCCTGGGCGACCTGGTGCGCAAGATCGAGCGGCCGGTCCAGATCGACTTCCTGGTGGCGGCGTCGTACGGCGCCGGCATGGAGTCGAGCGGCACGGTGCGGCTGCTCTACGACCCGGAGACGGTGCTCGAGGGCAAACACATTCTCCTGGTCGAGGATATAATTGATAGTGGAAAGACCCTGCAGCGGCTTCTGGGCCTGCTCCGGGCCCGACGTCCCCGGAGCCTGGCGGTCTGCGCGCTGCTCGACAAGCAACGGGCGCCCGAGCCTGCTCCCGAGGTTCGGTTCGTGGGCTTCCGGGCGCCCCCGGCGTTCCTGGTGGGCTATGGCCTCGACCACGCCGAGAACTACCGGCACCTGCCGTTCATAGCGGACCTGGACTCATAGATGGCCAATCGACTGCCGACCCGTCCCCCGCGTCCGGGGTGGGGCAACCTGAGCAAGAACCTGGCGCTCTGGCTCCTGGTGGGCCTGCTCGCCCTGGCGCTCTTCCAGATGATGAGCCGCCAGCGGGGGGCGAGCGAGGAGTTCTCCTACACCGAGTTCGGCCGCCAGCTCGACGCGGACAACGTGGCGTACGTGAAGATCTACGACGGCAAGCGGGTGGAGGGCGCCTTCAAGGCCCCGGTGATGCAGGACGGGCGGCCGGTCAAGAACTTCGACGTGCTCCTTCCGATCGCCAACAGCGAGGACTTCGTCAAGCGGCTGGAGCAGAAGGGCGTGGCGATCACGGCCCAGGAGCCGAAGGGCGGGATCACCGCCATCGTGATCGCGGCGCTGCCCTGGATCGTGATCCTGGGGCTCTGGTTCTTCCTCCTGCGCCAGCTCCAGGCCGGCGGGAGCCGGGCCTTCGCCTTCGGCAAGTCCAAGGCGAAGCTGCTCGCGGGCGACACGCCCAAGGTCACCTTCGCGGACGTCGCGGGGTGCGACGAGGCCAAGGTGGAGCTGCAGGAGATCATCGAGTTCCTGAAGGACCCGCAGAAGTTCACCCGGCTGGGCGGGCGGCTGCCCAAGGGGGCGCTCCTGGTAGGGCCGCCGGGCACCGGCAAGACCCTGCTGGCCAAGGCCGTGGCGGGCGAGGCGGGGCGGCCGTTTTTCTCGATGTCGGGCTCCGATTTCGTCGAGATGTTCGTCGGGGTCGGCGCGAGCCGGGTGCGCGACCTGTTCGAGCAGGGCAAGGCCCACGCGCCCTGCATCATCTTCATCGACGAGATCGACGCCGTGGGCCGTCACCGCGGCGCCGGCCTCGGCGGGGGGCACGACGAGCGGGAGCAGACCCTGAACCAGCTCCTGGTGGAGATGGACGGGTTCGAGTCGAACGACGGCGTGATCCTGCTCGCCGCCACCAACCGGCCGGACGTGCTCGACCCGGCGCTCCTCCGCCCGGGCCGGTTCGACCGGCAGATCGTGGTGGACGCGCCCGACGTCCGGGGCCGGGAGGGGATCCTCCGGGTCCACACCCGCAAGATCCCGCTCGCGGCCGACGTGCGGCTCGACGTGATCGCCAAGGGCACGCCGGGGATGGCGGGGGCGGACCTGGCCAACCTGGTCAACGAGGCCGCCGTGCTCGCCGCCCGGAAGAACAAGACCCTGGTGGACATGCAGGACTTCGAGGAGGCGAAGGACAAGGTGATGCTCGGGGTCGAGCGGCGGAGCCTGGTGCTCACCGAGGACGAGCGCAAGCTCACCGCCTACCACGAGGCCGGCCACGCGGTGGTGTCGCTCAAGATTCCGGGGAGCGACCCGATCCACAAGGTGACCATCGTGCCGCGCGGGCGGGCGCTCGGGCTCACCGCCTCGCTGCCCGAGGTGGACCGCCACAACTACACCAAGGAGTGGCTGATCGGGAACCTGGCGATGTACTTCGGCGGCCGGGTGGCGGAGGAGATCATCTTCGGCGCCGAGCGGGTGACGACCGGGGCGGGGAACGACATCGAGCGCGCCACCGCGCTCGCCCGGCGGATGGTGACCCAGTTCGGGATGAGCGAGAAGATCGGCCCGCTCGCGGTGGGCGACAAGGAGCAGGAGATTTTCCTCGGCCGCGAGTTCGCTCAGCGGCGCGAGATCTCGGAGCGGACCGCCCAGATGGTGGACGACGAGGTCAAGCGGCTGGTGGACGAGGCCTACGCCCGCGCGCGGCAGATCCTCCTGGAGAACCGCGACCTGCTCGACCGGATCGCGGGCGCCCTGCTCGAGCGGGAGACGATCGACCGCGAGGACCTCGACCGGCTGGTGAAGGGCCTGCCGCTGCCGGCCCGGGGCGGCGCGGTGGAGCCCGCCGCGGCGCCGGCCGCGGCCGCGGTCCGGCCCACGCCCCAGCCCGCCCGCGCCCCCATCCTGGGGACCCCGCCCGCCGAACCCGCAGGCGCGTGAATGTCGTCCCGCTGGCGTCGCACTCCCCCCGGGCGCTGCGCGACGCGCTTCGCGCCCACGGGTGGGAGGCGGCGGCGGCGGAGGCGGCGGCCCTCGGCACCCAACCCCTCGCCTTCCACCTCACCGGACTCGATCCGGATACGCTCGAGGCGCTGGTCCGCTTCGCCGGCCGCCTCGGGCTTGAGGTCCTGACCGGCGATTCCTGGGCGATCGTCGCCGGCAGCCGCTCGCGCCTGAGCGCGCTGGCCCGGCCCTGGACCGCGCCCGAGGCGCTCCGCGAGGTCGCGCTCGGGGTCGGCTCGGCGATGCCGCCCGACCCGCCCGAGGTCTGGCTCACCGCGCGCGGGCCCATCCGCCTGGACGGCCCGGTTCTGATCGGGATCCTCAACGTCACCCCGGACAGCTTCAGCGACGGCGGGCGCTTCGAGCGGGTGGACGCCGCCCGGGCCCACGCCGATCGCCTCGTGGCCGACGGCGCCCTGGTGATCGACGTGGGCGGGGAGTCCACCCGGCCGGGACGGACCGAGGGGGTGCCGGAGGCGGAGGAGCTGCGGCGGGTGCTCCCGGTGATCGCGGCGCTCGCGCGCGACCATCCCGACCGCTGGATCTCGGTGGACACGGTGAAGTCGGGCGTCGCCCGGGCGGCGCTCGAAGCGGGTGCGGCGATCGTGAACGACGTGAGCGCCTTCCGGTTCGATCCCGAGATGGCCGCCGTGGCCGCGCGGGCCGGAGCCGGCGTGGTGCTGATGCACTCGCGCGGCTCGATCACCGAGATCGCCTCCTACGTCCACGCCGACTACGGGCCGGATCCGGTCGGGACCATCCTGGCGGAGCTGGGCGCCTCGGTCGCGGCCGCGGTCGCGCGGGGGATCGCCCCGGAGGCGATCGTGGTCGATCCCGGGTTCGGCTTCTCGAAGACGATCGAGCAAAATATCTTGCTCTGCGATCAGCTCTCGGCGTTCCAGTCGCTGGGCCGGCCGGTGCTGGTCGGGCCGTCGCGGAAGCGGTTCGTCGGCGCGATCAGCGGCCGCGACGTCGCCGAGCGCGACCGGGCCAGCGCGGAGGTCTGCGCGCTGGCCTGGGAGCGGGGCGCGCGACTGTTCCGGGTGCACGACGTCGCCGCGGCCCGCGAGGCGCTCGCGGTCGCCCGCGCGATCGGAGGTCCCTAGTGCGCTTCGAGCAGCTCCCGATCCCCACCCCCACCTGGCGGGACCTGCTCGAGATCGCGATCGTCGCGGCGGTGATCTACCGGGTGCTCCGCTTCCTGGCCGGCACCCGCGCCCTCCAGATCCTGCTCGGCGTGCTGGTGCTCGGCGCCATCTACGTGGCGGCCTTCCTGCTCAAGCTCTCGATGGTCACCTACCTGCTCGGGGTGGTCTTCACCTACGGCGCGTTCGCCGCGCTGGTGGTGTTCCAGCCCGAGCTCCGCTACGCGCTGGCCCGGCTGGGCCAAAGCCGCCTGTTCGCGCTGTTCGGCGGCACCCGGGCGGCGGTGGTGGCCGAGGAGGTGGCGGAGGCGGTCGAGCGGCTGAGCCGGACCGCCACCGGCGCCATCATCGCGATCGAGCGCGAGGTCGCCCTCGAGGAGTACCTCGACTCGGGGACCCGGATGGAGGCCAAGCTCTCCGCCGACCTCCTGCTCACCATCTTCAGCCCCTACTCTCCGCTCCACGACGGCGCCGTGGTCGTGCGCGGCGACCAGATCGTGGGGGCGGGCTGCATCCTGCCCCTTACCCAGCAGCCCCTGGCCGACCGGACCCTCGGCACCCGGCACCGGGCCGCGCTCGGGCTCTCGGAGGAGAGCGACGCGCTCGTGCTCGTGGTGTCCGAGGAAACCTCCACCATCTCGCTGGCCCGGAAGGGCCGGCTGGAACGCGGCCTCAGCCCGGAGCGGATCCGGGAGCTCCTGGCCGCGCCGCTCGCGCCCCCGCCCCCGCCCCCGCCCCCCGGCCCGGCCGACCGATCCCTGGTCTCGGGCACCTGACCCGGACCCCCGGGGCGCCCGGCCCGCCAGGCGGCCGGCGCCCGGTGTCACACCCCATCGCTAGACTGGCGCCGCTCTTCCGAGACAGCCTCACATCCAGCGGAAAGGACGGTGCTTCCATGCGCCCATCCCGGCTCCTGCTCGGTGCGCTCGCCTGGCTCGCGGCCTGCGCCGACCACCCGCCCACCGAGCCCGCCCCCGGCCGCGCCCCGGCCGCCGACCTGGGCACGCTCGCGACCGCCGGCACCTGGGTGCTCCACCCGCCCCAGACCACCTACCGCGCGGCGGTCCAGCAGCCGATCAACGCCGACGGCTCGAGCAGCTATCCCGCGACGGGCCGGGGCGTGATCCCGGTGAAGTTCGCCCTTTCGGCCGGCACCAACCCCGCGATCCTCCGGTCGGTGCTGTCCAACACGGCGAGCGACGACGACTTCTCGTTCCTCACCTTCACTCCGAGCGGCACGCTGACCTTCGCCGAGCTCACGGCCCTCACGGCCGCGTACAGCTTCACTCAGGGGAACTGCGGCGGAGGCGCGCTCCGGTGGTCGGTGAGGCTCGACGTGGGGAACGACGGGAACCCGGCCAACGACGGCAGCATCTTCATCTACTACGGGGCCCCGCCCAACTTCACGGACTGCATCGGGGCCAACGATCAGACCGGGGCCAACCTCATCTCGCTCACCGACGCCCGGTTCGACACCTCCCAGCTTCCCGGCGGCACGTTCTACGACACCCACGCCAACGCGGCGACCAACTACGGCGGGCTCCGGGTGCTGAGCGCGAGCCTGGTCCTGGACGGCGGCTGGTTCAACGGCGACCAGGTGGTCTCCCTGGGCGGCGCCGCGGTCAACGGCAACGCGTTCGTGCCGGCGCCGGCGTCCCCGCTCGCCCCCACCTGCACGCTGCCGCCGGCAACGATCCAGGTGACCAAGACGGCCGGCGCCGGGAGCGGGCCGGTAAACGAGCCGCTGAGCGTCCAGCCGGCAGACGACGACCACCTGTTCCGCAGGGTGGATTGCCGGTACCTGTACAACCTCGCGACCTCGTCGCTCTCCGGGCCCGGGACCTACCGGGTCGAGGCGGTGATCGGGGGGACGCCGGTCCCGGATCCCGCCATCTTCCAGCTGCGCTGATCGGCGGACGGGGGCGGCACCGGCCGCCCCCGCTCCGCGCTTCAATTGGGGCCGGTCGCCCCCTAAATTGCAGGGCTATGGCTTTCCCCGAGCTCCCGGCCCGTCTCGCGCGAGTGCGCGAGACCATTGCGCGGCACCGGGAGATCGGCGGGTGGCGGCACCCGGTCACCATCGTCGCCGTCACCAAGGGTCACGGGCTCGACGCGGTGCGCGCCGCGGCCGCGGCGGGCCTCGGCGCGGTGGGGGAGAACCGGGTGCAGGAGGCGCTCGCGAAGCAGGACGCCCTGGGCGATCTCGCGGTCGAATGGCACCTGGTGGGCACCCTCCAGCGCAACAAGGCGCGGCACGCGGTCGGGCGGTTCGCGCTGATCCACTCGCTCGACCGCGTGGAGCTCGCCCGCGAGCTCGCGCGCCGGGTGCCCGACGGGGCCCGGCAGCCGGTGCTGGTGCAGGTGAACTGCTCGCGGGAGCCGCAGAAGGGCGGGGTGGAGCCGGAGTGCCTGGGCGAGCTGCTCGCGGCCCTCACCGAGTTCGACCGGCTGGAGGTGCGGGGGCTCATGACGATGGCGGCGCTCACCCCGGATGCGGCCGAGCAGCGCCGGGCGTTCCGGCTGCTCCGCACGCTCCGGGACCAGGCCGAGCGGGAGGGCCACGCGCTGCCCGAGCTCTCGATGGGCATGTCCGGCGACTATCCCATCGCCGTGGAGGAAGGGGCCACGATCGTCCGGCTCGGAACCGCGCTCTTCGGGGAGCGTCCCCATGACCGATGACACCTTCCGGCTCACGCCGCTCGACGTCCGGAGCCACGACTTCGCCGTGGCGTGGCGCGGCTACGACCGGGCCCAGGTGGACGAGTTCAAGCAGCGGGTCGCGGCGGAGCTCGATCAGGCGCTCCGCGACCGGGTGCAGGCGGAGGAGCGGCTCAAGAGCGTGACCGACCAGCTCCGGGTGTACCGCGAGCGGGAGCGGGCCTTGAACGAGGCGTTGCTCGCGGCCCAGCAGCTCCGGGCCGACGCGCAGGCTCAGGCCGAGCGGGAGCGGGAGCTGGTGCGCCGGGAGGCGGAGCGGGAGGCATCCCGGATCGTGGACGGGGCCCGGGTGGAGGAGCAGCTCGTGCGCGAGCGCACCGAGGCCGCGATGCGCCAGTTCACCGCCTACGTGGCCGCCTTCCGCCTGCTGCTCGAGCGCCAGCTGGCCGAGGTGGAGGCGCTCCAGGTGGCGGCCCGCGGGACCGAGAAGGTGGCCCGCGAGCTGGCCGGGGCGACCGAGCGGGCGGGCGGCGGCGGGGGAGGTGGTGCGGCGTGAGCGCGCCGGCGGCGCTGTTCGACCAGGTGCAGGCCGCGACGGCCGCGATCCGCGAGCGCTCGGCGCTCCGGCCCGAGGTGGGGATCATCCTGGGGACCGGGCTCGGGGGGCTCGCCGGCGAGATCGCGCTGGAGACGGTGATCCCCTACCAGGAGATCCCCGGCTTCCCGCTCTCCACCGTGGAGAGCCACGCCGGCAAGCTCCTGCTCGGGCGTTTGGGCGGGAAGCCGGTCGTGGCGATGCAGGGGCGGTTCCACCGCTACGAGGGCTACCCGCTCCAGCAGGTCACCTTCCCGGTGCGGGTGCTGCACGCGCTCGGGGCCGGGATCCTCATCGTCTCCAACGCCTGCGGCGGGATGCACCCGCTCTGGGCGCCCGGCGACCTGGTGCTCCTGGCGGACCACATCAATCTGCTGGGTGACAACCCGCTGGTGGGGCGGAACGACGAGCGGCTGGGTCCCCGCTTCCCCGACATGTCGCTGCCGTACGATCCGGGGCTCCGCGCCCTGGCCCGGGCCGCCGCGCTGGAGCTCGGGATCGTGCTGCGCGAGGGGGTGTACGTCGCGGTGACGGGGCCCAACCTGGAGACCCGGGCGGAGTACCGGATGCTCCGGGCGATCGGCGCCGACGTGGTGGGGATGTCCACCGTGCCCGAGGTGATCGTGGCCAACCACGAGGGGATGCGGGTGCTGGGAATCTCGATCATCACCGACCAGTGCCTGCCGGACGCGCTGGAGCCCGCCGACATCGGCCGCATCATCGCCACCGCCCAGCGGGCCGAGCCGGCGCTCACCCGGCTGATCCGCGCCGTGGTGGAGCGACTCTGATATGCCGTTCCCCCCCTGGCCCGACCTGAGCCCCGACCGGCTGGAGCAGGAACAGCTCGAGCGGTGGAAGGCGGAGGACCTCTTCCGGCGGACGCTCGCCGCCGCGACGGAAGGGCGGTTCGTCTTCTACGAGGGTCCGCCGACCGCCAACGGGCGGCCCGGGATCCATCACGTCTTCGCCCGGACCATCAAGGACCTGGTCTGCCGCTATCACGCGATGCGGGGCGAGGCGGTGCTCCGGAAGGCGGGGTGGGACACCCACGGCCTGCCGGTGGAGATCGAGGTCGAGAAGGAGCTGGGGCTGAGCGGCAAGCGGGACATCGAGCGGATCGGGGTCGCCGAGTTCAACGCCCGCTGCCGGGAGAGCGTGTTCCGGTACCAGGCCGAGTGGGAGGCGCTGTCCGACCGGATCGGGTACTGGCTGGACTACGCGCACCCCTACGTCACCTGCACGCCCGACTACATCGAGACGGTGTGGTGGCTGCTCCGCCGGCTGCACAAGCGGGGGCTGCTCTATCGCGGCCACCGGGTCCTCCCCTACTGCCCGCGCTGCGGCACGGTGCTGTCGAGCCACGAGCTCGCGCTGGGGTACGAGGAGGAGACCACCGACTCGATCTACGTGACCTTCCCGCTGGAGGACGATCCCCGGCGGCAGCTCCTGATCTGGACCACCACGCCCTGGACCCTGGTCTCCAACGTGGCGGTGGCGGTGAACCCCGACCTGGAGTACGCGGAGTACCCGGTGGGCGACCGCACCATCATCCTGGCCACGGCGCGGGCCGACCTGCCGAGCGGGCTGGAGGAGATCGCGCCCAACGCGCCGCCGGTGGGCACCGGCCGGCGCTCGGCCCGGGCGCGGAAGGCGGCCGTGCCGTTCCGGGCGATCGCCCCGGTGCGGACCTTCAGGGGGCGGGAGCTGGTGGGGCTCCGCTACCGGCGGCCGCTCGAGGTGGTCCCGCTCCCCGACGACCGGCTGTCGCGGGTCGTGGTGGCGGGCGATTTCGTGACGGCGGAGGACGGCTCGGGGCTGGTCCACCTGGCGCCCGCCTTCGGCGCGGACGACTACGCCCTCGGGCAGGAGCTCGGTCTCGCGCTGGTGCGCCCGGTGACGGGCGAGGGGACCTTCGCCGGCACCGCCTGGCCGGAGATCGAGGGGCGCCTGGTGACCGCGCCGGAGACCAACGACCTCATCGTGCAGCGGCTCAAGCGGGAGGGCCGCTGGCACCTCACCCAGCCCTACCGGCACCAGTACCCGCACTGCTGGCGCTGCGGGAGCCCGCTGATCTACTACGCGCGCGACTCCTGGTTCGTCCGCACCTCGGCGGTGCGCGACCGGATGGTGGAGCTCAACGCGGCGATCGAGTGGCATCCGCCCGAGGTGGGCGAGGGGCGGTTCGGGCAGTGGCTGGCGAACAACGTGGACTGGGCGCTCTCGCGCGACCGCTACTGGGGCACCCCACTGCCGGTCTGGGTCTGCGGGCGGGATCCGGCGCACGTGGAGGTGATCGGCGACTTCGGCGAGCTGGCCCGCCGCTGGGGCCGGCCCCTGCCGCCCGGCTTCGACCCCCACAAGCCGTTCATCGACGAGGTCACCTGGGCCTGCGCCTGCGGGGGCGAGATGCGGCGGACCCCGGAGGTGATCGACGCCTGGTTCGACTCGGGCTCCATGCCCTACGCCCAGTGGCACTACCCGTTCGAGGGCGAGGCCGAGTTCCGGGAGCAGTTCCCGGCCGACTTCATCTGCGAGGGGATCGACCAGACCCGCGGCTGGTTCTACTCGCTCCACGCCATCGGGGCGGCGGCGTTCGACGCGCCGGCCTTCCGCCGGGTGGTGGTGAACGAGCTGGTGCTCGACGCCGAGGGCCAGAAGATGTCGAAGAGCCGGGGGAACGTGGTGGACCCCTGGGAGGTGATCCGGGAGTTCGGCGCCGACACCATCCGGCTCTACTTGCTGGCCTCGAGCGAGGTCTGGCGGCCCAAGCGGTTCGACCGGCGCACCATCCCGGAGGTGGCGGGCGGCTTCTTCACCACGCTCAAGGCGACCTACGACTTTTTCCAGCGCTACGCGACCGAGCGCGCGCTGGGCGAGGCCCCGCCGCCGGCGACGCGGCCCCTCGCCGACCGGTGGATCCTGGGCCGGCTCGACGGGCTGACCGAGGCGGTGCGGCGGGCGTGGGACGCCTACGAGATCACCGCCGGGGTTCGGGCGATCATGCAGTTCGTGGTGGACGATCTCTCCAACTGGTACGTCCGCCTGAACCGGAGCCGGTTCTGGGCCCCCGACCGGGAAGCGGATCCGGCGGCCGTGGCGACCCTGCACGAGGCGCTGGTGACGGTGACGCGGCTGCTCGCGCCCGCCGCGCCGTTCGCGACCGACTGGATCCACCGGGCCCTCACGGGAACCTCGGTGCACCTGGCGCGGTTTCCCGTGCCCCAGGGCCGGCGCGACGAGGCCCTGGAGGTGGGCATGGACGCGGTGCGCCGGCTCGCCTCGCTCGCGCGGGCGGCGCGCCAGGCGGCGGACATCCGGGTCCGCCAGCCGCTCCGGCGGATGCAGGTGGCGGTGCCGGCCTTCGTGGGGAACGGGTCGCTCCAGGCGCTGCTCGAGCTCCTGCGGGCGGAGGTGAACGTGAAGGCGGTGGACGTGGTCCGCTCCGACGCCGACCTGGTGCGGCTCCGCGCCAAGCCCAACTTCCGGGCGCTGGGCAAGCGGTTCGGCAAGCGCACGCCGGACGTGGCCGCGGCGGCGAGCCGCCTGACGGCCGAGCAGCTCCGCGCGCTCGAGGCGGGGGAGCCGGTGTCGCTCGAGGTGGGGGGCGAGGTGGTGACCTACCAGCCCGACGACCTCACCATCGAGCGCGAGGTGAAGACCCACTGGCTGGTGGAGAGCAGCGGCCCGTTCGTCGTCGCGCTCGACCCCGAGCTGGACGAGCCCCTCCGGCGCGAGGGGCTGGCCCGCGAGCTGGTGAACCGGGTCCAGCGGCTCCGCAAGGAGGCCGGGTACGAGTACACCACCCGGATCGCGCTCTGGGTGGACGGCGAGCCCTGGGTGCTCGAGGCGGTCCGCACCCACGCCGACTTCATCGCCGCGGAGACGCTGGCGCGGCGGCTGGAGGTGGGCGCCCGCGCCCCGGGGGCCGACCTGGAGCAAGCGGTGGAGATCGACGGGCGCTCGGTGCTCCTCGGCCTGCGCCGGTACGGAGATCGGCCGCAGTCGGACTGACTCTAACGCACGGACGTCGCATGAACAAGAAGCAGTTGGCCCATCTGGAGAAGCGGCTGCTGGAAGAGCGGGCCCGGGTGATGAAGGAGCTCGGGTACTACGACGAGTCGTTCAACGCGTCGCTCCAGTCCTCCGACGGAGACCTGTCGTCCTACTCGTTTCACATGGCGGACCAGGGGACCGACGCGATGGAGCGGGAGAAACAGTTCCTGTTCGCCTCCCAGGAGGGCCGCTACCTCTGGCACGTGAACGAGGCGCTCCGGCGGCTGTACCGCGACCCGGAGAAGTTCGGGCGCTGCCAGAACTGCGGCCAGGAGATCAACTTCGAGCGGCTGGACGCGCTCCCCCACGCCCGGCTCTGCATCTCCTGCAAGGAGAAGGAAGAGAATGGCAAGCGCCGCTGACCGCCGGCTCTTCTGGTCGGCGGCGCTGGCGGTGGTGGGGCTGGACCTGCTCACCAAGCTCGCGGCGGAGGCCTACCTCCTGCTCACCCCGGGCGTGCCGGTGCTCGGCGACTGGTTCCAGCTCCGCCTGGTGTACAACCGGGGGGCGGCGTTCGGGCTCCACCTGGGGCCCTACTCGCGGTGGATCTTCTTCGCGGTCGCCGTGCTCGCGATCGTCGTGCTCAACCGGATGTCGGCCGGGAGCCCGCCCGGTGACCGCTTCCGCCAGCTCGCGCTCGGCCTGGTCGCGGGCGGCGCGGCCGGGAACCTGGTGGACCGGCTCCGGAGCGCGCGGGGGGTGGTGGACTTCCTCGACGTGGGGATCGGCTCGCTCCGCTGGCCCACTTTCAACGTGGCCGACATCGCGGTGAGCTGCGGCGGGATCGCGCTGGCCGTCGCGCTCTGGCGCGAGGACCACCGCCGGGCGCGGGCCGAGTCCGCCCCGGCGGCGTGAGCGGCCGTTGGCCGTTGGCCATTGGCCTTCAGCCATGACCGCTCAGCAATGGCTGTCTCTCGCGCGACTCCGGACGATCGGACAGGCGCAGGTCGGCACGGAGACCCGACTGCCAACGGCTGATGGCTAATGGCTAACGGCCAACGGCTGACGGCCACCCCCCTCGAGTTCTCCGTCCTCGCCCCCAGCACCGAGCGGCTCGACCGCTTCCTCGCCGATCAGCTCCGGCTCTCCCGCACCCAGGCCGCCCGGCTCGTGGCCGAGGGCGCCGTGACCGTGAACGGCGCCCCGGCCCGCGCCTCGCGCACCCTGGCGCGGGGCGACCGGGTGGCGGTGCGGTTCCCCCCGGGCGAGCCGCCGCGCGAGCTCCGGCCCGCGGCGATCCCGCTCCGCGTGGTGTACGAGGACGAGCACCTCGCCGTCATCGACAAACCGGCCGGCCTGGTGGTTCACCCCGCGCCGGGCCACTGGGACGACACCCTGGTCAACGCCCTGGTGGGCCGGGGGACGGCGCTCGCGGGCGGGGTCGCCGGACGGCCGGGCATCGTGCACCGGCTGGATCGCGACACCTCGGGGCTCCTCATCGTGGCCAAGACCGACGTGGCCCACCGGCAACTCGGGGCCGCGCTCGCCGCGCGCCGGGTGCGCCGGGCCTACGCCGCGCTGGTCTGGGGCCACCTGGCCCGAAGCCCGCAGGTGATCGAGGCCCCGCTCGCCCGCCACCCGCGCGACCGGAAGCGGATGACTGTGCTGGCCGGCGGCCGCGCGGCGCGGACCGACGCCTGGGTGGTCGCGCGGTTCGCCGCGACCGATCTCGCGCGGCTCGAGCTCAGCACCGGGCGCACCCATCAGATCCGGGTCCACCTCGAGCACGTGGGGCATCCGGTGGTGGGCGATCCGGTGTACGGCGGCGGCGGGAGCCGGCGGATCTCCGGCCCCGGGCGGGCGGGCGCTCTGGCGGTCGAGCGCGCCGCGCCCCGGCAGGCGCTCCATGCGGCGTGGCTTGCGTTTCGCCATCCCGTGTCCGGGGCGGCGCTGGAATTTCGGTCCGAGTGGCCCGAGGATCTCCGGCCGGTCCTCGCGGCGGCCGGCGGGCCGGAGCTCGCGGCCCGGCCGGATCCGCTCACCTATCTCCAATTCTTTTCGGCACATGCGTGACTCCGACAGCCTTTCGGTCGTGGTGTTTCGGGTGGGCGATCTCTGCTGCGCCGTCCCCGCCGGCCGGGTGCGCGAGGTGCTCCCGCGCCTCCCGGCCACCCGGATTCCCGGCGTGCCATTTGCCGTGGAGGGGCTGGTCAACGTGCGAGGGGCCCTGCTCACGGTGGCGGACGGGCACCTGCTGCTCGGCCGCGCGCCGAGCGACCAGGATGAGGGTGCCATCCTCGTGCTCGAGCTCGCGGGTCGGCGCTTCGGGCTCCGCGTGAGCCAAGTGCTCGACTTCGCGGAGCTTCCCCCGGGCTCCGTGGCGCCGCGCGAGGAGCTGCCCGGCGTCGATCCCACGCTGGTGCAGGCGGTCGCGGTGCGGGACGAGCGCCATCTCATCCTGCTCGACATCGACACGCTGCTGGCCCCGCTGGCCGGCGGCCAGCCGGAATCGCCCGGAGGTGGGGAGTGAGTCACACGGTCCTGGTCTGCGATGACGCGATCTTCATGCGCACCATGATCAGCGACATACTGACGCAGGCCGGCTTCGAGATCGTCGGCGAGGCGGAGTCCGGGGTCCAGGCGGTGCAGAAGTACCGCGAGCTCCGGCCGGACCTCGTGACCATGGACATCGTCATGCCCGACATGGGCGGGATCGAGGCGGTACGGGAGATCTGCAAGGAGGACCCCGACGCCAAGATCCTCATGTGCAGCGCGATGGGCCAGCAGGCGCTGGTGGTGGAAGCCATCCAGGCGGGCGCCAAGGATTTCGTCGTCAAGCCCTTCCAGCCTTCCCGAGTTCTCGAAGCGGTCCAGCGGGTTCTGGGCTGACCCATGCCGGCCCCGAAGTACGCCGAGCTGTTCCTCGCGGAGAGCCGGGAGCATCTGCGCACCTGCAACCGCCTCCTGCTCCGCTGGGAGCGGGAGCCGCGGGAGGCGGAACCGGTCGGCGGGCTGTTTCGGGCGATTCACAACCTGAAGGGGATGGCGGCGACGATGGGCTACGTCCCCGTCGCCGACCTGGCCCACCGCACCGAGACCGTGCTGGACGCCGCGCGCCAGGGGCGGATCGGCTCGACGCCGGAGCTGATCCAGCTCCTCTTCCGCGCCGTGGACGCGCTCGAGCGCGGGGCCGAGGCCGCCGTGGCGGGCCGAAGCGTGGAGATCGGGCCGGAGCTCTTGGCGGAGCTGGACGCGGCGGCGGGGTCGGGGGCGAGCGGGGGCGATGCGGCGGCGTCCGAGGCCCGCGCCGCGCCCGAGCCGGCCTCGACCGCCGCCGTCTCGGCGCCCGGCGCGGCCGGCGCCCCGGTCGTCGAGTACGCCGTCACCGTGGCCATCCGCGCGGGCGCGGCCATGCGGGGCGCCCGCGCCATGCTCGCGCTCCGGCGCGCGGAGCGGCTCGGCCGGGTGAGCGCGCTCGAGCCGTCCGCGGCGGAGATCGAGCGGGACGCCTTCGCCGGGCGCTTCGCCTTCCGGCTCCAGAGCGCGGCCGAGCCGGCCGCGATCGAGGCGGCGGTGCGGTCGGCGGGCGAGGTGGAGTCGGTGGCGGTCGAGCGGAGCGGCGGCGAGGGCCGCGCGGCGGCGGCCCGGCAGGTCCGGGTCGAGCTCGGCCGGCTGGACGCCATGATGAAGCGGGTGGGCGAGCTGGTGGTGGCGCGGAACCGTCTGCTCGAGCTCGCCCGCGGGGCCGACCCGGAGCTCGAGGCCCTGGCCGCGCGGATCGCGCGGCTCGTGGCGGAGCTCCAGGCCGAGGTGGTGGCCGCCCGGATGACCCCGGTGGGGGAGGTCTTCGAGCGGTTTCCCCGGCTGGTCCGCGACCTGGCGCGGGAGCTGGGCAAGCAGATCCGGTTCGAGATGGAGGGCGGGGAGATCGAGCTGGACCGCTCGATCCTCGACGAGCTGGGCGATCCGCTGCTCCACCTCATCCGGAACGCCGCCGACCACGGGCTCGAGACTCCGGCCGAGCGGGCCCGGGTTGGGAAGAGCCCCGAGGGGCTGATCGTGCTCTCGGCTGAGCGGGAGCGCCGCACCGTGGCTGTCCGGGTGTCGGACGACGGGCGGGGGATCGACCGGGACGCGGTGCTCGCGCGCGCCAGGCGTGACGGGCTGGTGGATCCGTCGGTGACGGCGCTCTCGGACGACCAGCTGCTCAGGCTGATCGCGCGGCCGGGGTTCAGCACCGCGCGACGGGTGAGCGCGATCTCGGGCCGCGGGGTCGGGGTCGAGGTGGCGGTGTCCCGGGTGCGCGCGCTGGGCGGGAGCCTCGAGGTCCGGAGCGTGGCGGGGCGGGGCACCACCTTCACGCTCCGGGTGCCGCTCACCCTCGCCATCGTGCGGGCGCTGCTCGCGGAGGCCGCGGGGGAGCGCTACGCGGTGCCGCTGGCCTACGTCGCCGAGACGGTCGAGTTCGACCCGCGGGCGGTGACCGCGCTGAGCGACCGCGAGGCGCTGGTGGTGCGGGATCGGGTGATCCCGACGGTGCACCTGCGCGACCTGGTGGCCGCGCGGCCGGCCCCGGCCCTGCCGCGCCGGCCCACCATCATCCTCGAGATCGGCGACCGCCACGCGGCGCTCGTGGTGGACGCGCTCCTGGGCCAGCAGGAGGTGGTGGTGGAGCCGTTCGACGCGCCGCGCGGGGTCCCGCCCTACGTGGGCGGCGCCACCATCCTGCCGGACGGGGCGCCCGCGCTCATCCTGGACGCCGCGGCGCTGGTGTAGGAGGCCCGATGGAAGACGTGCGCGCGCTCAAGGAGCTGCAGCTCGACGCCCTGAAGGAGGTCGCCAACATCGGCGCCGGCCACGCCGCCACCGCGCTGTCGCAGCTCACCGGCCGGAAGATCATGATCAGCGTGCCGCGGGTGAGCGTCGCCGCGCTGGAGGCGGTGCCCGGGCTGCTGGGGAGCCCCGACGAGGTGGTGGCGGCGGTGCTGATGCACATGATGGGCGACCTCACCGGCCGCACCCTGGTGCTCCTGCCGGAGCAGTCGGCCCGGGGGCTCTGCGACATCCTGTTCCGGCGGGAGCCGGGGGCGACGGCCTCCTTCAGCGCGATGGAGGAGTCCGGGCTCAAGGAGGCGGGGAACATCCTGGCCAGCGCCTACATGAACGCGCTGAGCGACTTCATGGGGATGATGCTGGTGCCCTCGGTGCCGAGCCTGGTGATCGACCTGAGCGGGGCGATCCTCGCCACGGCCTACCTGAACTTCGGCCACGACCGCGACTACGTCTTCTCGGTCGAGACCTCGTTCCGGGTGGAGGGGGCCCGGGAGCCGCTGCGGGGCCATTTCCTCCTCCTGCCCGACGTGCCCTCGCTCCGGGCGATCTTCGACGCGATCCGCCTCGCCTGAGCCGCCCGATGTCGAGTGCCGTGGTGTCGGAGCGCGAGCTGGAGGTGCTCCGGTCGTTCGCCCGGCGGATCGACCCCGCCGACGCGGGCGCCCACAACAACCTCGGCGTGCTGTACTTCCAGAAGGGGCTGATCGCGGAGTCCATCGAGCAGTTCAGC
>Ga0070741_10010782_pt1 | contig 17122 bp, 14 predicted proteins | sample Coa_R1_4_FD_66440 | JGI IMG/M metagenome (GOLD analysis project Ga0070741, IMG submission 66440) | Surface soil microbial communities from Centralia Pennsylvania, which are recovering from an underground coalmine fire - Coalmine... | ecosystem: Environmental > Terrestrial > Soil > Unclassified ...
GCGGTCGGCATTGTGACCTTGCTGCTGGGCGGCATCGGCGTGATGAACGTGATGCTGGTGGCGGTGCGCGAGCGCACCCGCGAGATCGGCGTGCGCAAGGCGATCGGTGCGCCCGCGGCCACCATTCTCCGGCAGTTCTTTATCGAGGCGTTGATCATCGCGCTGCTGAGCGGAGCCGTCGGGTTGGGCATCGCTTTCGGCTTCTGCGCCCTGGTGAATATGCTGCCCATGCCCGACTTTTTCGCCGGGCTGGTCCCGAGTTGGAGTTCGGGACTGACCGCTGCCGGCCTGCTCGGAGCCATCGCGGTAGGTGCGGCCCTCTACCCCGCGCGGCGTGCGGCATCCATTGACCCCATTGAGGCATTGCGCTACGAAGCAGGTGGGTAAGCTTTGAAGTTTCGAGTTTCAAGTTTCAGGTTTCAAAAATCATGCCGCCTGGCCGCTCTGATTCTAAAACCCTAAACTCGAAACCCGAAAATCGAAGAGCTGAGACTCGAAACTAGAAACCCGATGTTGATCGAAATCATCCTCGAAGCCTGGGTCGCGCTGAAACGCAATCTTACGCGCAGCCTGCTCACCATGCTCGGGATCGTCTGGGGAATTGCCACGGTCACGCTTTTAATCGCCTATGGCAGCAGCTTCCGCAGCGTTCTGGTCCACGGCTTTGACGCCTTCGGCAAAAGCGTGGTTATTTGCTGGCCGCAGCAGACCAGCGAGCAACCCGGAGGCCAGCGCGCGGGCAAGAAAGTTGTTCTCGAGAAAGCCGATTTGGATATGGTCAAAGCCACCGCTCCGCTGGTCAAGCATGTGTGCCTGGAAACCGTGCGGCGGCCGGGAATCGCCTATGGCGACCGCATGGTGGGCACCGCGCCGGTTCGCGGCGTCTGTCCCGAATACGGCGAGATGCGCAATGAAGTGCCGTCGGAAGGTCGGTGGATCAATGCCGAGGATGAACTCGAGCGCCGGCGCGTCATCTTTCTCGGGGGACGGCTCAAAGAGCAGCTTTTCAGCGGCCGCCCCGCGGTCGGCGAGACAGTGCAAGTTTCCGGCGTGCGCTTCACCGTGATCGGAGTGATGGCCCGCAAAATTCAACTCAGCAACTATTTTTCCAGCGATGACGAATCCTCCTGGATCCCCTACTCGACCGCCGGAGATCTGTGGAACACGCGCTACGCTGCGGTGATGGTCTTCCAGCCCATCGCTCCGCAGTTCGAAAAGAAGGCCATGGCGCAGGTGCTGGCCGCGGTTGCCAGCCGCCAGAATTTTTCTCCCACCGATCCCAAAGCATTTCAGATGTTTGGCCGCGATGAGTTTCGCCCCATCATTGATGCCCTGACCATCGGCCTGCAGGTCTTGCTCACCTTTATCGGGACCCTGACCCTTGGCATTGGAGGCGTCGGGGTGATGAACATCATGCTGGTTTCGGTGGACGAGCGTATTCGGGAGATCGGCCTGCGCCGCGCACTGGGCGCCCGCAAGCGCCACATCAAACTGCAATTCCTGGCAGAGACGCTCCTGATCATGCTCCTTGGCGGTGCGATTGGGGTGCTTCTCTCTTATTTCATTGCCTGGGCGGTAGGCACCCTGCCAATGATGGGACCGTTGTTTGAGGATGACTCCGGGCAAGGCGACATCCACTTGCGGATTTCCATGATGACCGTTCTGCTTTCCAGCGCTGTTTTGCTGGTCGTAGGCATCCTCAGCGGATTAGTCCCAGCCATGCGAGCCTCGAAACTGGACCCGGTAGAAGCCCTCCGCTATGAATAGAAATCCCGATGGTGCCCCCTTTCTCGCGTTTTTTGCGAGAGGGTGGGGATTTTGAATTCCCGGCCAGAATTCCTGGCAGAAATCTATTTGCCCCAAGCAGGGCCAAGCAGTACCTTGCTTGTGAAGAGTGATTAGCGAGGTGTCTCCTTTGCCTATCTCCGCCGTCGACACGATCTCGCTGGCGTTCCAGCATACCAAGCGTCAACTCGCGCAGCCATTTCGCTTCGCGCAATGGGTCAAGTTGGCATTCGTTGGTTTTCTGGCCGGCGAATTGGGAGGAAGCTTTAATCTTCCTTCTTCCTTCAAGAGCCCTAATCAGACGCCTGGGCCCGGCTTTCCCAAGATCGATCCGGCTATCCTTGGAGCGCTGATCGCCGTCCTCGTGATCACCGGGCTCGTCCTTTTTGTGGTGTTCACATATATCAGCAGCGTCATGCGCTTCGTACTCTTCGATAGCGTGCTTACGCGCGAGTGCCGCATCCGCGCCGGCTGGAGCCGAAGGCAAGACGCCGGATGGAAACTTTTCCTGTGGCACTTGGGTTTCACGTTTCTCATATTTGCGGTTATGGTCATCCTCATCGGCATACCCGCGTTGTTTGCCTTTGCCAATGGGTGGTTCAGGGCTCCGAAACAGCATGTTGCGGGCCTGGTTCTCACCGGGATTGTGGTTCTCGGTTTGTTCCTGGTTTGTATATTCGCGATCGCCGTCGTACACGTTTTTACCAAGGATTTCGTGGTGCCTCAGATGGCGCTCGAAGGTATCGGCGCGATTGAAGGCTGGCGCCGGCTCTGGGCCATGATGCAGCAGGAAAGAAACGGCTATGCCATTTATGCCGTGATGAAGGTAGTGCTGGCGATCGGCGCCGGCATCATCGTCGGCATCGCTACCTTCATCCTGGTGATGATGCTCGTCATTCCCGCCGTGGCCACGGTGCTGGTCGCGGTCACCGCCGGAAAGACCGCCGGTCTCACCTGGAATGTTTTCACTGTCACCGCTGCCGTGGTGGTGGGCTGTATTCTGCTCGCCATTCTGATCTTCCTGGTCTCGCTTATTTCGGTTCCGGTGATCGTGTTCTTCCCCGCATATGCCATGTATTTCTTCGCGCCGCGGTACCGGCAATTGAGTCTTGCACTCTATCCCCCGCCGGCTCCGCCGTTGCCGGCGGCGGGCAACATTCCACCGCCCGAGCCGCCCCCATTCACGCCCAACCCGGCGCCCGCGGGCTAATGCCGAACGTCATCCCTGGGGAAGCCGAATGCCACCAGCCAAGTCACGGCGCAGGGGACTTCAGCTTCGGCCCCCTGCCATGCGGCCATGTGAAGCGCCGGCCGACGATGCACTTAATGATCAGGTGATCGGTGGACCTGGTCGCGCCCACGCCAACTCCGAGGTTGAACTCCCACTGCGGCCCGAAGTCGATATCGAGAGACGGGAAAAACTGCTGCCCCTGGTCTCGCAGCGCATCGAATCCACGCAGCGATCCGTATGACGCGTAATATTCCAACCCGCCCGCAATTCTCCGGGTAATGTCAAAGCTGAATTTTGCATTCGGCGAAAACACGACACCCTGGTTCACGCCGGGCCCGTGAAACGACCGTTCCAGCGTGGGATTGAATGCGAGATACCAGCGCCCAAGCTTCCTGTCCACGATCGGGCGGATTTCCCACGTCCAGGTGTCCGGCGAAAACGCAGGCCGTACATAGCCGATCTCTGTCGACAGGCTGACTCCCACCGGCCAATGCCAACCCTCGGGAACACGCACCCGCGGGCGGATGTGATCGCCCACCCATTGCCATCCGCCATCCGGCTGAATGCTGCTGAAAACGTAGAATCCGACCTCGGCCCAATCGTTGATTCCATGCGTCATCTCGAGCGTTTCATGCATGGCGTGGTTGGTGGGAAGCACTCCGTCCAAGACCGTTTTGCTGCCCTTGACGGTGAAGTTGGAGTGGATTTCCACCATGGTGGAATGCGGCGCCATCGTCTCGGAGCCGTAAACCTGGATTTCGTAATTGTCCTGCGCGTGGGACCGCAAGACCAGAAACACAACCGCAAGCGCGATCCGCATCCAAGAATGAATTGTCATGAGTCCTGAGCAGGCACCGGGACACGCCGGCCGTGGCCAGGCGTCCCCCCATGATGCAGGTTTCGTCGCGTGCGAGGCAAATCCGGTCGATCTCAAAGAATTTCAGCCTGCGAATGACGCTGGCTGACGCTGCTTTGTCTGGCGTGGCGCGCGAAACCAGTTGTGTAGGAGCAGCCCCGGGCCGATCTCTCAGGAATTTCTCGCCCGGTTCTTGATCCAGATCGGCGTCCCCACAAATCCGAAGGCGGCGCGAATCTGGTTTTCCAGAAAGCGCTGGTAGGAAAAGTGCAACTGGACCGCCCGGTTGGTGAACAGTACGAACGTAGGCGGCGCCACCGATGCCTGCGTCATGTAGAAAATCTTGACCCGCTGGCGCACGGGCACCGAGGCGCGCTCGAAATCTACATGCTCCAGAAAACGATTCATTTCGGATGTGCCGATGCGTTTCCTGCGCTCCGTGGCAACTTGTTCGAGCAAGGGGAAGATCTTCTCGGTTCCTGCGCCCGTCTGGGCCGAGATGAAAACCATCGGCGCATAGTTCAAAAACTTGAGTTCGTATCGCAGCCGCTCTTCGTAAGCAGCGCGGTCTCCCGGGCGCTTGCTCGCCCGCATGCGATCCGCTTTCGTAGGACGCCCGGATTTCTTCTGGCCGCTGATCATCAGGTCCCACTTGTTGACCACGATGATGGTCGACCGGCCGCTCTCATGCGCATATCCCGCGATCGACGCATCGAGCTGGCTGACGCCCTCGGTCGCATCGATCACCAGCAACGCGATATCAGCCCCTTCCAGATGCTTGCGCGCCATCACCACGGAGAGCTTTTCCGCCATCAGGTGAGTCTTGCCCTTACGCCGGATCCCGGCCGTATCGATGAAGCGAAACTGCCGCCCATTGCGCTCCACAACTTCATCCACTGCGTCACGCGTAGTCCCGGGGATCGGAGAAACAATGGCGCGATCGGAGGAAGTCAGCCGATTCAGAAGAGTGGACTTGCCCACGTTAGGATGCCCGATGATCGCAACTTTCACCTCATGCGGTGGCTGCTCCTCAGCGGCCGAGTCAGAGCTTTGCTCTGTGACCCCTGCCGGGAGAGATTCTGGAATCTCGGCCACCACGGCATCGAGCAGATCGTCGATCCCGCGCGCATGCTCCGCTGAAACCGGGAACATCCGTTCCACCCCGAGGCGGTGGAAGTCCGACATGAGTGCCGACTGCTTCTCGGAATCGATCTTGTTGACCGCGACGAATAGCGGCCGGTTCGCCTTGCGCAGCTGCCGGACAAGTTCCAGGTCAGGGCCCGCCAGTTCGCTCCGCCCGTCCACTACCATGATGATGGCGGAAGCCTCCTCCAGTGCCACCCGCGCCTGCCGGTAAATTTCGGCGGGAATAAAGTCCTTTTCTTCCGGCAGAATACCGCCCGTGTCGACAACCCGCAGCCGCCGCCCGTTCCACTCCGCATCGCCATAAAGCCGGTCGCGCGTGATGCCGGGTTCATCGCCCACGATGGCCCGCCGCGATCCCACGATGCGGTTAAACAAGGTGGACTTACCGACATTCGGCCGGCCCACGATGGCAATCGTAGCTACGGCCGAAGTGCTAGTCCGGCTCGAATTGTAGGCAGGTTGCGCCAAGATTAGCGATACTCATGTGGGGACAGCCGCCCTCGGATGTCCGTCGGCTCGAAGGCCCGACTCCGGCACGATGCGAAGAACCCGGAATCGCTATTATAGAGACTCCGTGGCCTCCAGTTCCCAGCCCGTGTCCTCGACCCATCCCGCGCCGGGAGCCAGAGATGCCTCGCTTTATCAATTCTTCGCGCCAGGGGGCGTGCTTTCCCGTACCCATCCCGCCTACGAATTCCGTCGTGGCCAATTGCAGATGGCGCAGGCGGTCGAGCAGGCGCTGGAAGAGAAGCGACACCTGATCGTCGAAGCCGGCACCGGAACCGGCAAAACGCTGGCCTATCTGCTACCCGTGATCCGTTCCGGTAAGCGCGTAATCATCTCCACCGGGACAAAGAATCTGCAAGAGCAGCTCTTCTACAAGGACGTCCCCTTCCTGGAGCAAGCCCTCTCCCCAGTCCACGTAGGGACAGCTGCGGGCGCCGTCGAGCCCGCAAAACTCTCCGTCTGCTACATGAAAGGCCGCAACAACTATCTCTGCCGGAAAAAGCTCTACGACCTGACCGATCAGCCGGTCCTCAGCGGCCTGGAGGAGATCGAACAATACCGAGCCATCTCCGTATGGGAAAAGAACACCTCCACTGGCGATCGCGCCGAACTCGCCCAACTCCCGGAAGCCAGCCAGCTCTGGCACAAACTCGACGCTCGCGCCGACGCCTGCATCGGCCAGAAATGCAGCGAGTGGGAGCGCTGTTTCATCACCGAAATGCGCCGCCGGGCCATGGAGAGCGACATCATCATCGTCAACCATCACCTCTTCTTTGCCGATCTCGCCATCAAGCTGCAGGCCGACGGTGCCCCGGATGCCGGAATTCTTCCGGACGCCGCCGCGGTCATCTTCGACGAAGCCCACGAACTGGAGGACGTCGCGGGAAACTATTTCGGGATCTCGGTCAGCAATTTGCGCGTGGAAGAACTCGCCCGCGACGTCGAGCGCTCCATGGAAACCAACAAGATGCTCTCGGCATCGCTCTCCGGCGCGCTAGGCAGCCTGCGCGACCGCGCCCAGCTGTTCTTCTCTGTTCTCCCCGCCGGAGATGGGCGCTTCGCCTTCGAAGCTCGGCGTGAATTCCTGGAGGAAAACGGGGATGAATTCATCGCCTTCAACCATGCCCTGACCCGGCTGGCGGGTGAACTCGAAGCCCTCGCGCAAAAGCCGGAGGAGGTCTTCAACTTCGTGCGCCGCGCCCAGGAGATTCAGGCGCAACTCGCTTACGCCATGGAATCCCAGGATCCCAACACGGTTTTCTGGATCGAGCGGCGCGGCGGTCGCGGCGGTCGCGAGCCCTACGCTCGGGAGCCGCGGAACATGGAAGGACAAAGCGTCAGCCCCGGCGAAAGCGCCGCCGCCAGCCGCTGGCCTGCAGCCCGGGAGGCTCTCCGCGGCCGCCAAAATGTATTTCTGCAGGCTACTCCCATCGACGTAGGACCCATCTTGCGCGAATGCTTGTGGTCGAAACTGGAGTGTGCCGTCTTGACCTCTGCCACCCTCGCCGTCGGCGGTGGCTTCGACTACATCCGCAAGCGCCTCGGCATGGAGCATGCCCGAGAAGCCGTTCTGCCCTCGCACTTCGATTACCAGAGCCAGTCCGTCCTCTACGTTCCGCCGGATCTGCCCGACCCGCGCACCCCCCAATTCACCGCCAAGGCCTCCGAGCGCATTCGCAAGCTGCTGGAGATCACCCGCGGTCGCGCCTTCGTTCTCTTTACCAGCTACGCTCAAATGAACGATGTCTACCACCGCCTGCTCGGAGAATTGCAGTTTCCCATGTTGCGCCAGGGCGACGCCCCCAAGAGTGCCTTGCTCGACGAGTTTCGCCTCACTCCCAATGCGGTGCTGTTCGCCACCTCATCGTTTTGGCAGGGCGTGGATGTCCAGGGAGAGCAGTTGAGCTGCGTGATCATTGACCGCCTGCCCTTCTCCGTTCCCAGCGATCCCGTGGTGGCTGCAAGGGTGAAGGCCATCGACGCTGAAGGCGGGAACGCCTTCTTCCAGTACCAGGTTCCTTCGGCCGTCATTACCTTGAAACAAGGCTTCGGGCGCCTCATCCGATCCCTGCACGATCGTGGCCTGCTGGTTCTGCTGGACAACCGCATCCTGAAAAAACAATACGGCCGCATCTTCGTGGAAAGCCTTCCCAGCTACAAAAGGACGACCGACATCCGAGTAGTGGAAAGCTTCTTCGGCGTGACCTCCTAGTTCGTCGCCGCGAAGATCATACGTACTCGCGTTCGGCCCGGCGAATCGCCTTGTACCGCGCGAACACTCTCCGTTCATCTTCCAGCTTCAACGCCGAACGGATGGTGCTTCCCCGAAAGGTGTGCGCCAGCATCTTGCGGCCATTTCTCAGGACGAACCATGGATCGTGGGCAAGCACCGCCGGAATGTGCCGCATCTTCATCCAGCGCTCCGCCTTCCACCGCAGGAATTCGACTTCGTCAGCCGCTAGGTGCTGAGTGCGTACTACAGCTGTGGTGCCGTCGTACTCCTCGAGTCGCTCGTTCTCGATCATCCCCCGCTCGCGAAAATCTTTAGTCATGGGCGTACGCGGGTACGGAGTGGGATGCTGGATATAAGGCCAATCGACGTACCGGCGGGCAAATTCGAGGTTCGCCTCGATGGATTCGCGAGTGTCGCCCGGATTGCCGACAATTAGACCGCCGACCACCAGCATTTGCTGACGATGCAAATGCTCGATCGCCTTCAAGGTCGCATTCCCCGTGCTTCGTCCATTTTCGCGGCCAGAGTTCTTGGCCGTCGCGCGCAGGAATTCAAGGTCGCCCTCGAGAATGTTTTCGATTCCGAGAAAGACATAACGAAATCCAGCGCGTTTCATCAGTGGGGCCAGCGTCTCGCCATGATTTGCTATCGACGACGTCATGGCCTGCACGAAATAATCCAGCCCGTTGAGGCCGGCCGCAATGATGGCTTCACACAAAGCCTCAAAGCGTTTCACGTTCAGCATGATGTTATCGTCTACCAGGAACAGGGTGCGGGCGCCGTGCTCCCGTGCATCCCGGATATCGGCGAGAACCCGGTCAAACGAATACGTGAAGAAATTGCGGCCTCGCATTTCAATGATGGAACAGAAACTGCAATCGTAGGTGCACCCCCGCGAGGTCTCGATCACGTCCACCTGCCGCCCCAGCAGCGTGTAGCCGTTCAGCACCCGTGCGTTCCGGTTCGGAAGCCGAATTTCGTCACTCTCCAGCCGGTGCGGAACTCGAGACGGATTCTCTCTCCACCCGCTTTCGCTGCGATATGTCAGGCCGCAGATTTTCTCGAAACCGCTCCCTCGCTCGAGAGCGCGCAACAACTCGCGAAACGTAACTTCCCCTTCGCCGCGAACAAGGTAATCGACGTTCATGGGCTCATAGGCCTCTGGAGCAAGGCTCGGATCGTAGCCGCCCACAGCAATCTTCACTTCCGGCTTCAGGGTGCGCACGAGTTCGATGATGCGTTTCGCCGTTCGTCGCTGAAATGTCATGACCGACAGCCCAACGACTTGCGGATCCAGGTCCTCCAGCAAGCGGGCGACGGTTTCGCGAACCTTGCCCTGCGCCAGGATCAGGTCGGCGACAGCTACCTTGTGGTGCGAGTCAACATTGCCCGCAATTGAACTCAACCCGCCGTTCGGCATGCGGATCGCCAGCGAGGGCATGTGCTCGAACGAATCCGGCATTGACAGCAGCAGCACCTTCATGGAATTCGCCTTCTGTCTACTTCATGGGCAGGGACCGCGTAGACCTTCCTCACAGAATGTGCATATTGTAGGCCTCGGCAACGGATGGGCCAAGACGGAGATGGCGCATGCCGGAACACGCATCGCCAAGCGCCTACCGGGCGAGAGAAAGCAGCGAGGTTCGCGGGTGTCCGAAGCGCTTTCGCCCTTGGCAGGCGGTACAATAGAACCTGGCAGCGGAGTGTTCGCAGCCTTCACTAGCCGGGGGATCATGTTCGAAGTCACGGTGGAAGACACCTTTGCCGCGGGACATTACCTGCGCAACTACAAGGGCAAGTGCGAGAATCCGCACGGCCACAATTACAAGATTCGGGTCACGCTGACGGGCGCCGAACTCGACCGTGCTGGCCTGCTCTTGGATTTCAAGGATCTGCGCGAGGTGATGAAGCACGTCATCGAACGCCTCGATCACCAGATGATCAATGACATCGAACCGTTTACGCGAATTAATCCCTCCGCCGAGAACCTGGCGAAGTATTTCTATGACGAATCGAACACCCGGCTGCAAAGCGTGACCCATGGTCGTGTTCGAGTGAAAGACGTGACCGTTTTCGAAACCGATACGACCACGGCAAAATATAGCGAATAGGTCCATGTCGGCCCGCGTAGGGACGGCCCCTTCGGCTGCCCGTCGAGCGAAGCTCGACAACTCGTATTCTTGGTCTCGCGCGCTGCCCAAGAGTTGAACCATGGCGCCGCCGCTGCAACCCGTAACCATGCAGATCACGGAAATCTACAAATCACTACAGGGCGAATCGACCTATGCCGGAGTCCCTTGTGTATTCGTCCGCCTGACGGGATGCAATCTCCGCTGCGCCTGGTGCGACAGCGAATACACATTCCAGGGCGGTGTCAGGATGTCCCTCGAAGCTGTGTCCAGCGAGGTGAGCCGTCTCAGCCCCGAGGGCGGCCTGGTTGAAATTACCGGCGGCGAGCCGATGCTGCAGGCCCGCGAAGTCGTTCCCCTCATGCAACGTCTGCTGGAAATTGGGTACAAAGTTTTGCTGGAAACCAGCGGTGAGCGGCCTCTGGAGGCGGTTCCCCCTGAGGTCGTCAAGATTGTGGATGTAAAATGCCCGGACTCCGGAGAAGGGGATACTTTCCGTCCGGAAAACCTGGCGGCGCTCACTGCCGCCGATGAAGTGAAGTTCGTTCTAAGCAGCCGCCGGGATTACGAGTTTGCCTGCGAATTCGTCCGCCACCACCAGCTTGCCGCAAAAGTTCATGCGATTCTGTTTTCTCCCGCCTTTCGCAAGGATGCCACTGGGACGCGCGACAGCTCTCATTGTCTGCTCGATCCGCAAGCCCTAGCCGAATGGATAATTGCCGACAACGTTCCCGCCCGCCTCGGGCTTCAATTGCATAAATTCATCTGGGACCCTGCCCTGAAAGGGGTGTAAGGCTTTCCCCCATGGAACAAATTCCTACCGCCGGGGTTTATATCGCTAACGGAATCTGAATGCCGAATCCGGGTAAATCTCGCGCCGTTGTGCTTTTAAGCGGCGGCATGGACTCAACCGTTTGCGCCTCGCTGGCCGTGCGCGACCACGAAGCCGCGGCCGTTCACGTCAGTTATGGACAGCGCACTGAGGAGCGCGAACGTCAATCCTTTTTGGCCATTTGCCGGCACCTGCAGATTCCGGATCGGCTGATGGTCCGCAACGAGGCTTTTCGGGCCATCGGCGGATCGGCTCTCACCGACGAGTCGATACCGGTCCCCGATGCCCACAACATCGGCCGCGAGATTCCTGTCACCTACGTGCCCTTCCGCAACGCTCATTTTCTGGCCGTGGCCGTGAGTTGGGCGGAAGTGCTTGGCGCAGAAAAGGTTTTCATTGGCGCGGTCGAGCCGGACAGTTCCGGCTATCCCGACTGCCGCCCTGCCTATTACCAGGCATTCAACCACGTGGTGAAGGCGGGCACTAAGGACGGCCGTATCCAGATCGTTACTCCGCTCATTGCAATGCGCAAGCCCGACATTGTGCGCCTCGGCCTTGAATTGGGTGCGCCCTTCGATTTAACTTGGTCATGCTACAGTCGCGAGGATCAGGCGTGCGGAGTTTGCGACAGCTGTGTGCTTCGCCGGCGCGCCTTTGAGGCGGCGGGAGTCCGCGACCCGATTCCCTACGCCGCCAAATAGTTTTGTCTGCGGGCACGTACGTTGTCGTCTTACTGGCCGGCAGCATGCTCGATAAACTTTTTTGCCGGGAGGCAAAATGAAAAAGCACTTGGGATCAATCCTGTTCGTCGTTCTGGTTCTGGCGCTGTGTGTCCCGCCAGTCTTCGCCCAGGCGTCCGGATCGGTGAAAGGGACTTGCAAAGATGTGGAAGGCAAGCCCATTGCCGGCGGTGTCGTTGAGTACGACAACCTCGACAATGGCCAGAAGTACAACCTGAAGACCAATGGGAAAGGCGAATATTTCTCCCTTGGCCTCTCGCCGGGCAAATACAAAGTCACCCTTTATAAGACACCCGACGACCAGAAGGCCGCCAAGGAGACCTTCCACGTCAACGGTTTTCAGATCCAACTCGGCGAGAACAATCTGGATTTTGACTTACAGAAAGAGCAGCAGAATGCCGCCAAGGGGCAGGGCCTCACCCCGGAGCAGTTGAAGCAGATGCAGGAGCAGCAGGCCAAGCAGCAGAAGGAAGTCACTACAGTTAAGGCGTTGAACGAGAAGCTCAATGCTGCCAAGACGGCCGCTGACTCCGGTGACTTCGACACCGCTATCGCCTCGCTCAACGAAGCCACCCAGACCGATCCTTCCCGGGATCTGATCTGGTTCAAACTCGGCGATTACTATCGCCTCTCGGCGGCCAAGCAGACCGACACCGCCGAAAAGCAAAAGCGCTTTGATTCCGCCGTCGCCTCCTACCAGAAGGCGATCGACCTCAAGAAGGGGGTCGCGAACGATAAGGATCCGGCTGCGGCCGCCAACCTCGCCGCCTACTACAACAATCTGGCGGAGGCTTACGCCAAGTCCGGAAAGACCGACGACGCCATCAAGACCTACGAAATCGCCGCTCAGACCGATCCCTCTCACGCCGCCGGATACTATTTCAACGAGGGCGCCGTTCTCACCAACTCGGGCAAGGTCGATCCCGCTCTGGCTGCGTTCGACAAGGTTATTGCCGCCGACCCCAACCGCGCTGATGCTTACTACTGGAAAGGCGTGAATATGATTGGCAAGGCCACGCTCCAGGGAGATAAGATGGTTGCCCCTCCGGGTACCGCCGAAGCCTTCCAGAAGTATCTGGAACTCCAACCCACCGGCACCTATGCTGACGCAGCCAAACAAATGCTCACCAGCATCGGGGCATCGGTCGAAACCAGTTTCGGCACCAAGAAGAAGTCCACGAAGAAGTAGATTCTATTTTAAAACAGCCACTTGCAAGACCAAGGGCGGCCAGCCAAGCCGCCCTCGCTTTTTCCCGGGGTTACCAATGGGTATGCACCTAGTGTTCCTTCTCTCCCCCGCCCTCTCACGTTAAAGTGAAATCAGCGTTTCACTTCCATGTCTGTGGTGTGTGCGATTCGCAAGCGAGGATGAATGGCAGCACCAGGCATTGCTCCAATTTCAGTCGTTCTCGATGGCTATTCCGGCAGCGACCGGATCGCCACCCCGGCGTTGCTGGGCGCCATGCTGCGTGCCCAGGAGAAGATTAGTGATCTGATTTTTTCACCCGGGCGTCCTCCCCAGGTTCAGGTCTATGGCCAGATGATCCCCGTGCAGATACCTGGCCTCAACGTGCTCACCGCTGACGATACCCGTCACATTGCGGCTGATCTGATTGGCGACAACAAGCAGGCGATCACCACTCTGCGTGAGCATGGAGCCTGCGATATCTCTTTTGGCCTGCCGGGTCTGGCCCGCTTTCGCGTCAACATCTTCATTCAGCGGGGAAGCTGCGCGGTCGTGATGCGCGTGATTCCCACTACTATTCCCGATTTTGCGTCTCTCCGACTGCCCCAATCGCTGCTGGACGTCAATAAGCTCAGGGAAGGGATCGTGCTCGTGAACGGTCCGCCCGGCTCCGGCAAGTCTTCGACCCTGGCGGTGCTGCTGGACAGCATCAATCGCGAAAAGTATTACCACATCATCACGGTCGAAGACCCCATCGAGTTTCTGCACAATCACAAGTGCTCCACGATTCATCAGCGCGAACTGCACAGTGATACGCCGAGTTTCGCCCATGCCTTGCGTTCTGCCATGCGGCAAGCGCCGAAAGTGATCTTGGTCGGAGAGATGCGCGATCGCCAGACCATCGAAATCGTCCTCGAAGCTGCCGAAACCGGACATCTGGTTCTCTCCAGCCTGAATACCATGGATGCGCCCAGGACAGTTGAGCGCATTGCAGGCCTGTTCCAGCCGGCCGAGCAGCCCTCCATTCGCGAGCGCTTCGCGAAGTCCTTCCGCTACATCATCTGCCAGCGCCTTCTGCCCCGGGCCGACCGCAGCGGACGCGTTGCCGCCTTCGAGATCCTGAAGGCGAACGCCCGCACCCGCGAATGCATCGAGAAAGGCGAGCGCGAGAACAAGACCCTGCTCGATGCCATCAAGTCCGGAGCTGCGGAAGGCATGCAGCATTTCGACGGCGAGATCGCGCGGCTGGTTAAGGACCAGGTCGTTGATTTCGAAACTGGCCTGTCCTTCGCCACTAATCCGGCGGTGCTCGGCCAGGAGTTGGCCCGCTAGCCACCGCTAACTTTCCTTCGTTCTACTATGATCACTTCATGCTTGGTACCCCGCTCGCTCCGCTGATACTGAGTTTTGAAGAAGCTCGCCGCATGGTCGAGCAACACGCCCTATCCGTGCAGGCCCTTGCAGGCGAATCCGTGGATCTCCTCTCCGCCGCGGGCCGAGTACTCGCGGAATCGGTGGTCGCCGACCGTGATTTCCCGCCCTTTCCTCGCTCCGCGCGTGACGGCTACGCCCTTCGCTCCGCCGACCTGTCTCAAATCCCCGCGACTCTCGACGTCATCGCTGAAATCAAGGCGGGCGAGAAACTCGAGCGAATCCCGGGCAACATTCCCCCCGGACAAGCCGTTGCCATCATGACCGGAGCTCCTGTGCCTTCCGGTGCCGACGCCGTTGTCATGGTCGAGTACACCTCTCAGCGCGACAAGCGCGTGGAAATCATGCGAACCGTTGCGCCCGGCGAGAACGTAGTGCCCGCGGGGGCGGAAGCCCGGGCGGGCAGCACCTTGATTGCCCGTGGTACCCGCTTGAACGATGCGGCCATCGCCCTCGCCGCGTCTGTCGGCAAACCTCGCCTGCAGGTCTATAAGCGCCCTCGGGTGGCCGTCCTGACCACGGGCGACGAAATTGTGGACGTTCCCGCGGTTCCCGGCCCGACCCAAATCCGCAATTCCAACAGTTATTCCCTGGCGGTGCAGATTGCCGCCTCCGGCGGCGACCCCCTTCTGCTGCCTATCGCGCCGGACGAACCACAAGCTCTGCGCCGGCTCATCGAAGAAGGATTGAAATCAGACTTGCTGCTCCTGACCGGCGGCGTCTCCATGGGCCGCTACGATCTGGTCGAACAAGTCTTGTCCGAATTGAATGCCGAGTTCTTCTTCACGGGAGCGAAGATCCAGCCCGGCCGTCCCGTGGTCTTCGGCAAATGCGCGCGCGGCGCGGACCTGCCCGGCGCCGCCGCGACCTACTTCTTCGGCCTCCCCGGCAATCCCGTCTCCACCATGGTGACATTCGAACTCTTCGCCCGCCCAATGATCGAAGCCCTCTCAGGAATGTCCCCGCGCCCGCTGCAGTTCTTCCATGCGAAGCTGAAGTCGGAAATTCGTGTGAAGCCCGGCCTCAAGCGCTTTCTGCCCGCAATCCTCTCCGGCGAGTTCGAACAGACCCAGGTGGAACTGATCCCGTGGCAGGGCTCAGGCGACATCGCCGCCACCGCCCACGCCAATTGCTATCTCGTCATTCCCCCGGATCGCGACCATATCCCCGCTGGAGAGTTAGTCCCCATCCTCCCCCGCTAACGTAGCGAGTTGGAGTCAGCCCCTCGGGCTGTCCCCCGGGGTGATCAATGAGTCTGCCTGCCGTCCATGTAAGATATCTGCAGCAAGCAGATGGCAAAGAAGCTCTCTCATTACGACTCCGCCGGCCGCGCCCGCATGGTCGATGTGTCCGCCAAATCCGCGACCAGGCGTGAAGCCGAAGCCAGCGGATTCGTGGCGCTCAAACCCGAAGTTCTGGCGGCGCTCCCGGCCAATCCCAAGGGGGATCCGCTGGAAGTAGCCCGCATTGCCGGAATCATGGCCGCCAAGCGCACCTCCGAGCTAATCCCAATGTGTCACCCGCTCCCCTTGTCGCTCGTTGATGTCGAGGTGCGCGTGTGCGAGAATGGCCTCGCCATCACCTCCAAAGCCGCAACGACCGCGGAAACCGGGGTTGAAATGGAAGCCCTGGTGGCGGTAAGCGTCTGCGCGTTGACCTTGTACGACATGCTGAAAGCTGTGGATAAGGCTATCGAGATCCGCGAGATTGTTCTGCAACGCAAGAGCGGAGGCAAGAGCGGCGATTACCACCGCCGGAAATAGACGACTCCATGCCTGATAACGTCAAGCTGCTTCTGGTCGACGACAATCCGATGGTCCTCGGGATGCTGCAGCAGGCGCTGTCTTCGCTGGCCAGTATTACGACCGCGTCGGATGCCGCCGACGCCTTGCTCAAAGCAGTCGATGATACCCCCGATTTGCTTGTGTGCGATTACCGCATGCCCGGCATGGATGGCCGCCAGCTGGTCGAAAAGCTCAAGAGCCGCCCCGCCACCGCCAATTTCTCCACTGTGCTGATGGCCAGCAAGTCCGATATTGCTGAGCGCCTTTCCCCGCAGGATGCCGCCGACGATTATCTGGAAAAGCCATTCTTCCTCAAGGACGCTACCCGCCGCGTCAAGCGCATGATCGATCGCATTGCGCTGGAGAAGATGGCTAAGACCGCCCCTTCCGATGGCGTGGTCCGCGGCAATCTGTCCCAGATGAACGTCATCGATCTGATGCAGTCTCTCGAGATGGGCCGCAAGAGTTGCCAGCTTTCTTTAAGTCATGAAGGTGACAAGTGCGAGGTATTTTTCGTCGATGGCCAGGTGAAGCACGCGACCTACGGTTCGCTGGTGGGCGACGAGGCCGTCTTTAAGGTCTTGCGCTGGACCGGCGGAAATTTCCAGCTCGATTTTGAAGGCAAGACTGACAAGCAAACCACCCAGCTCAATACCCAGGGACTGCTGATGGAAGGCTTGCGCCTGCTGGACGAATCTGCCCGCGATGGCGGCGGAGAATCCGAACCTGCCGCGCCCGCGCAGCCTGCGCCCGCCGCCCCCTCCAGGCGCGCAGCCAGGCGCGAAGAAGAGGAAGACGTCCTGCTCGATGGATAAGCCTTCCCCGAAACTCACCGCCGCCGTTATCACGGTGAGCGACTCCTGTTCTCGCGGCCAGCGTCAGGATCAGTCCGGCCCCGCGGTCGCTCAACTTCTCGCTAACCTGAAATTCTCGGTCACCGTGCGCGAGACAGTTCCCGACGATTCCATCCAAATCCAGAATCTGTTGATCCGCCTTTCCCGCGAAGTGCGCCTGATCGTGACCACCGGCGGAACCGGAATCGCCCCCAGGGATCTCACCCCGGAAGCCACCAGCGCCGTGTGTGACCGTCTTCTACCCGGTATAGCCGAGCGCATGCGAAGCGAGGGAACGAAGAAAACGCCGTTGGCCGCCCTGAGCCGCGCGGTCTGCGGAACCAGAGGCAAGTCCCTGATCCTGAATCTTCCCGGCAGCCCGAAAGGCGCATTAGAGTCCCTGGAAGCGGTAGCAGAATTGCTGCCCCA
>Ga0070741_10010783_pt1 | contig 17120 bp, 14 predicted proteins | sample Coa_R1_4_FD_66440 | JGI IMG/M metagenome (GOLD analysis project Ga0070741, IMG submission 66440) | Surface soil microbial communities from Centralia Pennsylvania, which are recovering from an underground coalmine fire - Coalmine... | ecosystem: Environmental > Terrestrial > Soil > Unclassified ...
TAAGAATGCAGAAGTTCGAGTTCGGCGCGGTTGAGCTTCTCAGCTGACTTGCAGCCTTGAGGGGAATGACACCGTAAGAATCAACTCAACTTCGGCTTTGCACTTCCGCATTTTGTTTCTCACTTCTGACTTCGACTTCTGCATTCTAACTTCTTACTTCTGACTTCGATTTCTGACTTCTCACTTCTGACTTCGACTTCTGCATTCTAACTTCTCACTTCTGACTTCGACTCAAACGCACTTGCACTCGCTGCGGATCAGCACTCCGCTCATGGCGTGGGCGGCTGCGCGGGCTTCGGCTAAGGTGGCGTAGGGGCCGTGCCAGCGGGCATGATTTGCGTCGTGGCCGGAGGGGCGTCCCTTGCCATGGCTGCACTGGCCGCAGGTGCCGCGGTGGAGGACGATCTTGTGAGGTCCAGCGGCCCAGTTTTCGTAGAGGAAGAAGTCCGTTGCTGCCGTGGCCGCAGCGGCGGGTTTCGCGATCAGCCCGGTCTCGGCCACGATTTTCTGCAGGCGGGAGCGGGTGTCGCGGCGCATCGGCAATAGCGGCAGGCGGTACACTTCTTCGATCTTTCCCATCATTGCGAGCACGGCCTTCACCGGCAGGGGGCTGGATTCGATGAAGTTCGCCTGCATCAGCGGGAAGTATTTGCGCTGCAGGCTGCGGGCCGTTGTCCAGTCATTGCTCAGGGCGGCGCGGGTGAGGGCAGCCATTTCGCGCGGGATTTCATTCGACGCAACCGAGATGATTCCAACTCCGCCCAGCGCGATCACCGGCAGGGTGACAGCGTCGTCCCCGGAGAACACCAGAAAGGTTTCCGGCACGGAGTGGATGGCCTCGGCAATCTGCGTCATGTTGCCGCTGGCCTCCTTGACTCCAATGATATTCGGAATCTCGGCCAGGCGCGCCAGGGTTGCTGGCTCCAGGTTCGCCCCGGTGCGCGCGGGAACGTTGTAGAGGATGACCGGCTTGTCCCCGACAGCTTCGGCGATGGCTCTGAAATGGCGGTACTGTCCCTCTTGCGTCGGCTTGTTGTAGTAAGGCGATGCGGTCAGAATCGCGTTCACTCCGGGGCGCGCCGCTAATTCTTTCGCTTTCTCTACCGCGTCATGAGTGGCGTTGGAGGTTGCTCCGGCGACGACCGGCACCCGCCCGGCGGCGACTTCGATGGTGGTGTCGATTACGTGCAGCCACTCGTCCCGCGTGAGAGTCGGGGTTTCACCGGTGGTGCCGCAGGGGACCAGGAAATCGATGCCGCATTCAATCTGCCACGCGACGAGATTGCGCAAGGCCGCGTCGTCGAGGGAGCCGTCCTGATGAAAGGGAGTGACGAGAGCGGTGCCACAGCCATGCAATTGCATAGGGATAAGATAGCGCGAATTGGGAAGGAGCGAAATTGCGGGCGGACTGGATGCTGCGAGGCAATGGCGGAAAGCCCGTCCGGCTCCGCTCCGCCGGACAGCCGATGGCGGCTGCCGCTACATGGTTCCGAAATGGTGGAAGATCAGCGCGGCGCTTCTTCCAGAAGTCCCTGTTCCAGCTTTTCCTGGCACTCGATGCAGTGGCGGGTCCAAGGCACGGCTTCCAGACGCTTGGCGTTGATTTCCTTGCCGCACGAGATGCATTCGCCGAAGCTGCCTTCGCGGATCCGGGCTAAGGCTCCGTCGACCATCATGAGAAGTTGCCGGTCGTTGTTGCTCTGGCTGAAGAGAAATTCCTTGGTGTAGGAACTGGCGGCGCGGTCGGCGATGTCCTGGGCAGTATCTTCGTCGGCGGAGCGGCCATCCGCCTGATTGCGAGTCACGGTGCGGCGCAGCTCCTGCTGTCTTGTCTCCAGACGCTTTTTGAATGTTTCCAGCTTCTTCTTATCCATAGGTCACTTCGAGTCGATAATGGCTTATCAAAGTCTTAGGACGCCCGGTTGCAAGGGCGTCCGTGGGCATACGGCCAAACGACGATCATATGCGCGTGAATTAAGATGCGTCAACCACCCCAAGGGCTGTAGGGGCTTTCCCCGAACAGCCGTGCGTGAAATCACTGACAGGAATCTGAGGGAGGGGGTTCTTAGCGCGGCAGGGAATCCCTCATGCTGGCCAGCGCGTACCCCATCACGGCCATGGCGGCGGCATTTTCCCGCAGCTCGCCGGGAACGATCTTGTCCAGAGTGTCCGCGGCGGTGTGGTGGTAGTGGAAGTAAGTGCGGCCATCCTGCAGCAGTCCGAGGGCGGGGACGCCCGCCTCCGACATCCCCGCGATATCCGCTCCCGGCGCATACGCGCTGGGTTGCAGGGCGGTAGCTCCGAAGCTCTGCAACACGGACGTGACAGGACGCAAAAGTTCGGCGGCTGCGGGAACCATTTTGATGTCGAAGCCCAGCGGATGACCCGCACCCGCGTCGCTCTCGATACAGGCCGTGTAGTTGGGGAACTCTGAAAGATAACTCTTGCTGTATTCACGACTGCCTGCGCCCCCACTCTCCTCATCCATCCAGGCGATAACGCGCAGGGTGCGCCTGGGGCGCAGGTGCAACTTGTGCAGGACCTCGGCAGCTTCCATGGCGACTGCGACCCCGGCGGCATCGTCGATCGCGCCAGTCCCAAGATCCCAGGAGTCGAGATGTCCCGAGACTACCACCACCTGTTCGGGGTGTTCGCTGCCCTTGAGATCCGCGATGACGTTGTAGCTGGTCGCGTCCGGCAGTTGTTGCGGAGTCAGGGTGAGATGCATCCGCACCTTGCCCTCCGCAGAAAGATGCGCGATCAGATCGGCATCTTCGGCCGTCACCGCGGCGGCGGGAATACCTGCGGGGAAGCTGAAGCCGGTGTGGGGCAGACGAAAGTCCGCGCTGCCGACCGAGCGAATGAGGGAGGCTGCCGCGCCCATTTCAGCGGCGGCCTTGGCGCCGGAGGCGCGGTAACGAACCGCCTCGCCATACGCCGCGAACGATAATCCTGCGGCGGCTTTCTGCTTGTCAAAGATTTCGTCGTACAGAACGATTTTACCGCCGACGTTTTCGCGGCCCATCGCCTTCAACTGGTCGAAGTTGCTGACCGTGATCACCTCGGCAGTGATTCCCTCCGCGGGCGTAGCTGAACTGCCGCCCAGGGCGGTGAGCACGATCTTCTGGGTGGTGCCGGCTGCCTGCCCGGGGTATTCGGTGAGCTCCGCTTTTTCGGCGCCGCGTATCCAGCGAGGAACTTTGACCGGTTCGAGCTTCACTTCCAGGCCAAGCTGGCGAAGTTCGTTCGCCACATGGTCGACCGCGGCTTGGGCCTGCGGAGATCCGTTGGGGCGCGGCCCGATGTTCTCGGTCAGGTGCGCTACTTCGCGGTAAGCATAGTCATCCGCTAAAGCTGCGGTTTTTATGGCGGCCAGTTGCTCCAGCAGCTGGGGAGGGAAGTTTTCCTGCTGAGCCCGCGACATCTGGGGGATTGCGCCGAACGGCCGCGTCTGGTCGGCTTGCTGGTTTTGGGCGGGGAGGGAGGCGGTTAGAAGCAGCGCAGCGATTGCGCTCACAAATAAGCTGCAGGCTTGCGAAGCTCTCATGGTCGTCCGCTAGTTTATCCGACGGAAACAGCTTTGGGAGACAGTTGGAGGATGTCGTGTCTAAAAAAATGGCCCCTTAGCGGGGCCACATTTCAAGAGGCTACGGATGGTGGGCAAGTCAGGAAAGGCGATGCAAGACGCCGTTCATCGAAAAGCAACGGCAATTTGGGAAGTGACGCAGAAATTTGAAGAGAGTCATGCTGAGTTTGCGGCCTCTTTGTTAAATTCTGAGGATGCACTTGCCGAGCCAAAAGCCCGTTCCCTGTGATCAGTCTCACAGTGTTATGTAAGCACCTCTAAATCAGCGGCTTACAGCAGAGTTTCAGCAGACAGGGGACGATCATCGGGATGGAACTGATTTTCACAAGTGCAGAACAATGCATATTCGGTGCAGGGCACTGGCGAAACAAAAAGCCCATGGACAGGGTCCATGGGCTTTTCCGACAGAGAAACCCGTTAGCTATTGCCGGCAACCGTCCGCAGCTTGCCCGGTAGAAAGTGATACGGCGGCCAGGGCCCGCTGATGGCGACTTCGCAGTTCTTCAGTTGCTTAGCAGCGGTGCTATAGCGGTTCTGGTACTTTTCCACGCTCTTGGTGTCGATCAGATGGGCAATGTCGATCAGCATCCCTTCCGGCGCCACCTTCTTGCAGCTCACTTCTTCTTCCAGCGGATTGAATAACTTGTGGACCTGTACGGAGAGGGCGCGGGCCTTGGTCTGACGCTCGCGTTCGCGCGATGCCTTGACGCGCAGCTTAGAGAGGTAATCGCCGCCCACCGTGTCTGGCAGTTCGACGTCAATCATGGCCTCGCGCAGCGAACCATCGCGAACCACCAGCTTGATGTGCATTTCCGACTTGCCGCGCAACCTGGCGACGCTCACTCCAAAGGCTCGCCGGTTGACCCGGACGGCCTGACGGAGAGCGTCATCGCTTTCAAAGATGGTACCGAATTTAAAGGGAAGAACGGTGGAAGTGCGGAAGCAGGTGCTGACTACTCGAGCGTGCTCAATTGCGGCCTTCTGGTCAAGATCGCTGGCTGGGTGGTCATATTCGCTCACAATGACTGCGAATTCACCACTGGGATAGCTCAGAACCGCAGCTCCATTCACGCCTTGAACGTTTTCTAGCAGGAAAGGGCGGCGAGTGCGGGTTCCATTAGGAAGGGCTTGATGCTCGGTCAGACAATACGCGTACCACGCCATGTTGAACTCTCCGAACCGGGTTGGAGGCGGACTGAACCGTCTCTCGTCGAGTTATTCGTTCGCCAAAGCTTGAACTACTGGAAGAAGAACCGGGCGGTACAGGGCTGCTAATTGCTGGAAACGCCTAACAGTCGCGCTCCCTAACTGCATCTTACTTTGGGCACCAGGGAAAATGCAACTTTTTTGTGACTTAGGGCATCGAAGGCGCTCATTTTGCCGGGGCTGAGCGGAAGTTTGGCTCCTGTTGCGCCAACCGGACTACGCGCAGCATCTCGTCCCAAGGCGCAGGTTTGCCTGTCCAGATCTCGAATTGCCGGGCGGCCTGATGAACAAACATTTCGATGCCGGGGATGATCTGCGCGCCCCGCTCCTGGGCCAGCTTCAACAGGCGGGTTTCGGCAGGATCGTACACCATGTCAAAGACATAGCGCGCATTGATCTCCTTCTCCTGCAGCGGAGTCTCGCGCGAATTTCCCATTCCCACCGGCGTCGCGTTGATGATGACGTCAAAGGCCGCCTTCTTCAGATCAGGACGTTTCATGATGCGGGCCCGGGCCTGGTGAGCCAATTTCTTGGCGTGAGCCAGGCTGCGGTTCAGAATGTAGACTTCCGATCCGCGTTCTTTGAGGCCAAAGACTGCGGCGCGGGCGGCTCCGCCGGCTCCGATGACCAGAATGCGGGCGCCTTCCAGAGTATTCAGCCTCCGCTCCAGGGGACGGACGATTCCCGCTGTATCGGTGTTGAATCCGTACAGCTTGCCGTCCTGGGCGCGAACCACCGTGTTGCACGCCCCCACTTTGCTGGTATGGGAGTCGCTGTTGTCGAGGTACTGAACGATTGCTTCCTTGTACGGCATGGTCACGCTGATGCCGTGGATCGGGATCTCCCGGATACAGGTCAGCAAATCCTTCAGCGTCTTGGCGTGAAGGGCCAGATACACGGCATTTACGTTCTCGCGGCGGAAGGCCGCATTCATGATGGCCGGGGACAGGGAATGGGCGACTGGATCGCCGACGACGCCATAGACCCGGGTCGCCACGTCGACCTGCTCGATGCGGTAAACGCTGCGTAATTCCTGGGCAGTGATCTGGCCGGGAGCCGTTTCCTGACCGGCCCCGGCGGAGGCGAAGGTGAACACGCTGCCCGCGCGCACCCCCAGCACGCGGCTGATGATCCCCTGCTCGCCCATGCACATGCCGATCAGCGAGTGCCGGTCGCCTTCGCGAGCCAGGAACTTGATCATGGTCACGTTATCGGCCAGGGTGGTCGCGGTGCTCACGACTTTGTAGAAATCTGCTGGGTAAGCCAGCATTTTCTGAAGTGTTTCCTCAGGTTTCCTGGTGGCCCGGAAGTCGTGGAACGAAAGGATCAGGCCGGCGCGGGTCCGGAGTTTCTGCAGCTGCTCGGGCTTGCACTTGCTGGCGGTCTGGAGATCGACGTCAACCAGTTGGCAGCCGGCCGCTGCGGCTTTGTTGAGCACGTCCAGCTGGGAGGCGATCGATCCCCGAAACTTACCGCCGCTGCTGACGCGGCGGCAGGTGGCGATGGCCACCGTGCCGGGATAACTTTCGAAAAAGCGCTTCAGCCTGGGCAGTGCAAGCGCCGGCTTCGAGAGGTAGTCTAACCTGAACTCCAGCAATGAGTTGTCGCGAACCAGAGACTCCGCCCTCTCGGCCAGCTCGTTTGGGTCTGAGCCGATTACCGCGACGCAAACCCGGGGCAGGCGCAGGGGGAAGAGCCGCGGTGCAAAAGTGGCACTTGAAGTCATCGTCGGTTCAGACAGCCGTTGCGGGACAAACGGGAATGAACGGCGAATTATTACAGGCACTTAATTAGTTATGCAACAAGCGATTGCGAAAGCCGCCGAAATTTGTGCGCGGCGGTGCGCAACACCCTCGTAACCTTGACCCACCCCCCCCTGCTTGTTACCTTCCGGCTGAAGGCTTTCCTTTCTGGCATTTTCACTATGGGGACGGAGGCTTGGCGGATCCATCTCCGGAGGTAACATGAAGAAAACAGGATTGTTAGTATTAGTGCTGGCGACGGCGGCGTGGGCTCAGTATGCGGCCGAGACCCCGGCTGGAGTACAAGCCCCGGAAGGCACCTCGCCCACGACCAATAGTTTCCCCGGAGAGCGGATTCAGACTCCGACCTACTCAGACTTGTATTGCGCGGGCTTTATCAGCAAGCACAGCCTGCCGGACGCGAACTTTGTGGCGGGCGGACTGCAGACGCCAACAACGACCAAGTTTACCCGCGGGGACATGATTTACCTTTACGGCAGCGGATACAGCGCAGGTGCCGAATACGAGATCATCCGCGCACTGCGGGACATTAACGAATACGAAATGTATCCCGGCGAGAGAAAGCTGCTGAAAGAAACCGGCCAGCCTTACGAGGAAGTCGCCCGCATTAAGATCATCGACACCCGGCAGCGGACGGCGATCGCTCAGATTGAATACGCTTGCGACGGCGTTAACCCCGGCGATACCGCGATTCCGTTCGTCGAGAAGCAGACCATTACATTTCACGCACCGGTACACTTCGATCGTTTCATGCCGGCGGCTCCCGGGAAAGTTTCGGGCCGCATCGTGATGGGCAAGGATTTCGATTCGCAACTCGGGACCGGAAACAAGGTGTACCTGAACGTCGGCGCCAATCAGGGAGTGAAGATCGGAGACTATTTCCGCGCGGTGCGCTCCTATGAAGCGGACCTGAAGGATCGGGTGGATTCGCTCTCCTTCCGGGCTGCCATTGCCGAAGACACGCAGAAGAAGACGCCTTCGATCGATCCCAACCTGTTTGAGCCGCGCTCCAATGGCCCGGTCATACACGTCCGCGACCTGCCACGCCGGGCAGTTGGGGAACTGGTGATCATCGGGGTTACCGATACCACCGCCACCGCCATGATTGTTTTTGCCATGGAAGATGTCCACGCCGGCGACGGGGTGGAGTTGGATACGTTGAACTAAGGCCTCCGCTCAGCTAGTCCCAGACCGGGGACGGGAAACCGTCCCCGCTTTTTTCTCGGAACAAAAGGGCTCACTCTTCTAAGGAGAAACGCGAGTGAAGATTTCTACAGTCCTGACGATGGTCGCAATCTTTATTTTCGCGAGACCGGCATTTTCCCAGATGCAGAAGCTTGGCCCAAAAGAATCGTTCTCGGCTGCCAGGCTATCGCCCGCCGAAGCCCATGAAATCATCACCGCGGTCGAAGACTCGGCCTTTGACACTCCGGATTCGTGGAGCGAGGAATTGCTTATCCGGCGCGTTCGTCTGGGCGATGTCGACGGCATGGTAGTACAGGGCAGCAAGCTGTTGTGCGGAGCCACCGGAAATTGTCAGACCTGGGTTTTGCGCAGAGTGGATGGGAAATGGGCGTCACTATTTCCTCCCGGTGACCAGGCGCCCATTGTGGACAAGTTTCAGCTCGGCCCGGGCGCGACAGGCGGTATCAAGGACCTCTGCGTCGAGAGCAATTCGAGTGCTGATGCGGAAGTTCGCGTTAAGTATAAGTTCGATGGCAAATTCTATCGCCCCCGGAGTTGATTGCCTCCCACAGCGTGGATCGTATTCAGGCCTCCGCCGAATGCAGGCTTGGACGGCCCGCAACGGGTAAGCCGCGGTTCTGAGAAGGATCGCCGGGTACGCGGAGAGCAGGGAAGCATTCGAGATGCCGCACACCACGCCAGGCGCCCAGGTCGCTACAGGCTGCTCTGTTTCTCGCCAAAAACTTCCGCGGTGAAGGCCTCGATCTTTGCCCCGTTGCGCCATGCGTCCGGCGGCAGTCCTGCCTTGCGGCAGGTTTGTTCCAGGAAGGTCTCGCGATCCCAGTGATGTTCGAGGGGCACCTGAGGCAGCAGCAGGCCGCGGTATCCCCCCATGCCGATCAGCAATCCGTGGCGTCCGATCTGGACGTGTTCGGCATCGATCGGCTGCGGCGGGGAGAGGATGCTGAGTTCAATCTGCAGGTCGCGCGCTTCCTCGAGAGTCACCGGGGGAAAGCGCGTATCTTCGAAAGCTGCCGCCCGAGCCGTTTCGGCCACGGCCCGGTAGACGGAGCTGATGGGCAACACGTATCCCACGCACCCGCGCAGTTGACCGTGCCGGTAAAGCGAGGTGAAAGCGCCGCGGGGTTCGGCAAAGTGGGAGGTAGGCGGATCGAGGGGAATCTCGCGATTCTCCAGTGCAGAAACGATGGACTGGTGGGCCAGTTGTAACATCTGGGTTCGCTCTTCCAGGGAAAACTCGCCGGGGTTGGCCGCGGGAGATTCCACTGCCGGCGGACTAGGTGGAGGCTGCGACATCTCCGTCGGCCTGCGGGCGCGCAGGCATTGCCTTTCGGCGCCGGCTCAGGATGAAGGCGCGGCGGCGGCGCTTCACCACGCGCCGGTCAATCTTGGACCAGAATGCGACAAAGTAATCGATCGCCGAGACCAGGGAAACCATCACGGTAAACCAGATGGCCAGGAAGGCGATCCAGTGGATGGGGAAGACATAGTAGCCATAGACCGGCCACTCTTTCCAGCGATGGTCGAGGATTACGGCCACCACGGAAACAATCTGCACGACCATTTTCAGCTTGCCCAGCTCGCTGGCCTCGATGGTAAAGCCTTCGGAGGCGGCAATGGATCGCAAGCCGCTGACCAGAAATTCGCGCCCGATCACGATGACCGCTATCCAGGCAGGAACCAGGCTGGGATTCAGCTGCACCAGGGTAACGAAGGCGGCGGCGATCAGGAGCTTGTCGGCCAGGGGATCGAGCAGGATGCCCATCGCCGTGATCTGCTCGCGCTTGCGTGCCAGGTAGCCGTCGATGCCGTCGGTCATCGCCGCAATGATGAAAACGATGGAGGCAAGCAGTTCCTTCTCTCCATGCACGCTGGAGAAGCGCGCGCTGGACAGGATCCACATCAGCAGAGGGATGCTGAAGATACGGATGAGCGTGATGGAATTGGGCAGGTTCACAGCACGGCAGGCTCCGGATGTCCGGCAACCAGTTTGATTATCCTCCACGGCTAAAGGGAACGCAATGGACAGAAGTGCTCATGCCGCGAGGCCATTTCAGTGTTGTGCTGATGCCTGCGGATCACGGAGGCGGGCGGGGAAGGATCGTGGAATAGCGCGTTAACTCAGCCCTTTCGCTCGCGGGGACGGATAACTTTCGGTAACGGTCGCTCCCGGACGAATGCGTCCGGGGCTACGTGGGTTGGGGTCGCTTACTTTGGGAACTGGCGCCCCCGGACGAATCGTCCGGGGGACATGGGAGCGGGGTTATTTGGGGTTGGCCATCTTGTCCATTTTTCCGGACTTGGATTGTTTGGCCACGATCATGTCTTTGATTTTGTCGTAGGTGGCCTGGGGGATGATCTTCTTGTGAACCAGATCCAGCTTGGTACGGTAGGGACGGCCATCGACGATCTTTTGCGAATAGGCATCTCCGATGCCGGGCAGTTCCTTGAGTTGGTCCGCGGTCGCGCTGTTGATGTCGAGTTTCTGGGCTGACTTGGCCGCCGTCGCAGAGGCGCTGGATGCCTTCGAATCGGCCTGTCCCACTGCCATCCCCCCGACCAGCGAAAGGGCGAAGACCAGAACCGCAATCTGTGCCGCAAGCTTTCTTTGGATCGCTAACATTGATTCCTCCTGCTCAAGCGTAGATACCACGCTGGCGAATAGTGTACGCCACCCGGTCGATGGCCAGCATGTAAGCGGCGATACGATTGTTCACGTGGTGAGTCTCGGCGTAGCGCACCACGTCGTCGAAGGACGACTTCATGATGCTTTCCAGTTGCTCGTTGACGACGGATTCTTTCCAGAAGTAGCCCTGGCGGTCCTGCACCCATTCGAAATAAGAAGTGGTGACGCCGCCGGCATTGGCCAGGATGTCGGGAATCACGAATACGCCCTTGTCGGTGAGCACGTCGTCTGCGGCCGACGTGGTGGGGCCGTTGGCGCCTTCGGCGAGGATGCGGCACTTCACGCGGTCGACGTTGCGGCTGGTGATGACATTCTCGGTTGCGGCCGGAATCAGGATCTCACACTCGGTGGTGAGCAGTTCAGCAGCATCGCACTTCTCCGCGCCGGGAAATCCGTGCACGGTGCCGTTCTTCTGCCGGAAGTCGATCAGAGCCTTCACATCCATGCCGGCCTTGTTGTACAGGCCTCCGCCCACTTCGGCGATGCCGATGACTTTATAGCCGGCCTCGTGCATGAGCTGCGCCGCATTGGAGCCGACATTGCCGAAGCCCTGCACGATGATGCGCGCGCTCTCCCGGGCGATGTTGAGCTTCCGGCAGGCCTCGTCGCAAACGATCATGACCCCGCGCCCGGTCGCCTCGCGGCGTCCGCGCGAGCCCCCGATGTTGATCGGCTTGCCGGTTACCACGGCGGTCACGGTCTGCCGCATGTGCATGGAATAGGTGTCCATCATCCATGCCATGACTTGTTCGTTGGTATTGACGTCGGGAGCGGGAACGTCTTTCTCCGGCCCGATAAATTCGATGAGCTCGGCGGTGTAGCGGCGGGTCATACGCTCGACTTCTCCCATCGACATTTTGTGGGGATCGCAGATGACTCCGCCCTTGGCGCCGCCGAAGGGAATATTAACGACCGCGCACTTCCAGGTCATCCAGCTGGCGAGGGCCCGCACTTCGTCCAGGGTGACGTCCGGCGCGTAACGAATGCCGCCTTTGGCCGGCCCCCGGGCAATCGAATGCTGCACCCGGAACCCGGTGAAGACCTCCAGGTGTCCATCATCCATCTGCACGGGGATGTGAACTGTAATCTCGCGGTTGGGATAGCGCAGCACGCGCCACAGGCCTTCATCCAGGTTGAGCTTTTGCGCTGCCAGGTCGAAGCGGGCACGCTGCGACTCCCACGGATTGGCTTCTTTGTCCACATGCGCAGGAGTAGTCATCGTCGTCATAAGAGTGTTCTCCGGAATGATTGCGGGTCAGTGCTGGCCGTCCTGGTGGCCATTTCGAGTCATAGGAGGGCAAACGTTCCGATTGTATGAGGGCGCAGGGCGGGGAAGCAAGCTGAGGGTGCCTTTGGCGAGTGACCTACGGAACTCGGGAAGTTACTAACCGCTAAGAGCTATTCATCGTCAGGTTCGGGTGCGGCGACATTCGCGGAAGTTGGCTTTGGCTGCAGGGCGAGGATCGCCTGCCAGTTCAGCAGAGCATTCCACAGCAGCCGCTGATCGCCGCGGTTCATGTCGCGGTGCATGGGATTGAAGTTAAAACTGACGACGTGGCCTTTGCCGACCGGCATGTCCAAGATGGCGGGACGGCCGATGAGATTGTCTTCTCCCCATGCCTGTCCGCTCACCACGAACGACTTTGCTTCGGAGTCACCCCACTCCATCACGATGCCGCTGCGGTCTTCCGGGCCATCCAGGCAGGTCGTGCAATAGGCCATGCGCAACCAGCGGCGCGGAGTGTTGTAGAGAGGGAAATTTTGCCGGAAGACCCAGGTGCGCTGGGAATAACCGTAAGCGATGGGGTGATCGGGCCGGTCGAAGGTGACGCGCACATGCGCCCCCGGGGTCCTGGTTCCGGCCTGCTGCGCATCGGCAGCGGACGAGCTGCCACCACCTGCGACGCTGCGCGGAACACCGCCTGAGGATCGTCGTACGAAGCGCACCAGTCCGCCTTCCAGCGCGAGCATGCTTCCGCTGCCCAGGGTGACCATCAAGCCGCCCTCGTCAATGAAACGTTGAATCTGGGCCAGGCCGGGGTAACCGATTCCGCCGGTGATGTCGTCCGACTCCGCTGGAGTGCCGAAACTCGGCGACTGCGCCGTTTTCCTGAAAGGCATGGGCGACCAGGCTTTGGGCAAGCCTTCAATCTGCTCGGCGAGTTCGAGATCGACATGGCCGTAGAGCAGGACGTCAATCTTCGAGCGCAGATTTCCGGCGCGGATGTCTTCGTCGCGCAAGTACGTGTAAGGGACCTTCCGCTGATCCAGCGAATAGCGGATCCAGCCAATCGAGTCGGTATCGGCCCAGGGCACCCAGACGCCGATGCGCGGAGTTTTCGCGGTATGGCGCGGCACACTGGGGGAGGATGAGACTTGAAGAAAATCGAGGCCCAATTCCGCGGCGGCAGATTGCACAGCGTCGTGTAGCCCGGCTTGATCGCGCAGAATCCACGATCCGGGAGGGAAGGTCTTCCCCTCCTGCTCGAATCCCTGCTCGACAATTTCAATTTCAAAATCCGCCAGGCGGTAACGGGCGGCCAGCAGCGACTCCTGGCCGGTGTCTGCCAGCATATAAACGGGTCCGGAGCCCTGGATGTGGCCGGCTACATGCGGCGGTTCCTGGAGCGGGCTCAGAGCTGCCTGGCGGATGGAGGGATCCGCCACCGGAATCGCCTGCAGATGAAAGTTGGCCGGCAGTTCCCAGGACACGTCGTCATAGGGAGGCTCGCCGTCCTTAGGATAACGCTGCGGGGTGAGCAGATCGACGGCGTAATTCCGGTAAGGTTGATCGAGCCGGACCACGAATGTCCCGGCCGGGAAGTCGCCATCTTTCAGATGAATCGCACTCCGGGCCTGGGAAACCTCAATGCGCTGCCCCATCAAGCGCCCGACCATTTGCGCTACCCGCTCAGGATCCCCCTGATCCGGAGGAATGAGAAAGGCGTAGGGAGACTGAGTGAGGCCTTTCTGCCACGAGTCCCACGATTTCTGGTAGAAGTTGCGCAGCATCTGCTGGGAGTGTCCGGCGGCTTCATCCAGGGCGAGCAGCGCGCCGGTTTGCTGATAGTTCAGATTGTCGCGAGCGGACCACTTCACCTCGCGCGCGGCCGGCATGGGACGGTACCACTGCATCGAGCCTGCGCTGGAGGAGACGGATCGCATCTCGGTTTCCGCGCTGCCATTGCCGAAGGTTTCGTAGCCGCGCCCGATGCTGTTGTGATTCATGGCCACGGAGTCAAGGTAGAGATGGGCGAAGGCCTCGCCGAAATTCCACGTGGAAACTCCGGGCATGCCCATCGCGGTCATGCCCTCCACCTCGCGCATGCTGAGCGCGAGAAACTCGCTGTAGGTGATGGGATCGACATTGGGGTTGTACGGGCCGGTGCCGTTCCAGGTCATCATGAGCGGCACGCCTTCATGCAGGTCATGAACGACCGTGGGATGCCACTCGTGAAACATGCGGTGAACCGCGCGGGTGGTTTCGTGCGTCTGCTGGTGCGTGTCGCGGTTGATATCGACAAATGTGTACTTCGACCAGTACGGAGGAGACTGGCGGGGAAGGGAAGAGCGGTCCGTCTTGCCTTTCAGGTAGCGGTAAAACCAGTCCACCATCTTGTCGCGCCCGTCGGGATTGGAGACCGGGTTGATGAGCACGACGAGTTGTTCGCGGATGCGGCGGATGCTGGGTTTTTCGGAAACTGCCAGACGATATGCCAATTCAAGGACTGCTTCGGTGGATCCGGTTTCGTCGGAATGCAAGGCGGCGTTGAAGTAGTAAATGGGGCGGGCCGTTGGGATCAGTTTTTCCGCGCCGGCCTTGTCTGTGCGCCGGGGATCGGCCAGGGCGGCAGTTGCGGCCTTCAGGCGGTCCAGGTCGCGAATCCCGCTCTCATCCGCAATGGCGAGCATAAGAATCTCCCGCCCTTCTTCGCTGTGCCCGATGGTGAAGACGCGGACCCGCGGGCTGGCAGCGGCCAGAGCGCGGGCGTAGGCGTTAGCTTTCTCCGTGCCCACCAGTTCGCCGGGAGCGCCCATAATCCGGCCGAGAAATTTCTCCGGCGAGGGCACCCGGGACGATTGGGGAACATAGGAGACCAGCGGAGAAACGAAATGAGGATCGGTAGTGGCCGCGGCGATGGCTTCGACCGAGCCCGGCTCGGGGACGTCGGGTGTTTGTGCGGGTGCGGAGATCGAAAACGCTAGCGACAGCACGAATCCCAATCGGAGCATTGCCCCCCCCAAGGTCAACCGAGGCGAAAGTCTAGCAGAAACACGTAGAGCCGGACGCATTCGTCCGGCGGGGGTTTCAGGGGCACGGCATACCACCTTGCCCGGGTGGACCAATGGGTCCGCGGCTACGTTCTGGGGGATTGGAGTCTGATCTGCAGGCCTTCGGCGGCGGCGCGGACTTTGGGGTAGTAGTTTTTAGCGTCCGCCACCACCTTGTCCACGATGGCGTCGGTGTGGTCGGGATCGTGATGGTAGAGGATCAGTTCCTTGGCGCCGCTTTCCATCACGACATTGACGGCCTCGCGCCAGTGACTGTGTCCCCAGCCGCGGCGGCGGGCGGCGTATTCCTCGGGCAGATATTGCGCGTCATAGATCAGGATGTCCGCGCCTTCGGCTAACTGGCGCACGGCTTTGTCGAACTTCTCGTCGCCCGGTTCGTTGTCCGTGGCATAGACGAGCACCCCGTCCTTGGTCTCGAGGCGGAATCCCAGGCAGCCCTGGGGATGATTCAGCCACGCCGTCTTGATGCGAATGCCGGCTTCCATATCGAGGCATCCGTTTTCGATATTGCAGAACTGGCGCCGCGCGCGCATCTGGTCAAGATTCACCGGAAAGTAGGGAGACTCCATCTGCTCCGTCATGACCTGTTCCAGGCTGGGCTGGCGGCTGGAAGAGTGAAAGTAAAACTGGCTGTTGGGGCTCTCGTAGAGCGGGCGGAAGAAGGGGATGCCCTGGATGTGATCCCAGTGGAAGTGGGAGACAAAAACGTGAGCGGCAAAGGGGCGGTCGCCGAACTCGCGCTCCAGTTCTCGTCCGAGCACGCGGAAGCCGGTGCCGCAGTCAAAGATATAAATCCGGTCTTCGATGCGCACTTCGACGCAGGAGGTGTTGCCTCCGTAGCGGAGATTTTCGGCCTGTGGAGTAGGCGTGGACCCGCGCACGCCCCAAAACCGTATCTGCATGTAGCCCCAGTGTTGCCCGTTCAGTAAGCTTCCGCTGCGAAAACGTTCCGCTGCCGAGCGCAAAAAGCCCAAGATAGCCGGAGAAGACGATTTTATCGGTTGCGTTGGTCACCCCCATAGTGACTAAAGTTTGACGCCGGGGCTGGCATGCATTGCCGTGGTCTCCATTGCAGGCGGTGTGACAACGCAATCCGAGCGTGTCCCCTATAATGAAAAACCCGCATGCTGCAACCGGACTTCAAGGAATTCTCGCGGCTGTCGCGCCAGGCCACGCTGGTGCCCGTCGTCAAGTCGGTGAGCGCGGATCTGCTCACGCCCGTGTCGGCGTTTCTGGCGATCGCGGAGCGGGAGCCGCACGCATTTCTGCTGGAATCGATTGAGCGTGGCGAGCAGATCGGGCGTTTCACATTCCTGGGAGCGCGGCCCTACATGCGGGTAAGAAGCGTCAGGGGGAAGGTAGAGATCGAGCGCGGGCGCCGCCGCGAAACGCTGCAGGAAAGTATTTTCCAGGTCGTCAAGCGCCTGTTGCGGGAACATCGTCCGGCGACCTACCAGGGACTTCCACCGTTTACCGCGGGAGCGGTCGGGTATTTCGCCTACGACGTGGTTCGGCAGTTGGAGAATATCGGGGAACATGCCAAGGACGATCTCGGCCTGCCCGACGCCGAACTGATGTTCTTTGACCGCGTGCTCGCCTTCGATCACCTGCGCCACCAGATTCACATCGTCGCGGCCGCCGACGTTTCCAAAGAACAGCCTCGCAAAGCCTATGACCGTGCCCTGCGGGATATAGCCGCCCTGGAAAGAAAACTGGCCCAGGGACTGACCCCGGCACTGTGGCGCAAGACAGAAAAAGCCAAGCCGGGCAAGCTGAAGGTCCACGCCGGAACCAGCCGCGAGCACTTCATGCGCACGGTAGAGCGCTGCAAGCAATACATTGCGGCGGGGGACATCTTTCAAGTCGTGCCCTCGCAGCGCCTGGATTTTGTTCCAGAGGTCGACCCATTCGATCTGTACCGGGCGCTGCGCCAGGTGAATCCGTCGCCTTACCTGTATTTTCTGCGGAATCATGACACTCACATCCTGGGATCGTCGCCGGAAATGCTGGTGCGCGTGACCGGACGGAAGCTGGAGTACCGTCCCATAGCCGGAACCCATCCCCGGGGTCGCGATGAGGCCGAGGACGCGCGCCTGGAACAGCTGATGCGCACCGATGAAAAGGAACGGGCCGAGCATGTGATGCTGGTGGACTTGGGCCGCAACGATCTGGGGCGCGTCAGCGAGTACGGTTCGGTGAAGGTGAAAGATCTGATGTATGTGGAGCGGTACTCGCACGTAATGCACCTGGTCTCGGCGCTGGAGGGAAAGCTGCGCCAGGACCTCGATGCCATCGACGCTTTCGCGGCCTGCTTTCCCGCCGGAACCTTAAGCGGCGCGCCCAAAGTGCGTGCCATGCAAATCATCGAGGAATTGGAGCC
>Ga0070741_10010784_pt1 | contig 17120 bp, 11 predicted proteins | sample Coa_R1_4_FD_66440 | JGI IMG/M metagenome (GOLD analysis project Ga0070741, IMG submission 66440) | Surface soil microbial communities from Centralia Pennsylvania, which are recovering from an underground coalmine fire - Coalmine... | ecosystem: Environmental > Terrestrial > Soil > Unclassified ...
AGCCCACCGGACGGATAGAAGCACGTCGCCGACCAGGGCGCGCAGGGCAAGCGGCATCGGTCGGCCGCAGCCGCAGGTTTATACTGGCCATCCCCGCGCCTGTGGCGGAATTGGTAGACGCGCAAGGTTGAGGGCCTTGTGGACCGCTGGGTCCGTGGAGGTTCGAGTCCTCTCGGGCGCATGAAGGAAGGTCCGGAAATCGAGCGCTTCCGGGCTCTTCCGCGGGGGACCTCGAGAAAAACGCCAAGCCCGTGTGGCAAGACTTTGGCGAGAGTCGGCAAGCCGTCTCGGCCGCCAGAGCAAGCAGACCCGCATGGCTCGACGTGAATACCCCGGCGTGTACCCGTACCCCGCGGCTGGGGGCCGCACTCTCTACCGGACCCTGTACACCGACAGCAACGGGCGCCAGCGCCAAAAGCGCGGATTCACCAGCCCGAGCGCGGCGGCGAAGTTCCGCGCGCGCGGATGCAGGTCCGCGCCAAGCGCGGCGAGCTCCGGGCCCCCGAGAGACCTTCGCCGAGCATTTCGACGCCTGGCTGAGGGGCCACCATCGTGCCACCAAGGTCACGCGCGACGGCTACCGCGCGGCCGGCGAGCGGCGGCTGAAGCCGTTCTTCGGCCTGATGCGCCTGTCGGCGATCGACGTCCAGACCATCCGTAATTTCGCCGCGGGGATGGTCGAGCTGGTCGAGGCCGGCGAGCTCGCGCCGAAGACCGTCAACAACACGCTCAGCTGCCTGAGCACCTGCCTCAAGGACGCCGTCGCGCTGCACAACATCTCCTCAACCCGTGCGAGCACATCGCGCATCTGCCCGACAGCCACATCGAACGCGACTGGCTGCGCTGAGGCGAGATCCCGCTTTACCTGCAGGCATGCCCGGACCTCTACCGGCCTTCGCTGACGCGCTGCTCTCCCCCGGGCGCCACGCCGCCGGGCGCGCTCCAGAGCCACTGTTCGATGTCCTCCTCAACGAACCTGACCGGCCCTTCGGGCCCGCCAAGGCGAACCGACGCGATCCGCCCATCCTTGGCGGCGTCACACAGCCAGGTGCGCGATACCTGCAGCATGCGGGCGACCTCGCTCGGTTTGAGGAGATCGGTCACGAGCGCAAACGCGCCTGTCGTGCCACTGCGCAGCCGGGAGCAGGAGGCGCTTGGAACCGCCAATCGGGAGAGCTGGCTGCGTGCGAACTGCTGAGGAACGGCTTCGAGCAACTGCTCGGCCGCGCTGGAGCCTTCGACCGCCGCCGCCGTTCGCGTCTGGCCCGACGGCGCCGGAGCAGTGCACGCAATCCCCGCTCCTGTCGCCCAGCCTCAGCGAGCTGTCTGACCAAGCCTTTGGCGAAGCGATCGTGCGCTTCCGACCTCCACCCGGCCAAAGCGGAGCGCCTCTTCGTCGCTCAGTGGGAGGCTGGTGTTGGATCGGTGTTGTCCGGCTGCGGTGCGAGCGCCGCTCGAGTTGGGCCGGTCGGTGCGGGGCGGCAGCGTGGCGCCCACCGCTCGGCCGGGCTGCCGCTAGCAGCGATGCAACACAAATGACGGCTCCGTCAAGAACCGAGCCGTATCGCGACGCGTGACGCATCCTGTGGGAGGTACTGAATCTCACAAGCGTCGAGTGTCAGAGCCGCGCGCACCCGGCTGGTTGTTGGCCTGCTCTGTGGTTGCGGCTAGTCTTGGGCATGTTCCAGGCAGCTGGGGGTCGTGGTGAAGTGTTCGGCGTGTGAGGCTGAGAACAAGGACGGCGCGAAGTTCTGCAACGAGTGCGGGGCGCCGTTGTCGCTGCGCTGCCCGCACTGCGGCTCCGGCGTCCGCGCGGGCCAGAAGTTCTGCGACGAGTGTGGGACCCCGCTGCGCGGTTCTGGGACGGGTGCGGACGTCGGCCCGGTCACGGCTGCTTCGGAGCCCACGCCGCGGATGGCGGAGATGCGGTTGGTGTCGGTCCTGTTTGTCGATCTGGTGGGTTTCACGTCGCTGTCGGAGGTCCGCGACGCCGAAGATGTGAGGGATTTGCTTGGCCGTTATTTCGGGTCGGCGCGCACGATCGTGGAGCGCTACGGCGGGACGGTCGAGAAGTTCATCGGCGATGCGGTGATGGCGGTGTGGGGGGTGCCGGCGGCGCGTGAGGATGATGCCGAGCGTGCGGTCCGGGCGGCGCTGGAGCTGGTCGATGCGGTGGCGGTGTTCGGTGGACAGGTTGGCGCTGCGGGCTTGCAGGCGCGCGCGGGCGTGGTTACCGGGCAGGTGGCGGCTGTCGAGCATCCCGGCGAGGGGTTGGTGGTAGGCGACCGTGTGAACACCGCTTCACGGGTCCAGTCGGCGGCGCAGGCGGGGTCGGTGTTCGTGGACGGGGTCACCCGTCAGGCCAGCTCGGCGGCGATCGCCTACGAGGATACGGGTGAGCATTCGCTCAAGGGCAAGGCGGAGCCGCTGCGCTTGTGGCGCGCGGTCCGGGTCGTCGCCGGCCGCGGCGGCGCGGAGCGCGAGCAGGGATTGGAGGCACCGTTCGTCGGCCGTGACGGCGATCTGCGGTTGCTCAAGGACCTGTTTCACGGCGCGCTGGAGCGGCGGGCGGCGCGGCTGGTTGCGGTGTCTGGGGAGGCCGGGGTGGGGAAGTCCCGGCTTCGGCGGGAGTTCACGAATTATGTGGACGGTCTGGCCGAGCAGGTGCTGTGGCACACGGGCCGGTGCTTGTCGTATGGAGACGGGGTGGCGTATTGGGCGCTGGCCGAGATGGTGCGCCAGCGGCTGGGGATTCCCGAAGACGCCGGCCGTCGGGAGGCCGAGGCGAAGCTCGCCCAGGGACTTGAGCGCTGGGTCCCCGACGCGGCGGACCGCGAGTTTCTGAGCCCGCGGCTGGGGGTGCTGCTGGGCGTGGCCGAGCCTGAGCTGGGTCGCGAGGAGCTGGCTGCGGGCTGGCGGCTGTTCTTCGAGCGGTTGGCGGCGCACGAGCCGGTCGTGCTGGTGTTCGAGGACATGCAGTGGGCCGATCAAGGACTTCTGGAATTCATCGAACAGCTTTTGGACTGGTCGGCGCGGAGCCCGATCTTCACACTCACGCTCGCGCGCCCCGAGCTTGCCTCGGTCCCGGCAGGCTGGCCTTGGGGGCGGCGCGGTGCGGTGCTGATCCAGCTCGAGCCGCTCGATGACGGCGCGATGCGCGAGCTGCTCGAAGGCGTGGTGGACGGTCTGCCGGACCGAGCGGCGGCGCGGATCGTGGCGCAGGCCCAGGGCGTGCCGCTGTACGCGCTTGAGACGGTCCGGGCGCTGGCCGATCGCGGAGTGCTGAGCGAGCGCGAGGGTCGGCTGGTGCTCGAGGGTGAGCTTGGCGGGCTCGATGTCCCGGCCAGCCTGAGCTCGTTGCTGGCGGCGCGGCTGGACGCGCTCGAACCGGCCGAGCGGGAGCTGGTCAAGGCGATGTCGGTGTTCGGCGGCGCTTTCCCCCGCGCCACCGCCGCGGTACTCGGCGGCGTGCCCGCGGATCAGCTCGACGCGGTCCTCGAGAGCCTCGTGCGCAAGCAGGTGCTGGCGATCCGCGCGGATCCGCTCTCGCCCGACCGCGGCCAGTACACCTTCGCGCAGCTTTTGCTGCGCACAGTGGCCTACGACATGCTCTCTCGACAGGAGCGCAAGCCGCGACACCGCGCGACGGCTGAGCATCTACGGCGGGCGTTTGCCAACGACGGCGAGGAGGTCGCCGAGGCGATAGCCGCGCACTACCTCGACGCCTACCGGGCCGCGGGTGATGACCCGGACGCCGAGCCGCTGCGCGTGGAGGCGATCGCGGCGCTGCGGCGCGCGGGCCAGCGCGCGGCGACAGTCGGCGCTCCCGAGACCGCCGAGCGCAGCTACCTGGCTGCGGCCGAGCTGGCGGCCGACGAGCGCGAGCAGGCCGAGCTGACCCAGTCCGCGGGCGAGATGGCGCTGCAAGCCGGCCGTAACGACGCCGCGCTTGAGTTACTCGAGCACGCCGCGGCCGCGCATCGCCAGGCCGGACGGGATCGCGAGGCCGCCCGCCTCGCCGGCCGCATCGGGCGTGCCCTGTACCTGCTCGGACGCGGCCAGGAAGCGGCGAAGCGAACCGCCGCGGCGCTCGACGAGCTCGGCTCCGGCCCGCTCGACCCTGACGTGGCAGCGCTCAACGCGACGCTCGGTCAGGCCCTGGTGTCTTCAGTTAATCCCGACGCGGCTGCGGCGCCGCTCGAGGCCGCGCTACAGATCGCCCAAGCGCTCGAGCTCCCGGCCGTGCTCGGTCAGGCGCTCGTCTACAGCGCCCAACACCGTCTCTTCGCCGGACGGGTCGAGGAGGCGCAGATCCTGTACAGCGGGGCCATCGAGATCGCAGAGCGCCACGGCCTTGCCGAGCTGCAATCGCTGGCATGGGCCAACCGCGGCGACCTGGCGATGAAGTGGGATCTGCCCAAGGCGAAGCAAGACTGCCAAGAGGCCCTTGCGCTGTCGCGGCGGCGCGGCAACCGTCACGCCGAGTCAATCAGCGCGGGGAACCTGATGACCGTGTATCTGTTCTCCGGGCGCTGGTCCGAGCTCGAGCAGCTCGCCGCCGAGCTGCTCGAGGGCAACGAGCAGCGTCCCAGCGCCGCCGACATCCACTATCGGCTGTGCTTCCTGCACGCACTGCAGGGCCGCACGGACGCCGCGCTGACCAGCCTCAGCGCCCTGTCCGAGTGGGAGCACTCTGACAACACCGAGGAGCTCGCCCTTCACGGCTCGGCCGTGATCGCGGTGAACCTCGCCGAGGGTCACCTGGACCTGGTGGCCCAGCAAGCCCCGGACGTGCTGCGCGCAGCGGTTGCCACGATCGGTGTGGCCAACGAGGCCTTGCGCTTTGGCTGGCCGGATGCCCTCGAGGCCGCGCTGCGGCTCGGCCGGGTAGACATTTCCGGCGCGCTGCTGGCGCTGCTCGCCGACCAGCCGCCCGGACACATCCCCCCGTATCTTCGAGCCCAGCTCGCCCGCGGTCGCGGCCTGATCGCCGCCGCCGCAGGGCGCCACGAGGCCGCCGAGGACGAGCTCTCGGACGCCATCGTGCGACTGCGCGAGCTCGGCCATCCGTACTGGCGAGCCGTCGCCGAGACCGATCTCGCGGAGTGCCTTACGGCCCAGAGCCGCGGTGAAGAAGCCTCAGCCCTGCTCGACGCGGCGATCGCCACGCTCGACTCGCTTGCCGCCGCGTCGGCGCTGGCCCGGGCGCGCAACCTCGCCGGCTCACCGAGCCCCGCGGAGATCGTCACCTAAACGCCTCATCCATCCCCTCCAACCCAGCGACCTCAAGCACCGCGATCCAGACTGTTGCACGCAGGACCAGGAACCATCAGCACCAGCGGGGCAGACGCTTCCCAAGGCATTCTTAACCAGCCCGCCGCGGTCGTCGACCTCGACAACGGCTCGCCTCAGTCGTGCTATCGCCCCGACCCGAGCGTCAGCCAGCCGGTTTCGGCACGACTGCGTTTACGCTCCGGCCAGCGCCAGCCGGGCTACCGCATCGGCGACAACCGGATACGGCGATCCGGGAATGCGGGCCGAGAGCGCGTGTTCGCTTCGCCATGCGGAGCTCAGTTAGCGCTGCTCACCCGACGGCACTCGACGAACTCGCGGATCAGGAGGTTGATCCGCACCGGGTCACGTGACAATGGAATGTGGCCGCAGCCGTGGAGCGTGACGAGCTCGCCTCCGGTGACCCGCGCGAGCGCCGCGCCCTGTGCGTGGGGGCGGACCTCGTCCGCGTCGCCGTGAATCACGAGCGTCGGACAGCGGACGCGCCCGACCCGTTCGAAAAAGGGCTCTTGACCGCCGGCCGCGATCCCACGAGAAGCGTCCGACAACACCTCCGGTGACGTCTCGAGCCCCCATGAGATGCAATCCTCTATCTGCTTGGTTGAGTGCGGCTCGCTGAAGCACTTGCCGAAGAAGAACTCGAGGAACGCCCGGTAGTCCCGGGACCAGAAGTGGGTGTTGTACTTGGCCCATCCCTCATCGGTGTTGAGCGGCTCGTCCAGCGGGATGCCCTCGCGCTCTGGGTGCTGCGGAGAAAGCGCAACGGCGGGCGAGATGAACACGCTTCCTGTCACGCGGTCGGGGTGATCGGCGGCGAGGATCGTCGCCCAGAGCGCTCCGCAGGACAGCGAGACGAGCGTCGCGCGATCAACGCCATTCGCGTCCATCACTGCAATCGCGTCAGCCGCGAACTGGTCCGTAAGGTAGGCGTCGACGCCGACGGGTCGGTCCGAGCGCCCGGCGCCGCGCCCGTCGAACGTGAGCACTCCAAAGTGGCGAGCCAGATACGGAATCTGGGCCTTCCAGAATCGTGCGGGTACCACCGACCACGTCGGGAGCAGCAGCACGGTCTGCTCGCCGGCGCCATAGCGCTCCCAGAACACCCGGACGCCATCGCGCTCGATGTACCCTTCGGAGTCGGGATACCGCGCCCGGGTCTGCTCGCCCGGCGGCGCGCCCGCGGGCCCCGGAGGGCTCGCGGGCGGCGCAACTGGACCGGACTGCAGCGTCACGGACGCACTTCGTAGACGAGGTTGAAGGGCGTCTCGGCGGCCCGCCTGAACCGTGTGAATCCGGCTGCCTCGATCACCTCCCGGATCCGGGCCTCGCCGGCCTGCGCGCCGAGCGCCAGGCCGACCTCCTGCGACAGGGACGCCGGCGTGCACAGCAGCGTCGAGAACGCGTAGTAGGCACGACCGACCGGGTTGAAGTTGTCCTCGGTCCGGTCGGCCGCATTCGGCTCGACGATCATCCACGTGCCGTCGGGCTTGAGGGTGGAGCGCACGTGGCGCGCGGCGCCCACGGGGTCGCCCATGTCATGCAGGCAGTCGAACATCGTCACGAGGTCGTATCCGCTGCCACTGTACGCCGCCGCAGGAGCGACCTGGAAGGAGACGCGGTCGGTTATCCCGGCCTCCCGCGCCCGCGCCCGCGCGGTCTGGATCGAGCCCTCGTGGTAGTCAGAGCCGACGAACGTCGAGTTCGGGTAGGCCTGCGCCATCAGGATCGTCGATGCACCGTGTCCGCATCCTGCGTCGGCGACCAACGCGCCCTGCTCGAGCCTCTCGACCACGCCACTCAGCGCGGGCAGCCACTCGCCGATTAGATGCGCGTTGTATCCGGGACGGAAGAACCGCTCGCATCCCTCGTGCACGTCATGGACATGCTCATGCCAGCCGAAGCCGTCGCCGCTGCGAGCCTTTTCGACGATCCGCGGCGAGTCAATCACCGACCCGAGCGCGATCTGGAAGAACCCGGGTAGGTATGCCGGGCTGCTCGAATCAGTCAGTGCGACGGTCTGCTCGGGCGGCAGTGAATACCGGTCTCTGTCCGGATCGTAGGAGACGAAGCCGCCGGCCGCCTGGGCGTTCAGCCACTCCCGCACATACCGCTCGGCGGTGCCCGTTCGCTCGGCCAGCTCGCCCGGCGTGAGCCCGCCCGCTCCCGCGAGCGCACGGTAGAGGCCGAGCCTGTCGCCCATCACGACCAGGGCCGCGTTCAGGGTCGCACCAACCTCGTCCACGGCCCGAAACACGAACTGCATCAGCTTGTCGCCGTCGACCTCGACGGCCTGCTCAACTGCACTCATGGTGCCCTCCTGGTAGGTGGTGTTGTCGAGGTCCGACGATCTCAGGCGGTCGTGTGCGCGCCGCGAAACTGGCGCGAACCGGCCGTGAAAGCGTGCTGGGCGAAGGCGTGCAGGGCGAGATTTACCGCCACGGGCTTGCGCGCCTGCGGGTTGTGGCCGCCGTCGGTAACGCTCCGCAGCTCCCCGTGCGTCGCCTTGGCCAGCGCCTTCGCGTCGGCGTGGGCGGTCAGCTTGTCGTTGGGGCTCGAGATGACGAGGACCGGACAGCGCACGCGATGGGCCAGGTCCCGCTGATCGCGCCGCGTCACCGGCGCGGCGAACGTCGCGCCTGAGGCGGCGATCAGCGTCTCGGCATCGGTCTCTCGCGCCCACCCGACGCTGTCCTCGATCTGCTTTGTCGAGTGGGGTGTGCTGAAGATGCGGCGCATGTACCAGTCGACGAAGTCCGGGTAATCGGAGCGCCAGTGGGCGCCGTTGAACTTGAGCCACCCCGCGGCCACCGGCGGCCGGACGAGGAAGAGGCGGCGCAATTGCGGATTTGCCATCACCCGCCAGCGCAGCCCTCGAATCGCGCTAACCGGGAACCACGGAGCGATGAAGGCAGCAGCCAGCACCCGTTCGGGATGCTCGGCAGCGACCAGCAGGGCGCGCTGGGCTCCGAGTGAGAGCGTCACGAGTACTGCCTGGCCAGTGCCGGCTGCATCCAAGACCGCGAGAGCGTCCGCGGCGAGTTCGCGCTCCGCGTACGCCGCCGGCTCCAGCGGCCGATCGGACTTGCCGTTGCCGCGCGGGTCGAAGGTCAGGACGCGGTGGTGGCGAGCGAGATATGGGATCTGTGCCTTCCAGCAGCGCGAGTGGACGATCGACCACGGCGGCACGAGCAGAACCGCCGGCTCCCCGTCCCCGTAGCGCTCCCAGAAGACACGGACGCCGTCGCGCTCGATGTAGCCTGTCTCGTCGGGATAGCGGGCGCGGTTCAAAGCATCTCGGCGATGCGCGCGGCCGCTCGCCGGGCACCGTCGGTTTCGACTGGGAGGTAGTCGACCTCGCGCCCGATCTCCTCAGCGATTGCTTCTGCGATTGCTGACGGAGGCGCCTTGTCGAAGTCCATTCGCCGCCCGGCGCCGTAACGCTGGAGACGGCGATGGACGTGGAAGTTCTGCTCAAAGTGGTGCTTGAGTGGGAAATAGATGAATGGCCTGCGGTTGGCGGTCAGCTCCATGGCGGTGGTCAGGCCGCCCTGGACGACCGCGAGATCGCAAGCAGCGAGGTGGCGGTAGAGGTTCTGGACGTAGCCGGCGATCTCGAGGCCGTCGTGGTGTGGCAACGATGCCGGGTCGATGCGCGGTCCCGCGACGACGATCATCCGCAGACCGGGGACCTCGGCGGCTGCCGGCTGGTAAGCGTCGATCACACGCCGCAACAGGTCGGCCCCGACCCCGGATCCGCCGACGCTCACGATGCACACTCGCTCGTTCTCGCCGTAGCCGAGCTCGGCACGAAGCGACTCACGGTCGCCGAATCCGGCGGGATCGAACCCCGTCACGTAGCCGGCGAAGTCGAAGTGCTGCTCGGTCCAGTCACGGATCAGCGGCAGATCGGGCCCGAGCCGGTCCGGGACGATGTCGTCGGGGTTGCCGACGAAGATCGCCCGGTCGCGCAAACGCGGGAAGCGGGCGATGTGCTCGACCATCTCGGCGTTGTAGTCGGCGGTCAGGAACGCCTCGCGCTCGCCGCCGTCGGGCATCGGCAGCCAGCCGACGAAATCGGTCAGCCAGCAGTACGCGGCGCGTTTGAGCTCCGGGTTCTCGTGTAGGAAGTAGTCGAGCTCCCACGCTTCGTCGCCGATCCACACGTCGTACGGCTGGGCCTCGACGACGTCGTGGAAGACCATGAAGTTATGTACGAGGATCTCGTCCATCCGCCGCCAGGCCTGGAAGCAGTGCAGGTCGTGCTCGGCCGACTCGGACTCAAAATGTCCCGATTCGCTCGCCAGCTCGGCGCTCGCGGGATGGATCCGCTCGCCCTCGGCCTCGAGCACCCGCGTTACCGGATCCTGCGCGAGCCAGTCGATCTCGAGATCCGGGTGCAGCCGGCGCAACTCCCGCGCGATCGCGACATCGCGTTGCGCGTGGCCAAGCCCGATCGGCGAGGAGATATAGAGCGCCCGCTTCGGCCGGGCTCGCGCCCGCGTCCAAGCAGAGGTCGGACGGGGCTTAGCAAAGTCGCGGATCATCACATTCACCTTCACCGGGTCGCGCGCACCGGGGTTGTGGCCGGAACCCTCCATCGTCGCCAGCTCGGCGCGTAGCAATTCGGCCAGCGCGGCACCCGACTCAGGGTGCCGGATCCGATCCTCGCTTCCGTGGATGACGAGTGCGGGGCATCGGATACGCGCGGCCTTCTCACGGGTCTCCTCTTCGCTGAGGATGCCAGCGCGGATCGTCGCGATCAGCGTCTCCGGATCGGTGTCGAGCGCCCAGCTCACGGCGTCCTCGCGCTGCTTGGTGGAATGTGGCTCGATGAACGCGTTCGAAAAGAAGAACTCGAGGAAGTCCTCGTAATGCTCGAGCCAGTAGTGACTGTTGAACTTCTGCCAGCCCTCATACGAGTCCCGCGTCACCTCGAACGTGTCAACGGCCCCGGCTCGAGCTGTGGCCGGCGGCAGCGCCACCGCCGGCCCGATGAATACGAGGCCGTCGACGCGCTCGGGGTGGTCTGCGCCGAGCAGCAGTGCGCGCTGGGCGCCCATCGACAGCGACACAAACCACGCCCGGTCCGTGCCAGTCGCGTGCATCACCTTGAGCGCATCGGCGGCAAACTCCGCAGGCGTGTACGCGGCCGCGTCCGCCGGTCGATCTGAGCGACCGTTGCCGCGCCCGTCGAATGTGAGGACGCGGAAGTGCCGCGCAAAGTAGGGGATCTGCGCCTTCCAGCAGCGTGAGTGGACGATCGACCACGTCGGCAGGAATAGGACAGTCGTCTCGCCCTCGCCATAGCGCTCCCAGAACACGCGCACGCCGTCGCGCTCGACGTACCCGGTCTCATCTGGATAGCGCGCGCGGGTCTGCTCGGGGGCGATCTGAAGTGTCGTCATCAGCCCTGGCCGGCCCAGAGCCGACTGGGACGTGCGCATCACCGGGTTGTCGAGTCCCGCGGCGCGCCTGGCGGTTTGTGACCCGATCACGAGCCAAACGATCTCACGTCCTCGTGTCCGGAACGCGAAATCAGCGTGAAAGAGGTCTACGCTCTACGGGCAAATGCTGCGGGTGCGGCTGTTGGGGGAGTTGGCGATCGAACTCGACGGGACCGTTGTCGAGCCTCCGTCGAGCCGCCGCGCCCGCGGGCTGCTCGCCTGGCTGGCGCTCGACCGCAAGATGCACTCCCGCTCGGCGCTCGCGGCACGCTTCTGGCCGGATGTGCTCGACGAGAGCGCCCGGACCAGCCTTCGCAGCGCACTGTCCGCGCTGCGCAAGGCGCTCGGACCTGGGAGCGAGCGGTACCTGATCGCCGGCCGCGAGGAGGTCGGACTCGCCCGCGGCTCGCTCGTGTGGACCGACATTGGCGAGTTCGAGCAGTGCATTGCCGACGGGCGCCTGGAGGAGGCGCTCGCCCTTGCGCATGGCGAGCTGCTGACCGGCCTCGACGACGACTGGGTCTATGAGCGGCGGGATGAGCACCGCGACCGCGTCGCCGATCTGCTAGCACAACTGGCCGCCTGCGCGGAAGGCGAGGGCGACCTCCAGAAGGCGATCGGGTACACACGCCAGCAGGTGACACTTGACCCGCTGGCCGAGGAGCCACAGCGGGATCTGATGCGACGCCTGGCCGCCGTCGGAGACCGGGCTGGGGCGATCAGGACCTACGAGCGGCTCAGCCAAAGGCTCCGTGACGAGCTGCGGATCGCTCCCTCGCACGCGACCCGCGAGCTCGCCGAGTCGCTGCGCCACGCCGGTGAAGCCCCCGCAGCCCAGACCGTGACGGCTCCCTCGCCGCAGGCTCCGGCAGTCGTAACCCTCCTGTTCACCGATCTCGTTGGCTCAACCGGGCTGCTCGGACAGCTTGGCGACGACGAGGCCGAGCGGCTGCGGCGCGTGCATTTCGGGCTGCTCCGCGAGGTGGCGGAGACATTCGGGGGAGAGGAGGTGAAGAATCTCGGCGACGGGCTGATGGTCGCGTTCGTGAGCGCGGTCAACGCGGTGAGCTGCGCGATCGGGATCCAGCAGGCCGTCCACCGGTACAACGCGCGCCGTGGTGACGGGCGCCTCCAGGTTCGCGTCGGGCTCAACATAGGTGAGCCGATCCGCGACGAGGGCGACTATTTCGGCACGCCCGTGGTGGTCGCCAAGCGGCTCTGCGACGAGGCCGACGGGGGGCAGATCCTCGCCTCCGAGCTCTTGCGAGCACTCGTAGGCTCGCGAGGCGGTTTCGGATTCCGCCTGTGCGGCCCGATCGCACTGAAGGGATTGTCGGAACCGCTGCCGGCCTGTGAGGTTGTCTGGGAACCCGCGGCCGAGAAGCGCGTCGCCCTCCCGGCGCCGTTGGTGGTCCACGACCCGGCGCCGCTCCTGGGCCGCGACGCGGAGCTCACTGCGCTTGGGCGACGCTGGGAGGAGGCTCGCAGCGGCCGAACGGGTGCCGCGATGCTGGTGGGAGAACCCGGGATCGGAAAGACCCGACTGGCGACGGAGTTCTGCTGCGCCGCATATGCCGACGGCGCGCTCGTTCTGCTCGGACGCTGTTACGAGGAATCGCTCGCCCCCTACCAAGCGCTCGTGGAGGCGCTGCGGCACTACGTATCGGAGACCCCGCTCGACGAGCTGCGGCTTCAGCTAGGCCCCCACCGCGCGACGCTGGCGCGGCTCGTGCCCGAGCTCGGGGGCGCCGGCGCTCCGGACCCCGGCTCGACCGCGGAGTCTCCCGAGCGCGACCAGTTCCGGCTGTTCGAGGCGGTCGCCTCGCTGCTACGCGCCGTCGCCGAGGAGCACGCGCTGATCCTGGTATTGGACGACCTTCAGTGGGCCGATGCTCCGACGCTGCTCCTGTTGCGCCACGTTTTGCGGGCGACCGAGGGCGCGCCGTTGCTGATTCTCGGCACCTACCGCGAGACCGAGGTGGACGAGATGCATCCGCTCGAGCAGGCCCTGGCTGAACTGCGCAGGGCGCGGGCGCTTGACACGATCACACTTACCGGGCTGGGCGAGCAGGAGGTCGCGGCGCTGATCTCCTCCCAGGCAGGGCGCAGCGCTTCCGCCGCCGACGTGCAGTCGATCGTCGACCGCACGCAGGGAAACCCATTTTTCGTCGAGGAACTGCTGCGCAATGTCGGCTCCGGAGACGACTTCGAGCAGGCGCTGACCCGGATTCCCGACAGCGTCAATGACCTGCTGGTCCGTCGCATGCGGGGACTCGACGACACCGCCAAACGGCTGTTGGCCTACGGCGCTGTCAGCGGGCGCGACTTTGAGTTGGATGTGCTCGAGCGAGTGGCCGGCATCCGGCCGGCCGAGATCGCCGAAAGTCTCGAGCGAGCGATCGACGACCGGATCGTCGAGGAGTCGACCGGGGCGATCGGACGCTACACCTTTGCCCACGCCCTGATTCGAGACGCGATCTACGCGCAGCTGTCGCTCACCCGCCGCGCGCAGCTGCATCGCCAGATCGGCGAGGCGATCGAGGATCTGCTCGGCGATCGGGCGGACGAGCAGGCCGAGGCACTGGCTTACCACTTCTCTGCGGCCGGGGACGTGGCGAAGGCATACCGGTATCACGCCCGCGCGGCGGACGCGGCGCGGCGCGTTTACGCCGTCGAGCCGGCGCTTGCCCATTACGACGCCGCGTTCGAAGCCGGCGCCGATCTAGGTTATCGCATGGATCGCGAGCCGCCGCTGCGGGAGCTCCGACTGGAGCGCGGCAGGATGCGCTTTCGCACGGGCGATATCGAGGGGGGGGCCGCCGACTTCGAGGCCGTGCTCGAAGCCTCTCGCCAGGCGGGAGACCGTGCCACCGAGATGGAGGCGCTGAACGAACTCGGCTTGGCGCTTCTGCGCTCCGACCTCACGGCCAGCGCTGAGCGCCATGTCGCCGCGCTCGAGATCGCGCGCGAGCTTTCAGACACTGCCATCGAGTCCGCGGCGCTCGATCGGCTGTCGGTGATCTCATCCCACCTGCTCCATTTCGACCGGGCGCTCGAACTCGGCGAGCGCGCGCTCGAGCTGGCGCGCGGTGCCGGCGACGAGGTCCTCGTCGGCCGCGCCATGGACAGCATCAAGCTGGCGGTATGGCAGCTCGGCGAGCTTGAGCGGCTCGAGGAGCTGACCGGTCGGCTGGCGGCCATTTGGCGCGAGCGCGATGACCTCTGGTACCTGCAATTCACGCTACTGGAGTCCGCGTTCGTGCCGATCGGGCAGGCCCGCTGGGAGGACGCCGCCGCCCGGCTCGACGAGGCGGCCGCGATCTGTCGTCGCATCCATGATCCAGGCGCGGAGGTCCTGATCCTGGACGCGCGCTGCTGGCTTCACCGCAGCCGGGGCTCATATGACGAGTCGCTGGCCGCTGGCCGGCGTGCGGTCGCGCTGACCGGCGAGGTTCCGTGGGCCGGGTGGGTGGCCGCGACGTTGGCCTCGACGCTGCTCGACCTGCGTCAGGCGCGTGAGGCGGCCGAGGTACTCGAGCCCGGTGTCATCTGGGGTGAGAGGCTCGGCAGCCGCAACGACCTGGTGCGCTGCCTGGGCCAGCTCGGGTGGGCGCGCTGGCTGCTGGGAGATCGCGACGAAGCCCGCGCTCTCGCCGCGCGGGCTCGCACGCTGCTCGATGAGGTGACAGTGCCGGAAGGACGTGCCTTCGTGTTCGGATTCCCGGCCTATGCCGCGGTCACGCGGGTGTTGGCCGCCACGGACGCGGCCGAGCAGGGCGAGGCGCTGCTGCGTCCGGTCCTGGCGGCCGCGCAACGAACCGGATGGCTCGAAGCAATCGCGACGAGCGAGCTCGTGCTGGGGCTGTGTCTTGAGGCGCGCGGCGAGATCGACTTGGCTGGCGAAGCGCTCGCCCGTGCTGCCCGCGTCGCCGACGAACACGGGATCGCGGCGCCCGGCTGGGAGGCACACGCCGCGCTGGCTCGTCTAGGGGTGGAGTCCGATGGTCACCGGGCTGCAGCTGAGGCGATCCTCGATCGGATAAGCGCAAGCCTCAGCGACGACGCTCTGCGTGCTGGACTGCGTGCGCCGGCGGAGCTGTAGGCCAAATCACCTCGTAGCCAAGCACCTCGGGATCCCCGAGGGGACGACCGGCGAACTCCTCGAGCGCTTCCAGCTGGGTGCCGTACATCCCCACCGCGACGAGCTTGCGTGCGTGGGCGACGGAGTCCAGATGGTGGACGTTCGGAGCGGCCGCGTCGGTTGTGGCTAGAACGCGGTCCCACAGCGCACCCGTCAGGTCCTTCGATGCCGGCCCGTTCTCGCCGGTCACCCAGACCGGCCAGCCCCTGACGGTCGCGTGCGGAAGATCGGCGTACAGGGAGACCTCAAAGCCCGCCGCCCGCAGCTCGAGCGCCGCCGAGCGCACGACCGCGTGGTCCGCGTGGGCGATCGCCGCTGGGGCGTAGATCCGGACCCCTGGTTCGAGCAGTCGTTCGATCTGCTCTGCGAGCGGTGCCAGCGGTTGCCTCTCAGCGCGATACTGCTCGTCCAGGAAGCCCAGGTTGACCGCCGTCCGTCCCGCGACAGCGAGTGCTCTGCGATCCTCCTCAAGTCGCTCACGCACCCGCTCGGCCGAGTCGCTCGCGCCCGTGTACTCATCCCACCAGGCAGGGCCGCGCACGTCTGCGGGCACGCCCGCGAACACGTTGATCACGGCCACCTCGCCGGGCTGGGTCAGAACGTGCCAGCACGACAGGACCGCGTCGTCGAGATGGGGAGAGATGATCACTGCCGGCATGCTGGAAGCGTTTCAGGCCCGCGTGGAGGGAGCGTGAACCCCGCGCGAAAGTGTTTCCTCGCGCACATAAATCAATAGGTCTCGGACAAATCTCGCTATCGCGCTCCGGCGCCGCGCCGAGAATCTCTTTCTCTCTCGCACGTTTATCGGTACCGCGGCCGACTTCTTGACACCGCCCAAGCGCCAACAACCACGCGTAGGCGTTTTGGACGAGACCCTGAAGCGCCGCCCCGGCAATCCAGGCCGCCCGGACAGGCGCAAGGATGCGCGCGAGATGCGCAAGTGAATGTTTGCGGGCGAAGCGCGGGCGGCGATGATGATCGAGATCCGCGGCGCCTCCAACGCGAAGGCCAAGCGGGAGCGCGGATGGCGGTCGATCCGATCCGGGCCTCGCGCACTGGAGCGAGTGAGCCGGCGACGACGGACTAGTGCAGCCGCATCGTCACGGGGAAACGAGCACCGATCTTGTTGGGGAAACCCTGGATTTTAATGGTGCCGAGGCCGCTCCCGTTGGCTTTCTCAACACCCCCCTTGCCCGCGCCGCACTTGATGCCGCCGCCGTGCTTTAGGTGGCAGGTGTAAGTGACGGCAAACAGGCGCAGATTCGAGCCAAACCCTTTCAGGCGCATGCTCGCATCGCAGATAGTCGAGAAACCTGCGCCCGTGCAGCGAAACTTCGTGACCTTGCCGACCGTCTTCTTCCCAGACTTCAGCGTGAAGTCGCCCGAGCCACCAGGGCCCTTTAGGGCCTTTGTCACCACGCCCGTCAGCTGCAGTTGCTTGACCTTGCCGGGCATGGCCGAGGCACCCGCCGCCCAAAGCACAAGCACACTGAAAAGAACCGCAGCCGCCACATAGACGAGGCGGCGTCGACCGACCACTACGGATCGCGCCGGTGCGATCAGCTGTGAGCATGCTCCCGTCACGTTTGCCTCCTTCGGGCCCCCAGGGGTGAATGGCCGACTCTACCTAGCCCTAATTCGTTGCGTCAAATACGCTCCTGCTCGCCAACCTCAGAAGCCGCCGCTTCCACGCGCGCTGCTAGCTGGCCTTGTGGAACGGCCCGTGCGTCAGGACATCCCGTCGGCCGACGCATGCATCACTGATCTTGGAGAACGTCAGCTTCCTGCCAGCCAGCTCGAACTTGTACTTGCCCGAGCCTGAGCACTTAGCGCCCTTGGAGAAGGTGATCTTGTGGCCCTTGATCGTGTCGGTGCCGTGACCCACCGGTTTGCCGTTGTAGGCCACCTTGTAATGACCCGGGCTGAACGTGACCACCCAGGTCCCGTTCAGAGCCCCACCAAGCGCGGGATCGCCCGTGATCTTCGTCTTGTACGCCCCCGAGGACATCCCGCTAGCCAGGGCGGCGGGAACCAGCCCTAGCGCGACGACGGCGATCACCACCGCTACGAGTCGCTTAATCGATGAACTTCCTCTCCGAGGTTCTGACCCTAGGGTCACCCTCATCTAAACGCGGCAGCCCCCGTGACCACCCCCACGGTGGCCACGCGCGTGTACGCTTGCCCCGGGGCCAAGGCGTCGATCGAGGAGGGGGAACGTTGGGAGGCATTCGGAGGTTGGGCGT
>Ga0070741_10010785_pt1 | contig 17120 bp, 12 predicted proteins | sample Coa_R1_4_FD_66440 | JGI IMG/M metagenome (GOLD analysis project Ga0070741, IMG submission 66440) | Surface soil microbial communities from Centralia Pennsylvania, which are recovering from an underground coalmine fire - Coalmine... | ecosystem: Environmental > Terrestrial > Soil > Unclassified ...
ATCTGCCCTGGAATGCCGGCAGCCTGGAAGCGCGTGCCGCCTACCTCGACACGCGTCGGCTCGTGCTGCAAGTCGGGTCAGCTGCCCCGCTGAACGAGGCAGGCGAGCTCAATGCAGGAGGCTTCCCCACCACGCCTAAGGGCAGGGGCACAGCGAGCTTGACCTGGACCAAGGGTCCGCTGTCTTGGTACTGGCAGGCGCAGTACTTCAGCGGGATGAACTTCAATAATCTGAACACGCCGACGTCGCAGAACATTCTGCGGGTCAACCCGTGGTGGTTGATCAATTCGACAATCACGTTCAACGTGACGACGAACTTCCAGGCTCGACTGGTCGTTGATAACGTGTTCGACAAGGAGCCGCCATTCCCGGCTCTCGCAGCGGGCACGGGTGGCAACTTCGCCGGAGCAACCTCCTTGTACTTCCCCGGTATCCTCGGGCGTAGTTATCTGCTCGCGGTCGACTATCGCTTCTGACGCCTAGCTTGCGTTATGAGGTGGACGGGAGCCGAAAGGCTCCCGTTTTCTTTCTAGCCACCTGAAATGCGAGGATGTCGGCTCAAGACGGGCGCAAAGGTTCAGATGAACATGCTCCTGACACGAAGAGCGGCTTTGATTAGCGGGCTCGCTCTACTACGTTCACTGTCTACGGCCGCACGAGGCGAGGGGGCTACGCAGGCCCGCGGGGGGCCCGGAGACCTCCAGCAGCGCATCACCGAGCTGGAGAAGCACTCCGGCGGGCGCCTCGGCGTGGCGATGTTGGATACCGCGAGCCATGCAAGGCTCCACTATCGGGCCGAAGAGCGGTTCGCGATGTGCAGCACGTTCAAGTTCGTGGCTGCCGCGGCGGTGCTGCAACGCGTGGAGCGTGGCGAGGAGAAGCTCGATCGCTGGATTGTCTACGGACCCGAGGATCTGCTCGAGTATGCGCCTGTGATGCGCGAGCACGTTCAGGAGCACGGAATGCGCCTTTCCGACGTCTGCGCAGCGGCGGTGCAGTGGAGCGACAACACCGCAGCCAACCTGATGCTCCGGGTCATCGGAGGGCCCGCAGGCTTCACTCAGTACTGCCGCTCGCTGGGTGATCGCATCACGCGACTCGATCGAATCGAGCCCGAGCTCAACCGTGTAGCAGCCGGCGATGGCCGCGATACGACTACCCCGGCTGCCATGCTCTCCCTGTTGCACAGCTTGTTGCTAGGCAAGGCACTGGCCGACTCGTCCCGGCAACAGCTCGAGTCCTGGATGGTGAATGCCACGGTGGGCAAGGACAGTATCCCGGCCGGCCTCCCGCCCGAGTGGCGTATCGGGCACAAGACAGGCAGCGGCCGTGACGAGAGCAATGATGTCCTCATCGCGTGGCCGCCTGGGCGAGCTCCCGTGCTCATCACGGCTTTCTACTCTCGACCCAGCGGATCGCCGCAAGAGCGCGATGGCGTGCTGCGTGAGGTCGGGCGCATTGTTAGCGCCGCTCTTTGACGGGCCGTCGGGCCCGCCTGGCAGGCGGGCGCTACGCGGCTCAACGGATCTGATTATCTCTACACGTGCCCTGAGATTAGCTTACATCCTGGTCCGGCGCAGTTGTCGGCTCTGCATGAGCGCCGTTGTGTGGAGCATGAGGAATGACGGCACGAGGAATGCCGGAATCAGTAACAACGGCAGGCTCGCCATTGGAGCGGCACTGAGCTCGCCGGGGTTTCCCGTGGCAAAGATGGCACTCACGGCGCCGATGCTCACGGCGACGGCGAGATCCAATATACCGAGCAGATTCCACCGGACGAATGCGGACGTCGCGGCGAAGCCAGGCTGACGCGCCAGAGAAAGAATCATCCACGGGGCGGTCGCGCCAATGGCCATGTCGCCGAGCCCAGCCGGAAAGGCGAACCAGCCCGGGAGCACCTTGTACGCATAGAGGAAGAGAAATCCCATGCCGGCCCAGCGCCAGGCCTGAATTCCCGCGACCAGACGCAGATCGAGGGAAAGCACGAACTCGCGGAACGATGTCGAGAAACGCAGCAGCAGAAAAAAAATGACCAGGGGCGTTGCAACGCCCAACGCAATGGGCACAGGGGGTGTCCCGGGAGGTCCGACGAATGCCCCGACAGCACCCAGTGCGACGACCAGCAGGAACCAGGCAAGCAGCGCTATCGAAACGGCCAGACGAACCGGACGCTGACCGCTGGGAGACTCGGTGGGCTGGGGGAGGACAAGCGCCGTCATGACACACTCCTTCAGTGACTTGCATTTTGCAAGTATATAGGGACCGTAGCACAATGACTTGCATTCTGCAAGTTACTGCCTTCGAGGATGGCGAAACGGAAGCCGGATGAAAACACCCAAGCCCTTCACGCGCTCAGCCTGTGCGATCGCCAACTCGCTCGACCTCGTGGGCGACAAGTGGTCGCTGCTCGTAGTGCGTGATTTGATGCATGGCAAGCAGACCTACGGCGAGTTGGCGGATTCGCCGGAGCGCATTCCGACCAACATCCTTGCCGATCGTCTCGAGCGCCTGGAAGGCGCCGGCATCATCACCAGCGCTCCCTATCAGGAGCGACCCGTGCGCTACGCCTACGCGCTCACCCCAAAAGGCAAGGCTCTGGGCGAAGTGCTGCTGGCATTCGTGCGCTGGGGCAAACAGTACATCCCCGGTACGATTACATTGAGCGAGAATCCGCGGGCCGGTGCAGGCGAGGTATCGGCCGCAGGCTCCAGCCGTCTGCGCGCAAAGCGCTCCCGATGATGTACCATTGAAGATTCTGGTGGCGCCTACCCTTGCGATGGGTTTTCGTCGGCGCGGGTGTAGTTCAATGGTAGAACTGTAGCTTCCCAAGCTACTAACGTGGGTTCGATTCCCATCACCCGCTCCATACTTCCGCTCGTTGCAGAAGCGTGGCCAAAAAGAAGGCGCGGCGGATCTCCGCAATGCACTCGAGACTCGGGGCGCCGCGGAACACGTCATGAATCTCACGGGTCTGCCTGGAAGCGGCATCGACGCCGAAAAAAAAGTGATTGACGATCAGGATCAGACCGCCTGGCGTCAGCTTCGATGCGAACGTTTGGGCGAGGGCCTGCAATGCAACCGGCGTCCGGGGATTGATGTAGTAGAGGGTGTCGGCAATGATGATCAGATCGAATCCGGATTCCGTAGCCGGGGCATCGAGCATGTCCCGCTGCGCATAGGTGATGTTCGAATGACCAAACGACAGTCTTCTCGCCTGGCTGATGGCCTCGCCTGAAATGTCGGTGCCGAGCACCTGCTCACCGAACGGTGCGAGCTTGCGCGTGAAGGTGCCGAGACCGCAGCCGACATCAAGTATGTTTCGATAGCGGCGTTGCGGCAGCATCGAGAGCAGGCAGGCATATTTGCGCTGCTGATAACGGTATTGCGGCAATTCGGCGCCAAAGGGATCGTCAGTCTCGGCGTACAGATGATCGAATGGCGAGCCGCCCGGACCTTGCTGCCGAAACCGCTCCAGACGCGCATCCGCGCGGGCCGATCGCAGCCAGTAGGCCACATCGCGGATCGTCATGAAGAAATTGGTCGGGGCGGGGACTAATCCAGCAAAATCCGGCATACGATGCGCACGTCTTTCACGGCCATTCTAGGTAACTTTGTTGTGCAAAGTACCGCGAACGGCTCGTACAGCACAAGCGCTGGTGGCAAGGGGGGCCAACCGGGGCGGGGGGGAATCCTGAACGGCTCACTGAGTGCATTGTTGAGAGGCGCGCGGTCCGTAGTGCTCTCATTGCTCCTGGCCGCGAGACTCAGTCACTTCGCGGCGGCGCAAGACGCTCCCGCTCCAACCCGACACCTCATCTCCGAGCTGACACCCATAGCGCGCATCCATCTCGGCAAGACGGCGGATTGGGTAGCCGTCACCGGCGACACTGTCTGGATTGGCACTACCGGTCCGGATGGCGTCGCTCGGATCGATCCGCGCTCCAATACGCGCACCGCAGCGATCTGCCTTCGAGGAAAGCCGTGTGCAGGGCTCGCGGTCGGATTCGGTGGGCTCTGGGTGCCGCTTTGCGGCGAGCCGAATGCGCTGGCTCGGGTGGATTTGCTAACGAGCCAGGTGGTCATGGTGCCGGCGGCTGGACCTGCGGAACGGGAAGGCGGAATCACCGTGAGCCGCGACAGCGTCTGGCTGGTCGTCGACGGTCGCGCGACGCTTGCGAGGATCGATCCAAGCTCGCTTCTCATCAAACAGAGGATCTCGCTGGCTCGAGGGTCTCTGAATGTGGCTTTCAGTGGTGGGCGGATTTGGGTCACACGACCTACTGGGGCAGAAGTAACAGTCGTGGATGCCGACAAGGGCGCGGTCATTGGTACCGTGCCGACCGGGCCTAGGCCCCGATTCCTTGATGCGGGCGGCCAATCGGTCTGGACCCTGAATCAGGGTGATGGCACGTTGACACGAATCAACGCGCGTTCCAGACGAGCGGATTTCTCCAGCTCATTGCAGACACCCGGCCATGGCGGAGACATCAAGATTGCCCACGGCATCGTGTGGACTTCCATGGCCAAGGTCCCTCTTTCAGCGACCGATGAGGTCACGGGACGCGTTCTGTGCCAGTGGGTTGGACCAGGCGGAGATGCGCTCGGCGTCGGCCACGACGCGATCTGGCTTACGGACTATGAGGCAGGCGACGTGTATCGATACGACCTCGAGGATGTCCTGGATCATTGCCCCTCGGCGCGGCGGGATCGGAAACCGTGAGCGCGCTCAGAGAGCGCCGCTCAGGCGCATCTGCATCAGGAGCTGACTGATCTATTTCTGTTCCCGCATCTGTGGTGTGAACGTGATCCCGACCAGCAAGCCTTCCGGGCTCAGAAAGCGACTGACAATCTGGCCCCAAGGTTCTTTCTTGTTGCGAACCAGCATGGGGTATCCACGTGATTCCAGCTCCGCTGTGGCCTTGTCGATATCGTCTACGTCGAATTCAATCCACGCCTGCGGAACGGGAACATCGCCGGGCCACGCGGGTTCGCCATAACAGGACCGAGCCGCCTCGGCGAGTGGCCAGAGAGCGAAACTTTTTGCGCCGCTCAGAGCCTCGGTGTGCAGGTATCCACCTGCTTCCTCCTTGAAGGAAATACCCAATGCCTGGCCATACAGCTTGCGGCTCGCAGGCCCGTCGCGAACGATGGGACCGCAACCGGCGATGAACAGTACCCGAATTCCTGTGATATCTGGCATGGTTTCTCCTTCGCTTACCTGCAATGCCTCAGCTGAATAACTGACCCCTGACTACTCGAGGCATGCAGGATCGTACTCATGCGTGCGACATAAGGCGACGTCCCGGGATAGCATCCTATATATAGAGGAGCGAGTCGCCGGGATGGATGCCGGCCGCGCAGCTCAAGCGCTACTGAGCGGGCGGGTCCGGCTTCTCACCAGCTTCGAGCAGGCGCGCACGCGCGACATCCTGCTCGCGCGGATACTTCGCGCAGAGCGCGAGGTATCCCTCCGCCGCGTGCCGGTCCAGGGCCACATGAGCCTCGAGGTGTGCCAGTAAATTAGTTCGATATTCGTACACGCTGCGGGCGTATGCCGCTGCCTTCCATTCCGCTGAATTTTCCGGCCAGACATGCCGGGCAATGGCGATTCCGATCAACTCGGTGGCATAGGTGTCACCCCGCTCCAGTGCTCGGCCGATGCCGCGACACAGGGCCACATCCTGATCATCGGCCAGCTGCCCTCTGATGCAATAGTCCGCGATGATCTTATAAGGCGGAATGTCCGCAGCGGCGAGCATGCCAATGACCGCCACCTCCGCCTGCGGCAACGGTAGGACTCCGGCCCGAGCGACTGCCGGTGTCAGTCGGCTGATCAGAGTCGTCCAGTAGATGGCGACGCGATCGGCATGGCTGATGTGCAGCAGTGCAGCTCCCTTCGCGCTCGCATCCCCCGCGGACTCGGCCCGGTTCAACGCACCCAGCCAGCCGGCGCCGTTGGACGGATCCAGCGTCCGCAAGTGGACCTCCATCGGTTGCGATGCGCAGGACGGTATTCGCAGACAGACCTGGATTTGCAGCCAGGCCAGGTCTACCCTGCTCGGAGCAGCTGCGGTCGCCCGCGCAAGCAGGAGCAGGCCCTGATCCGCCTGGGTGCGCAGAAGCAGCACGCCTGCCGCCGCCAGCGAATCCGGATCGCTTCTCTTCGACAGAAAGGCGATGGTCCGCTCCATGTCCTGGCGAGGATTGGGGTGCCGTGTCCCACGGGATGCGGTGCAGGCCGCCGCGAGCACCATTGGCACAAGCAGCGCGGCAATCGTTGCTACTCGGCTGCGCACGTCCAGAGATCCCCGCCTTTGTCGCCACGTCCGTTAGCGGTTAAGAGTCAGCAGGGCAGGTGAGGGTTCCGCGCCTCTTGATCTGAGGCGGCGTGCCCGGAGCCGACGTACGGACCGGCCCCGGGCGGTGATGCGTGCCTATCAGAACTGCCCACGCAAGCCGATCGTCACGGCATTGCTGTGGTAATCCTGATAACCGAAGAGAATCTCATCGTACACAAACGCCTGCACGCGCTGCGCGAGGGTGACCGAGAGGCCCACACCCGCGACCCCGTAGTTGCCGACCGCCGGGTCCGTCGGCAGCAGGAAGTTGCTGTCGCAGACTCCGTTCTTGCAGCTCGGGTCGAACACATAGTGCGCATCGATCATGCGGACGCTCGTCTTGAACTCATGATCCCACTCGACCCGCAGAATCGGCGTGACCACCCCGAACGAAGTGCTCACCGGCTTGGACAGGTCCAGGCCCAGGATGGAGCGCAGGGACTCGACCGTCTGATCATTGAAGAACAGCGGCAGGCCGTCATTGGGATCGTTCGGATCGTGCTCGGCGAACGAATCGAACGAGGCGCGCCGATAGTTGACGCTCAGTGAGGGCATGACATCCCAGGAGGCGGCTTGGGTCTGATAGCCCGCAGTGGCTCCGACGGCCAGAGAGCGGCCATCGGGATTGCCGTCGAGAGTACGGTTGACCGAGACCGTGCAGGTGGCTGCGCCTGCGCAGCCCGGATCGTTGATGTCGGCCTGCGGATCCAGGGCCGTGTTGTAGGTCACCGTATATTTGACGGTTCGCGACAGATTGGTGGTCAGCTTGCCGTAGGTGGCGATGCCGTTGAGCGTCCAGTTCTGGCCAAACCAGGCGCCATAGAGAGAACCGCTGGTTCCCTTCACCTGCGCGCTGCCGCCGGTCGAGTTGACCCCGGTATTGTTGAACCCTGCATCGTAATCATCGTAGCCGAGCGAAGCACCGAGCACCGCACCGCCGAAGTTGTAGTCGATGCCTGCCGTGACACTCGAGGCATGGAAATCGAACGGGTCCTCGTTCTGCGTCTGGTCATGGCGTCCGGAGTTGTAGCTTCCCTGCACGAACAGGCCCCAGGGACTCGGCACGTTGCCGCCCAGACCACCGCCGCCCGCCGGATCGGCCAGATAGCGGTAGCTGTCGCTGTAGGTCGTGCCGACCAGCGCGCCCGGATTCTGATAGTTCCCCACCGGCAGCAGCGTGCCCCGCGACAGCTGGTCCTCCTGCGCGTTCGGATCCACGGCCGAGCGGTCGAAGTAGAAGGTCTGCGGGGCTAGAGAGGCCAGGGAAGAGCCCCCAGGCGCGGAGCTGTCAGTGCGGGCCGAAAGCCCCTGCGACAACGAGAATGCGGAGCCCAGGCGCAGGGCATTCAGTCGTCCGGTGATATTGCCGAACTGACCGGCACTGACTCGAGTAGCGAGTGCGCCCTGTGTGGACACCTCATTTCCGGACACCTGTTGCAAGGCGCCCAGGGCGCCCGCAGGTGCCGGTCCGAAGATGGGGCCCGCGTCCGCAGGCATGACATTGAGGTTTGCCACGGCGATGGCGTGACACTGGTCGTGCAGGTCGTTCACCTGAGGGTTGGCCGGTGGCGGATTCTTCGGCAGGTCGAGATCGAGGACACACATCTTCGCCACCGCGTTGAACACCGCCGCCTGCAGCGCTGTCGCGTTCGGCGGTGGGGGTGGCAGTTGCGCGTGCACCGGCGCGGCCAGCGCACAGAGTGCTGCCAGCATGCCTGCGGGTGCGATCGTCCGGAACGAGTTGGTAGACACTGGATCCCTCTCCTGTTGATGTTTTTTCGGAAGTCGCGACCGCCCAAGCGAGCGCGCGTGCAGCGTTGGACTATCGCATCAGGGCCGCCACCTGGGTGGTTCTTACGGGTAGGAAAAAGAAATCGCCGAACTTGTGCGCGGGATCCTGCAGGTTGGAGTAGGTAGGCGTCTGCTTCAGCCCCATGCGCGCCGCAAACCCCGACATGCGGCTGCTCAACTCGTGCGCCAGCATCTCTCCGGAGAGCAGGATGTCATTCTGTCGCAGCACTGTGATGAACTGCGACGCGAACAGTGAATGCGCCGGATCCGCGGCACTCTTGTCCACCACCGGCTCGTTCTCGCCCGAAGTGAGCACCATGCGTGCAGCCTTGCTCCAGCGGATCGCCGTGCTGTGCTCATCGTCCGATCGGGCCACCGTCGTGGAGGTGGGATGCGTGATGACACTTGAAAAGCATGAGTCGGCGACCAGCAGGATGTGGCGGGCGTGAATCTCTCCGACCGCATCGGCCACCATCTGGGCGGACAGCCAGCTGCCGCGCAACTCCGGATTGGCATCCACGCCCAGCCAGAAGGCCCGCTCGGGAGGATCGATCTTGGTCCCGCCATGGCCTGCGTAATAGATGAGCAGCCGGTCGCTGTCGGTCAGGGTGCGTGCGTACTCGTTCATCGCGGCCATGATCTGATCGCGGGTCGCATCCGTCAGCAACTTCACATCGAAGCCGTACCGCGTCCGCAGCACGGTCGCGATGTCGCGTGCGTCACTGACGGGTGTCGACAGCTTCTCCATGTACAGGTAGTTGCTGTTGCCGATGATGAGAGCGTGATAGTTCGCAGGTCCCAGGCCGCGCACCATGCGCATGAGCGCCTCGGGATCAGCGCTTCCGGGGCCCGAGGCCTGGGCCATCCGATAAGCCACATTGCCAGCCACGGGCGGCGGAGGACTGGCCGGATTGCCGGCCTTGGCGAGCTCGAAACGCAGGTCGGAGATCTGCTTGTCGCGGTCGCGGACATCCGTTTCGAGCGCGGCGATGCGCTTCTGATTGGCCTGCGTGTCGGCGGCCGGCTGCTGAGCCGAGCTCTGTCTCGCGCGCACCAGCTCGAGCTGCCGCGCCGCAAGCTCCATCTCCAGATGCTCGACCGTGTCCTGCTGCTTCGCCATTTTCTCCTGCGCGGCGCGCAGCGCATCGCGGTCCCGTTGCGCTTCGGCAGTGGAAGAGGCCGCTTGCTGCTGATGGGCCTCGCGGTCGTGGTTGTAAGCCTCGCGGAGCTGATTCGCCTCGAGCTGCAGAGCGGCGATGCGCTTCTGCTGCTCTTCGAGCTGCGCCGCCTTCGCGGTCATGCCCGCGGTCATCTGCGCGGCAAGCGCATCGCGGTCCGCCTTCGACTGTGATTGCAGATGCGCGAATTGCGCGCGCTGATCCTGCAGCTGCTGTTGCTGCTGCGTGTACTGAGAGCGCAGCGCCTGCAGCGAGGCTTCCAGCTCCTGCTTGCGCGTCGTCGCCTCGGAGGCGCTGGCACCGGAGGCGCTCGCCTGCGCCCGCATCCCTTCGACTTGCGTCTGGAGCGATTTGATCTGCGCTTGCTGCTGATCGAGCTCGCGCTGCTTCGCGGCGAGCAGCGCCTGCGCGCCATCCCCCCCGTGCGCCCTGAGCTTCTGCAGCTCCTCGCTGCGCGCGGCGAGCGAGCTGGTCTCGCGCAGATAGTCCGCACGGACTGCGGTCAGCTCCTGTTGAGTTTGATTCAACCGCTGCTCGGACTGGGCGAGGCGGGCGCGCAGCGCCTCGGTCTCGCTGCGCCCGCTCGCGAGCAAATCGTTCAGATGCGAGTTCTCGGCCTGCGACCTGGCGAGTTGCTCGGACAGCTGCGTCTGCTGCACGACGAGATTCGCCGAGAGCGTACCGACCGCCTGCTGCTTCTCGGCGAGCGCCTTCTCATCGGCGGCAAGTTGCTGCTGCAGCTGCTCGATGCGCGCGCCGCTCTGGCCGGACCCGTCGCGCTTCGCCGCCTCGAGCTGCGAGTGCAGGTCGGCAAGTCGCACCTGATCGCGGTCGAGCTGGTTGGTATTCTGGAGCAGTCTCTCGTTGACCTGCCGGAGCTGATCACGCAGGTCCTGCACCGCGCCATTGGCGGCATCGAGCTGGTCGGTCACCGCCGCGATCTGCTTGGCCGCCTCTTCGCGATTGGCTGTCAGCTTCGACGCATAGTCCAGCTCGTTGCCGAGCCCGGAGGCCTCGCGCTGCAGATTCAGGCCGGCCAGTGCATCCTGCTGAACCCCGAGTCCCTGTTCATACAGGTAGCCGAGCTCCTGCATCGCCGGCGCGTATTTCTTCTGGGCGGCGCGCTGATACCACTGGGCTGCTTTCGCATAGTCGACCGGAACGCCGTCCATTCCATTGGCGTAGATCCGCGCGACGTAGTATTCGGCTTCTACATTGTCCTTCTCGGCCAGCGGCATCCAGCGGTTGAGCGAGAGCGTTCCGCTCGCCAGGTCCCCGACCGTGTACTCACCCCCTCGGGTGCGGCAGTCGATGGCCGGCAGGCGCAGCAAGGCGCCGGGTGTCAGATACGTGCGCATCCCACCCAGCTGCTGCAGCTTGCCCGGAAGCTGGCAATCCACGACGAGCGCATCGGCCAGGTTGGAGGCGGCGATCTGAGCGCGCGTGGCGATCTCGGTGGAATCCTTCGAGGTGGCACCGATGGCTGCGGCGCTGAGAATTGCGCTGCAGATACAGGCCAGGAGCCTGCATGAGACTGAGAGGCTGAGCGCTCGCATGATGACCCCGGATCCGCTCGCCGGTCAGTTTAAAGGGATCTGAGCCATCTCGCACGACCGTCGCAAGTTGCCTATCGGCAAGTAACGCAGAAGCGGCGGAAAACCGGACATCGGGCGCGAATATTCGCAGCCTCGAGGTTCGCGCGGGGGGCATGAGCGCGCCCCAGTTGATTTGCACGCCGCCGCGGGCTTCCCTGCCTGCAATCGGTGTGGTACAGAGTGCGACGGCGCAGGGGGGGTCCAAAACAACAGCGGGCGCTCGCTGTCGCATCCGGATCGCAACGGGCTGCGTACTGAGAACGGCGGCGGCACAGGGGCTCGAGCGCGCTGTCATCACAACATAACGTCACTGACGTCATAACTACATGATGTTCAAGTCTTTATTGAGATCCCATGCCCGCCGCCCAACCCACTGAGTACCGCCTGGCCATCGTCGGGGCCGGGCCGGCCGGACTGAGCTCCGCCGCGCGCGCAGCCCAGATCGATGCTCGTGAGGGCCGTCGCGTGCCCAGCTACGTGCTCCTGGAGGGCTCTTCGAAACTCGCGAAGACCATCCAGCGCTATCAGAAGGGCAAGCACGTGATGGCCGAGCCGGGCTTTCTCGAGTTGCGTAGCGATCTCAAATTTGCCGCGGGCAGTCGCGAGTCGATCCTGGAGACCTGGGGTGCCGATGCCTCGCGGCTCGGCGTCAACGTCCGCTACGGGGCCGAGGTCAAGAAAATCAGCGGCCAGCGCGGGGCTTTCCTGCTGCAGCTCGGTGGCGGCGAAACGATCCGGGCGGCGACGGTGGTGCTGGCCATCGGCCTGGAAGGCAATCCCCGCCGGCTGGGCGTGCCCGGAGAGCAGTGCGAGGAAGTTCAGTATCAGCTCGATGATCCCGGAGAGTACCTGGACGAGACCATCCTGGTGGTGGGCGCCGGGGATGCGGCGATCGAGAATGCCCTGGCCCTGAGCGCGCAGAACGATGTCTGGATCGTGAATCGTGGCAAGGAGTTCAGCCGCGCCAAGGACGCCAATCTCTCCGCGGTCCTGGCCGCGATCAGCGATCCGCAGCGCCGCCTCGCCTGCTATTACGAGACGCGGCCGAAGGCGATCACGCACTCGAGCACCGCGCCGCGCCCCTTGACGGTCACGCTCGAGACCCCGGCTGGCGAGCGCATCGTGCAGTGCCATCGCATCATCGCGCGCCTGGGCTCGGATCCGGCCCGCGCCTTCGTCGAATCCACGGGTATCCGCTTTCCAGGTCCGCAGCGCGAGGCCATTCCGGCGCTTTCGCGCGAATACGAGTCCAACGTCCCCGGCCTGTACATCGTCGGCTCCCTCGCCGGCTATCCCCTGATCAAGCAGGCGATGAATCAGGGGTATGACGTCGCCGAGTATGCCTACGGCAACCGCATCAAGCCGGCGGACTACCCGCTGCTCGAGTGGCAGTTCTGCGGGTTGCCGTTCCAGCGCGAGACGGAAGATCTGCTCGAGCGCTTCAAGTCCATCGTCCCGATGTTCAGAGAGCTCAACGCCCTCGCTTTTCGCGAGCTCGTCATCGAGAGCGAAGTGATCGCCGCGTATCCGGAAGGACCCGAGCACGCGGAGGCGCGTCGCAAAGTCGACTCTGTGCGGCAAAGTATTGCCAACAAGCCCGGACAGCCGCGCGTGACACGCGTGATCCGCGAGGGCGAGGTGATCTATGACACCGGCGAGTTCGGCACCTCGTTCTTCACGATCGCCTATGGCGAGGTGACTCTTCAGACCTCGGGCCCCACGCCGGTGACGACACAGCTAAAGCTCGGGGAGTTCTTCGGCGAGATGAGCTTGCTCTCGGGCCGGCCGCGCACCGAGCGGGCGATTGCCGGCCCGGGATGCATCCTCATGGAGACCCCGCGGCGCACGATGATCAAGCTGATGAGCTCCAACGAGAGCGTGCGCAACGGAATCGACTGGATCTTCGTCGTGCGCGAGCTGCAGCGGGTTTTTGCCCCTCAGGCGAGCGCACGCGAATTGCGCGACGTCGCAGCCCAGGTGAGCGTGCGAGCTTTCAAGGCCGGCGAGCTGATCTTCTCGGAAGGGGAGCAGGGGGCGAGCCTGTTCATCGTGCGGTCGGGCGGCGTCACGCTGTCCCGTCGGCGCAACGCCCATGACCTGATGGTGGCGCAAGTCCCCGCAGGTCAACTCGTAGGTGAGATGTCCTTGATGGGCGACCCTCAGCGGCGCGAGACGGCCCGCGCAACGGTGGCCTCCGAGCTCATCGAAGTGCAGCGCCAGGAGTTTCTGCGCCTCTCGAAGCGAGCGGATGCGCCCCTGGAGTTGCTGCAGCGCGCGGCGAGCGCTCATGTTGCCGAAAGTGCGCGGATGGAAGTGCGTCCCGAGGCCAGCTCCATCATGAACTTCCTGATGGCGCAGGGGCTCGGCGAAGCCACCAACGCGCTGATCATCGACGAATCGTTGTGTATTGGCTGTGACAACTGCGAGAAGGCGTGTGCCGAGACGCACGGCGGCATTGCGCGGCTGGATCGCAAGGCGGGGGCGTCGTTTGCGCAGGTGCACGTTCCGATCTCGTGCCGCCACTGCGAGCAACCGCACTGCATGAAGGATTGCCCGCCGAATGCGATCAAGCGCTCGGCCAATGGCGAAGTGTTCATCGATGAGACCTGCATCGGATGCGGCAACTGCCAGGTGAACTGCCCGTACGGCGTCATCCGCATGACCTACGAGGCGCCACGAAAGCCGGGTTTGTTGTCATGGCTGCTGTTCGGTGCGGGGCCAGGCGTGGGAGAAGACAAGGATTACGAGCCGACGTCCACCGGCAAGGCCAAGGGCAAGAAGGCCACGAAGTGCGATGCCTGTGGCGGAATCAGCAACGGGCCGGCTTGCGTGCAGGCCTGTCCCACCGGTGCGGCGATCCGCGTGGGACCTGACCAGTATCTGGACCTTGCCGATCAGCGACGCCGATGATCCACCAGAACATCCTGCGCTTTCGCAATGGGCGCTACGCCTGGTGGGCCCTCGGCCTCACGGTACTGTCCGTCATCATTTACGCGACGCAGGGTGGCCGCGAGCGTCCCGGTGGCGGTACCTGGCAAGGATATGCGCTCGGAACCCTCGGTGCGCTGCTGATCGTCTGGCTCGCGCTGCTCGGGATACGCAAGCGCAGTTATCGCTCCACGCTGGGCTCGGTGCAGGGTTGGACCTCGGCCCATGTCTGGCTCGGACTGGCGCTCGTGCTGATTGCCACTCTGCACTGTGCCGGTCTGTTCGGATGGAACGTGCACACCCTCGCCTACGCGCTCATGTGCCTGGTGATCGTGAGTGGCATCTTCGGGGTGTATGTCTATCTGTCCATGCCCCGGCAGCTCTCGGCCAACACCGGCGGGCTGTCCCGCGCAGCCCTGTTCGCCGAGCTCTTCGGCCTGGACCGTCAGGGGCGCGAGCTGGCCCGAGCCTGCGATCCGGCCATCGGCAATGCGGTCCGCAGCAGCATCGAGCGAACCTCCCTGGGTGGAGGCGTGTTGAGACAGCTGCTGGCGATCGATCGATCGCTGTTCATGCGGACCGATGCAGACGCGGATCATGCGCGCGCGAGCACCAGTGTCGTCCGAAACCCTGACCAGCAAGCGGTGATCGATTACGTGGCGCGACGCGTGCCGCAGGCGGCGAAGCGTGCTGAGGCGGCGACTCTCCAGGCGCTGATGGTCCTGCTGTCCCGCCGCCAGGCGGTGTTGCGACGGATCCGACGCGACATCCAACTGCAGGGTTGGTTGCAGTTGTGGCTGTACATTCACGTTCCTCTGACGATCGCGCTCATCGTGGCGCTCATCGTGCACATCCTCACGACCTTCATGTACTGGTGAGTCGTGGACGTGCTGCTGCGACAGTTGCGCACCGGCCCCGATGGCGCAACGGAATACCAGGACACCGAGCTGTCTGCGGAAGTTCTGTCCCTGGGCAGCGCTGCGGACTGCACGATCCAGCTGCTCGGTACCGGCGTGGAGGCTCACCACGCCGCTTTGCGCTCGCGTGGCAGCGACTTCTCGATCGAGTGTCAACGGCCGGCGACGGTAGCGGTCAACGGCCGACGCACTCGCTCTGCGACGGTGAAGGCGGGTGATCTGCTGGAGATCGGCGCGCATCGGCTGCGCGTGCTGGAGGCTCCGGCCGGCTTCGATCTGGGGCTCGAATGGGAGCCCGATCCGCAGGTAGCGCCGAGCGCCTATGAGCGCGCCTTCCGCACCGAGCTCTCGATGACCTGGCTCTCGCGACGGGGGGCCGCCTGGATCCTGGCGGCGATCATCCTGCTGGCCGCGCTGCTCATTCCCTACGGCAGCCTGGTTCGACAGCGCACCGGGGCCGCCGTGCCCCTGCTGGTGCCGAGCGATCGCATGTGGAGCGCAGGCCCGCTCACGCCCGCTCATCAACTCGCAGCCGGGCAGCGTTGCGGAAGCTGTCATCAACAGCTCTTCGTCCATGTGCGGGATGCGGCCTGTCGCGAATGCCATCGCGGCATCGGGGATCATGTCGAGCCCGCCCATCTGGCCCAGACCCAGCTCGGTCCCGCACAGCGCTGTGCCCAATGCCATCAGGAACATCATGCCCCCGTCACGGGCCTCGTGGTGCGCGATAACTCGCTGTGCGTGGACTGCCACGCAAAGTCCGATGTCGCATTCGGCAAGCTCAAAGTGCAACCGGTCAGCGGATTTTCGCAGCAGGCGCATCCGGCCTTTACGGTGAGCCTCATCAAGCCGTCGGACAAGCTGGATGAAAGCGGGCAAGTGCAGTGGGCGGTCCGGCGCGAGCCGATCACCGCTGCCCGGGAGCAGTCGAACCTGAAATTCTCTCACCAACAGCATCTGGACCCGAGTCAAGTCACGCGCGCCAGCGACCGCGGCGCCCTGGGATGCTCGGACTGCCATGTGCTCGATGCGGACGGAGAGCATTTCGTGCCGATCACGATGCAGCGCTCGTGTGCTTCCTGCCATGAGTTGACCTTCGACCCGCAGGCACCTGAGCGCCAGCTTCCCCATGGCAAGCCCCGGGATGCCATTCTGCTCATCCAGGACTACTTCGTGCGCAATGCAGTGCTGCCGGTCGCGCCCACCAGCGGATTTCACCGGCGGCGTATGCCGGAAGAACAGCAGTCGGAGGCGGCGGTTTGCAACGGGCCCCCGCTGAGCTGCGCGATGCAGCGCGCTCGGGCGGAGATCGAAAACCAGTTCACGGGCCGGGGCTGCGTGAGCTGTCACGAGGTCAAGGATCAACACACGGCGGAGCTGCTCGAGCGCTTTCGGGTGCTGCCGGTCCGTCTGACACGCGACTACTTCCCGAAGGTGCACTTCAGTCACCGCCTGCACGCAGTCCAGAAGGGCAAGAGCGGTGATGCGGCCTGCGTGTCCTGTCATGCAGTGAAAACATCCCGCTCGAGCGCGGATCTCTTCATACCCAACCTCCCGAAGTGTCTCGAGTGCCACAGTGAACGACTCGCCGTGGATCGTGTTACGCTCCAGTGCTCGAGCTGTCACAGCTACCATCCAATAACAACGTACGATCGCCTCAGGGAGGCCGACGCACAATGAAACGACAGCCAGCGTGGGCGGCATTCATTGCGGCCAGCCTCGTCTCGTGCGGGGGCGGCGATCCGGCCGTCACCCCGACGGGTGTTGCCGCCGGCTCGACTGGCTGCACCGGCACTTGCGCCACGGCGAGCTCGTTGCTCACCGTGACGGATGTGGAGCGGGTGATCGCTCAGGGAGTTGCCGAAGCGCAAGCGCGCAACGTCCACGCAACGATCGGGGTCGTCGACCGGGTGGGCAACGTGCTCGCGGTCTATCGGATGGGCTCACCCGCCAGCCGTTCTGTACAGATCGCCAGCCAGCTCGACTCCGCGGGCAGCGCGGTCGTGCATACCGGTCTGGAAGGCCTGCGCCTGCCTGTGCCTGGCGCGCTCGGCGGCTTCAACCTGGATGAGCTGGCGGCCATCGCCAAGGCCATCACCGGCGCCTATCTGTCCTCCGAAGGCAACGCCTTCTCCTCGCGCACGGCCAGTCAGATCGTGCAGCAGCACTTCGATCCCGGGACGCACGGCGCGCCGAGCGGTCCCCTGTTCGGCGTCCAGTTCAGTCAGCTCGCCTGCTCGGATCTGGTGATGTCCTCTGCCGGCAGCGCGGCGACGGTCGGACCGCAGCGCTCGCCGCTCGGACTGTCAGCGGATCCGGGCGGGTTCCCCCTCTACAAAGAGGGCACGGTCGTCGGCGGTGTCGGGGTTCTGG
>Ga0070741_10010786_pt1 | contig 17119 bp, 17 predicted proteins | sample Coa_R1_4_FD_66440 | JGI IMG/M metagenome (GOLD analysis project Ga0070741, IMG submission 66440) | Surface soil microbial communities from Centralia Pennsylvania, which are recovering from an underground coalmine fire - Coalmine... | ecosystem: Environmental > Terrestrial > Soil > Unclassified ...
TGGCGTTACATCCATATTCCACTTGCTTGCCTGGCCCTGGGTATTATCAGTGTACATAGTCTGCTAGAGCTAATAAAAATGTTGCTTCAGCTTCTCAGACATGGAACAGGTGCATAGTAGCCCCAAGATGGGGAACCCTTTAAAATCGTGAGGCTAACTCTCTCTCGGACTCTGGCCGACGATGCGCATGCTTATGGAAAACACGTCTGCCAGATTACTTGAAGGAATATCCGTCGCAACATTCGATACGCAGTCTCACCTATCCTGCCTGTGCTCCGCTTGCTCATCATCCGACCTCAAAAGACTGGGGAGAAATATGGGAAGGCCGATGTCACAAACACACGGGAAAATGGCAAGAACCAGGATGTAGAGACACCTTCTGCTCTCTTGGCGCAACAGGGGACCTTGTCATGCGCGAGCCTTTCATGCAACCATTCTCGAACCCTACGTTCTCAGGTGCGCTCCCATGCCCTCTATTATAGAAGAGAACCGATCACAAGGGAAGCGCATAAGCCCTCCCACTCTCACAAATCCATCACAAAAAGGACGCCCTTTTCCCTCTGCCAAACGCTTGCTTTTTTGATGAGAAGGAGCTACGCTATAGTTATATCTCGAATGTGCGTGGATACCCAAGGAAACAGGGAATAGATGGATCTCTCAGTGTGAAGGAGCGTAGGCTGATGCCTCACTTGCAAGAATCTTCTGACGCGTCTACCTCTCACGCATCTGTGTCATTACAGATTTCTTCGAGAGGAGACCTGAACCAGTTACTGGATTTGTCGCCAGATGCACTGATGATCATCAATCAGGCTGGGAGCATCGTGATGGTCAATGAACAAGCGGAAGTCCTCTTTGGCTATGCACGTTCGGAACTGCTTGGAGAGCCTCTTGAAATGCTCCTGCCCAGGCGCTTTCGCGAGCTTCACGTCGGTCACCGGGGACACTATTTCTCCGCTCCGCGCACTCGCCCAATGGGAGTAGGGCTGCAACTCTTTGGGCTGCGTAAGGATGGCACAGAGTTCCTTGTGGACATCAGCCTCAAGCCTCTGCGGCTTGACGATGAACCCCTTGTTCTTGGAGCCATTCGCGATGTGACCCAACAACACCTCGCCGAGCGTGAGCGTCTCCTACAAGCGCAGCACATTCGCTTGCAAAGCGAACTCATTAATCAGGCGCATGATGCTATTCTTGTGCGTGACCCCATCAGTCGCGTGCTCTCCTGGAATCGGGGAGCCGAGCAACTCTACGGGTGGACCGAGCAGGAGGCGTTGGGCCATCTCACCCATAGCTTGCTCAAAACGCGCTTTCCCATCGGCCTTGCCACCCTTGACGCTGCGCTCGAACACGAAGGGCAATGGGAAGGAGAACTGATCCATACCTGTCGTGATGGGGGCACTGTGATCGTCGAGAGTCGCCAGGTGCTCATGCGTGATGAGGCGGGACAGCCCCTTGCCATTCTGGAGATTAACCGTAATATTACTGAGCGTTACCGTAAGGCACAAGCTGAACACACTATCTATGCTGAAACCACCGGACGGCTGGTCTTTCTCCAACAAGTGCTCGATGCCTTGCCCAGCAGCGTCTACCTGGTTCGCGGATCGGATGCGCGCCTGATCCTTGCCAATCGTGCCACCAGTCGCGTCTGGGGAGCCCACTGGCAGGTGGATCAACCGATGCAAGAGTTTCTTGCATGCAACGGAATCGAACTTGTGGATGCGCAGGGGCGTCCGCTTTTCCCTGAGCAACTCGCCACGCTGCAAGCCGTTCAGAAGGGAGAGGCCGTGATGCAGTATCAGGAAACGATTCGTCACCCCGACGGGTCCAGCCTGCCTGTCCTGGTCAATGCAGTGCTCCTCAAGGTGCCCAGTACCGGGCCGTTGCCCTCAGTTACCGAGCCTGTGGCACTGGTCGTCCATCAAGATGTCACGGCTCTCAAAGAAGCTGAATATCTCAAGGACGAATTTGTCGGGATCGCGGCCCATGAACTGCGTACGCCTCTTGCTGTCCTGGCAGGCTACGCAGATATGCTCCTGACACAAACGGCTCGGGGGCATGGTCCCTCACTTGCCGATTGGCAGCAGGAGGCCCTCTTAGAGATCAAACAAGCCACCACTCGCCTGAGTACGCTCACGGAGGATCTGCTAGATGTGACACGCTTGCAGGCCGGGCGTCTGCTGTTGCAGTGTGCACCGAGCAATGTGGTGGTGCTGGTGCAACGCGTGGCTGCTCACATGCAGCAGACGACCACACGGCACCAGATCGAGGTTCGCACTCCACATCCTGTGTTGATGGCAAACATCGATGTAGCGCGTGTTGAGCAGGTGTTGACGAACCTGATCGGCAATGCCATCAAGTACAGTCCACAGGGAGGTGCGATCAGCATCACCGTCAAGAATGAAATCGCCAAAGAGGCTGTTCACATCAGCGTACAAGATCGAGGCATTGGGATTCCCAAACAGCAACAAGCCCAGATCTTTGGTCGCTTCATTCGTGCTGACAATGCCCTCGCCTGGGGCATCAGCGGAACGGGGCTCGGGCTCTACCTGTGTCGCCAATTGGTGGAGCGGCAGGGAGGACAGCTCTGGTTTGAATCAGAGGAAGGAGTGGGTTCCACCTTCTTTGTGACGCTCCCTCTTGTCACGGTTCTCCAGCAAGATAATAGTGCACAACTGCTTCCCTCTTTGTAAGTTCTTCCGTTTTATAGTAGAGTATCTCTTCTGGCGTGGTCACAGCATCAGTCGCTGGGTTACCCTATGAGCTGTATTTGCATGCCAGGCGATCTCCAGAATACGCGCGCTCATATTCCACTGTTATTCCTCAAAAGCATATCAATCCGGCTTATTTTGTTGTTGTGTGATGCTTCCTGTACTACACAGCTCGTAGAAGAGCGAGGAGATTGTGATCGTGCTGTGATGAACCCTCCCTGTTCGTGATCGTTGTGTGAGGTTTCTCGCCTAGACTTTCTTCTAGATAAAGGTGAGCAGATCATGCTGAGGGTGAAAGCGGGGTTATGCCGATTGAATACGACGGTTCGGCTTGTCCTGCACATCATTGTATCTGGTGTCCTTCAAGCAGGTCTATTTAGACAGGAGGAAGTCTTCATGAACAGAGGCAATGTTGAACAAGAAGAACTGAACCTATTACTGAGAAAAGGCTTCACCGCAAGGCAAATTACTCAGTTCTGTTGGATGCGTCGAACCTACGGGCAAGACAAGAGAGATCAACTCCCTCTGGACAGTCGTCGCCTGGAGTTTGCCCGCTGGCTGGTAGCGACAGGCAGGCTAAGTGAACAGATAGACTGAAACGCTGCTTAGCTATCGCCGTTAGTGCAACGTGATGAACTCATGATTCGTTGTGATGCCAATTCTCCTGGCGCATCCTGGAGCTAGAGCGAGAGAAGGTGAAAGTGATGCAAAACACGCGTTTTCTGTTGCCCTTTACTGAAAGGATCGATCTGGGAGCCCTGGCGTATGCCAGAGGACGAAGCCGAAACACGGGCTAGCCAAGAGAATTGTACGTGTTGTGCTGGGATTGAGAGCGTCTGTCGTGCAATCGTGAGCATTTTGGGAGGTCGTCAAGCGAAAATAAAGAGAGAGATATCAGGAGAGAAGGTTCCTTAAAGAAGAAAAAAGACGTTCTTGTTTTCTGCCAAGGAGAAGACAGGAAGAGAGGGGGAGATGGGGTCAGCAGTGGCGCGGACCTCACTTTTCCATTGTCTGAGGAGGCATCACCATTATGTTTCGACGTATTCTTGTTCCTCTGGACGGCTCACAACGATCTGAACGAGCTTTACCTATTGCTGCGCGTATTGCACGTGCCACGCAGGGATCGCTTTTGCTGGTTCGCGTCGTCCACTCACCTAGTGACGTTGCGGTCTATGGGGCCGAACCCGCATTGGCTGTGGAGCCCAGTTCATTTGAGAAGCATCTTGCCGATGCGAACAGGTATCTACAGATGGTCATTGAGACCTATACCCATGAGCTAGAAGGACTGCACGTCATGACAGATGTTGAGTCAGGAGGCATCTCGTCTGCCATTTTCACGGCCGCCAGGCTAGAGCATGTCGATCTCATCGTTCTGTGTCATCATGGAGAAACAGGGCTCATGCGCTGGATCTTTCAGAGCGTGGCGCAACAGGCCGTGCGTCACAGCCCTGTCCCGGTGTTGGCTCTCAATGTGCATGCAACGATGCCTCCTGTGTCTGATCCGATGCACATCTGGCGTGCTCTGGTACCACTCGATGGATCAGAACTGGCCGAATGCGCACTAGAGCCAGCAGCGCATCTGATGACTGCTCTGGCGTCTCCAGGGCAGGCAGAACTCCACTTGCTCAGCGTCGTCGATAGTCACACTATCAGTGGGAATAGCAGCGCTCTTGCCTCTCCTCCATCTACAGAGATGCCAGAGCAAGCCAGAAAGGGAGCGGAACTCTACCTGGAGCGTGTGATGCGGCAGGTCCAGCAAGGACCGCTTGCCTCGTTGCCGCTCACGTTGAGCACCTCGACCGTCATCAGTTCAGATGTGCCAGCAGCGATTCTTCGGCATACAAACCAGGAACCGAGCATTGAAGCTGGCTATGATCTCATCGCGATGGCAACATATGGTCGCAGCGGCGTGCGGCGCTTACTGATGGGCAGTGTGACGGAACATCTTCTGGGTACAACGATGCACCCGATGCTCGTTGTGCGACCAACCGAGGTATCAGCTCCCTCTGTCCCATCGGCTTTCGTTGAGAGTGCTCATTCCTGAAGAGGCAATGAGATGAGAAATGCTATGAGACCCTCACATACCAGGTGTCTCATAGCGGCTCTCTACCTGATGTGGTCTGAGGTTGAGTATCGAGATCAGTGGTTCTTTTGTGTTCATCAGGAGGATCAGAGCTTGTGTCTACTTCGTCGTCACCGAAAGCTAGCATCGCTTCCCACGGACGAGAAACGTAGGCATTGGTTTCGCTCTCCCCCTTTCCCAAAGAAAGGATCATATTCATGGCTTTTGACAAGGAACAAGCCTATACCATTCTTCATCCTCAGTTTCAAGATCTGCTCAAGGCACAGGAGCCGTTGGCGCGGCATTGTTCTTTCGAGGTTGGTGGACCAGCAGATCTCTGGTTGATTCTGCAAACCCAGCAGGAACTGCAAGCCTTGATTCGGACCTGTACGACCCATCAGTGGCCTTTATTGTTGGTGGGTGAGGGAAGAAATATCCTGTTTGCTGACGCAGGTGTTCGAGGCATTGTCGCCCGCATCGATTGGCAACAGTATGAAATCGACGAACGTAGTGCGACCTTGATTGCTGATGCAGGCGTTCGCTGGCCTCAACTGCTTGCACAACTGCATGCCTTAGGATGGGCTGGACTCGAATTTGGCATTGGTATTCCTGGAACCTTAGGGGCTGGTCTGATCAGCAATGCTGGTGCTCATCATCAGGATTTAGGACAGGCTTTACTCTGGATTGATGTGCTCGATGCACGAGCATGCAATACCGGTCAGTATGATGTGTTGGTGCCCCTGGTCACAAGACGGTATATGCGTGAGGAGTTAGACCTGGGATACCGGCACAGTCGTTTTCGTGTTAGTCGTTCGACATCTATCGATGCTGATGGCAAACTCACCTTTCCATCCAGAAAACTGATCGAACCGGCTGAAATTGTGCTGCGATTAGCCTTGCATTTGCAACGCCAAGATCCCCAACAGATAGCCACCCTTGCACATCGCTATCTTCAGGAGCGGCGGGCGCAGGAACCTGCATTGCCGAAAACTGGGCCAGTCTTTAAAGATCCTGCTGGCTCTTTTGCAAAAGACCTGATTGCACGAGCAGGTCTTGCAGGGAAAACTAGAGGTAACGCGCAGATTACTGAGCACAATGCCAATTATATCGCCAATCTAGGAGGTGCAACCGCTCATGATATCCTGTCGTTGATTCTCATGGCTCACCAACACGTTCTTGCAACGTTTGGCATAGATTTACTGTTAAACCTCGAATTGCTGGGTGAGTGGGAGGTTTTGACTGCTTGACTCAACAAGATAGAGAAGGCAGCTAGTACACGCTCATTCAAGCGTTGAAAAGCCAAGGAGAAGCGAAACAATGCTCCGTCCTGCTGTCAGGCACAAGGACGGAGCATTGTTTCGCTTCTCCTTGGCCTCATTCTTTATGCCTTGGCGCTCTCCATCGCCTGTGATGTCAGTCGTATCAGATCCTCGTGTTCATAGCGCATCTGCTGAGGCCGAACGATGAGCAGTGGAAGGCTCGTTGCTCCGAGCACTCGCTCTGTCACACTCCCCATCATCCAACGTGCCAATCCACTGCGCCCGTGCGTTGCCAGCGCGATCACCTCCCCTGCCTCAACCCGTTTTCCCTCCTCTGCTCCTGGCCTTGTTCTCCCCTCAGCTATCTCAATCAGCGCGCTGGCAACGTCTGGATCAACGACGACTGATGTGCTGACCTTGAGGGTTGGATGGGCCTGCTCGCCAGCATGGAGGCGCTGGGCAACCGTTTGCAAGTATGCGTTGGCCTCCTCAATCGCGTGCTCCCGTCCGGCAGCACGCCACTCATCTGGCACTTCCGAGGGCGGTGGAGACACTTGGACCGGGAATAACATTCCTGATTGAACTGGAGAGATGAAGATCTGCTGACTCCCTTCTGCAGGCAGAGTCAGCACCTTTACCAGGTGCAATGCTCCTGGCAGAGGGGCCGAGAGGGCTTCGCTCAATGCGATAGCAGGCGGCAAGACTTCCTCAGCCAACGGCGATCCGTCCAATGCGACCATCACACATACCGTGCGACCTTCTTCAGACAAGAGCGTATAAGAGATTCGAGCATGTTCTGCCTCTTCATGCACAAGCAGTACAGGAATGCAGCTATGACGAACCACTTTGTGTGCGACGCTGCCCTGTAGCCAGCGTTTGACTCCCGTCTGACCATGACTGCTCATGACGATCAGATCGACGTGTTGTACGTTTGCTACCGAGAGGATCATCTCTGCCGCCACTCCCCCGACGACTTCTGAAATCACTCCTATGCCGTCTAACAGATTTGACGTAGCGATCCTCGTCAGGTAGCGCATGGCCCTCCCATGCTCTCCTTCAGTTCCTCCTGGAGTCTCTATTGAGGACGCTGAGGAGGAAGACCAGGCAAAATCGAATGGCGTTGAGATCACCCGCAACAAGACAACGGCCCCTCCTGACGCCCGCGCCAAACGTGCCGCCACAGGAAGCACCTGTTCTGCGCGGATCGAGCCATCAAGGGGTACCAGAATCCTCTTCAACATGCTATTTCTCCTTGAGACAACAGTGTCTCGCCTATCCGCAAGCACTTTCAGCGAAGAGCGGCGAGCGGTCTGGGAGGCTGGCCGTGCTCCAGTTGCTCCTGATCCCTGACGCAGAGTGCGGCCCACGGCAAGGCTTCTAAGCGCTTCTCAGGAATGGGTTGTCTGCAGACGGCACAAGACCCATATGTGCCATCGGCAATGCGTTTGAGCGCCCATTGGACCTCCGCCAGTAATCCGAGTTCATTTGCCAGAACCGACCGTTCCTGGTTCGCGCCGGAGAACTTTAATGCGGCATCGGCTACGGCTTGTTCATTTTGGGCGGTCTCTGCCTTGCTGGATGAAGATCTTCCTCCTTGCAGCTCTTGAATAAGCATTAGAAGTTCAGTTTGCTTCTGCTCCAGGCGTTCTTTCATCCGTTGAATCGCAATTGTCACTATTGCACCTCTCTCGTGAGCCCCATTTTGGTGGACGATAGCCCTGGCTTTTCTCTTGACGTAATGAAAAGTTCCTCTTTTTGAGAAAGCATATCCCATCACACTCTCACGGCAGTCACAAGAGTGGCCCATGAGGTCACTTTTCCATCACGAAGCAGAGAGTGTGCATCCCTTCATGCTAACCCATCGTTATTTCAATAGGGTGTTTCTTTCCATCACTGAAGACCGGCAGCGTATTTCCACTCATCTCCTTGCCATCTACCATTCGAGCGTTCTTGATGGCAACTACTGCGCTAACTCTGTCATGTTGTCCATTACGCTGCTACACGTTTCGTCTGTTTGGGATCTTTGGGAGGTTTTTCATTACGCAGACGAGGGTTGGAAATCTCATCAATCCCAAAATTAATAAAGGTTAAGCCTGCACAAAGCACTGCCACACACAATCCTGCCGGAACGAATTGCCACCATTTTCCTACGATGAGTGCCGCATTATTCTGTGCCCAATACAGGATTTCGCCCCAGCTTGCCTGAGACGTGTCGCCTAGCCCAAGAAACTCCAGAGCCACCTCGGCACCTATCGCGTAGACAAAGGTCCCGATAAAGGTCGTCGCTACCAGCGCGACTTCATTGGGTAGTATTTCGGCAAAGATGATGCGCAAAGAGGTTTCACCGGAGGCGCGTGCGGCTGCTATAAACTCACGCTCTTTCAATGAGAGCGTCTGCGCCCGTAAGACGCGTGCTCCATAGCTCCAGGATGTAAAGAGCAAAACCAACGCGATCACAAACTCGTTTTTATTGGCTGCATTGGTACTGGCTAAAGAAGCGAGCACAATGGTCAGTGGCAGGCCTGGCAGAACCAGAAACACGTTAATGATCAAGGAGAGTACATCGTCAACGAGGCCGCCAAAGTAAGCGGAGGTTAAACCGAAGAACACCTGTAAGAGCGTCGAGCCGATGGCAGCGCAGAAACCGATTAAGAGAGAGATCCGCGCTCCGTAGACGATCTGGGCAAACATATCCTGGCCCAGACCTGTTGTGCCAAAGATGTGTTCCGACGACGGTGGGAGTGAACCAGTCACGATACTTGCCGTCGGATCGTAAGGGGTCAACAGCGGTGCTGCCAGCGCTATCAGCACAAAAAAGGCCACAACTCCCACTCCAATGGCGATTTTCGGATTGGACGCTATGATGCGCAACATGCTGCTCCCACGTCCTTTTGCTTGACTCAGGATAGCGGAAGAAGCGCTATGCTGATTTGTTACATTGGTGATGTGCATCGTTTAGCTCCTCCTTACACGTGGGTCAAGGAACGCATAGGCCAGTTCAGACAGAAAATTCGCAATCAGCACAGCGAGTGCAATGACCAGGAAACATCCCTCAACCAGGGCATAATCGTTGCCTTGAACGCCTCGAAATAAGGCGAAGCCGATGCCAGGATAGTTGAACACCATTTCTGTAAGCAAGGAGCCACTGACCACCAGGCCCAATGAGATCGAGAAGCTGGTAATACTGGGCAAAATGGCGTTACGAGCGGCATAATTCAACATCACACGCCTTTGAGACAACCCCTTGGCCTGCGCCATCAGGACGTAGTCTTCCGAAAGTGTCGTGACCATCATGTTGCGCATGATCAGGACCCAGCCCGCCAGCGTGCCAATGACCAGGGTGATCACCGGCAAAATGGCGTGTTGAACGACGCTGCTGATGAAATCGAAGTTCCAGCCGGGAGTGGCACTGTAGACATCGTAGCCGCTATCAGTGGGAAACCAGCTGAGGCCAACTCCAAACACGTAGACCAGCGCCAGGGCCATCCAGAAGTAGGGAATAGCTGAGAAAAACGTCAGGATTGGGGGAACAATCGTATCGTACCAGGAGCCGCGTTTCCAACCGATCAGCATACCGATCAGGGAACCAAGACAAAAGCTCACAATGAGTGCCGCTCCCACCAGCCCGACCGTCCAGGGGAGGCTTTGTCTGAGAATATCTGTCACCTGCATGGGAAATTGTGAGACGGAGATGCCCAGATGCCCATGCAGGATGCCGTTCAGGTAATCGAAGTATTGTTTCCAGATTGGGACATTGGGGTCCACACCAAATTCCTGGCGGATCGCTTCGATCTGTTCGCGCGTGATTTGCTGTGCCCTGAGCCTTGCAATATAGGCTTCGGCTGGATCACCCGGCATCAAGCGTGGGATGATGAAATTGAAGGTGGCAGCCGCCCAGAGTGCGATGAGATAGAAGCCTGCACGTCTCAAGATGTGGCGCATGTGAGATACCTCCTTGAAAAAGGCATTCCGCCAGGTGGAAGATCAGATGGTGCAGACCTGTAAGGATGCCTGATGGTTGACATTGATTCTCCCATCTCCCGGCATTGCCGGGAGATGGAGAGTGAGAAAAAGCCTACATCGAAGGAGAACGACAACTAGGACGTGGCAGGAGTCAGATGCAGAATGACGTTCTCGGCATCAGGCATCTGGAAAGGCGCACCATAGTCATAGGGATTGCTCTCGTCAGGCCAGCCCACCCAGTTCTTCGTGGTGTATTCATTCCAGTTGACGTTCACGGTCAACGGGATGGTTGGCAACTGATTGACCATGATGTCCTCTATGCCAGCGATGGCTTGCTTTTGTGCGTTGACATCGGTGGTCGCCTCATACTGCCTGAGCAATGCATCTGTTTTGGCGGAGTACCCATTACTGGTTGAGGCATCCCAGCGCCCAAAGTTGGTCCCGACAACCGAGCTGCCCTTCGGAGCCGAATTGGTGCTGCTGAGCATGGCCTGATAGGCATAGTAGGGAGTAGGACCGACATTGGTCCAACTAATTGCAGCATCATAATTGCCTCCTGAGAGCGCGTTGTAGTAGGGGGTGTAGCCGCTTTGTGAATTGACCGTCGCTTTGATCCCAGCCTTGTTGAGGTCATTGACGATGAACTGCACATCCTGGTCCCAGTCGCTCCAACCATTGACCACATCCACTGTCATGGTGAAGACTTTCCCGCTAGAGTCGCGGTAGAAGCCATCGCTCCCCTTGGTGAAGCCTGCCTGTTGCAGGTAGCCCTGGGCCTGGCTGATGTTGTACTGGAAGGTCATATCCTGATACGGTGAGGCAATCCAATCCTTCTGGGGAGGGATCACGACGCCTGTGGGATGGGCCACTTTGGCATAGGTCGCTACGCCTTGCGGCAATTGATCGCGGTTTATCGCCGCATTGATCGCTTTTCGGACCAGCAGGTTATTGAAGGGTGCCTTTTGCAGATTCAGGTAGAGCATGACGGTGTTACTAGCGGCAAACCAGGTCCGATTGTGCTGCGGGTCCTTGGCGGTATAGAGAGGATCGTAGCTGGGATTCCAGCCAGTCCCCATCCAGTCAAGCTTGCCCTGGATCATATTGGTAATGGCTGTGGTGTTGTCTTTGATCGAGGGGACCTGAATCGTTTTCACCTGTGGCCTGGTGCCCCAGTAAGTGGGGTTGACATCGTAGGTAATCAGATCAGTATTGAAGCTGGTCAGCTTATACGGACCGGTACCTACAGGGTCCTTGTCATTGGTGAACCTGGCCGGGTCACCGCTGATCTTCGACCAGATGTGCTGCGGTACAATGAAGACTGTGCTGCCAATGCGGAAGAGCGCGGTGCTGTACGGGCGCTGTAATGTAAAGACCACCGTACTGCTATCAGGGGTAGCAACACTCTTGATCAGAGGTAAGACGCCGCCCTGGTCGAGGGCAGGATGGGCCTTCATCAGGTCAAAGGTGAACTTGGCATCTGCGCTGGTGAGAGGCTGACCATCGTTCCATGTGACTCCGGGACGCATTTTGAACGTTAACTGTGTCAGATCGCTGGAGTAGCTATAGCTGGCAGCCAACCAGGGTTGTGTTTGACCGTTATACAAGTTGGTAAAGTAGAGTGTTTCATGCAGCAGACCTTGTGCCCCATAAGCACCACCCTGGTTCGTGTTAAAGAATGGGTTAAAGAAATCGGGGTTGGGTTGCCCAGGAGCTGAGAGGACACGAAGGACTGTCGCTCGATTGGGTGCTGTGGTTGTAGTAGGAGCGGAGCCACCGCAGGCAGCCAGGAGCATACTCAGTACGAGCAGCAATGGCACAAGTGCTGCTACAGAGTGGTAGCGGTGCGGTGAAGACGCTCGGTAGGGAAACATGTTGAACCTCCTAACGTTGGAAGACAGCTTGTTACGACGACGTAGACATATTAAGAAGCCCCGTGCTTCTAGAGCATGTTACATAAAAGACATAGGTTCATCAGGCACCGATACAACGCAGCTTGTGTATTGATGTCAAGAGTTTACTTGTGCGGATTTTCTATAACATCCACCATTCCTGGTAAATGCGTTGTATACGTTCTGCTAGACCGCAACCAACCGGTAGCCAGATTCACGAATGAGTACAAACAACTCTTTACCTCGAAATATATAGCAATGATCTCACGCCGTTATCACACCTATGAGGTCTTTTATCACAAAAACATCACGGTTATCATGTTAAAAAAATGAAAGCTTTCTCCGACCGTAATGCAGTAGATGCTGTGATGATAAGCTTATCCTTCGGGGTCATCGTGCAGGTCAGTGGGAGGATCAAGCAACTTGTTTCTCTACACAAAATACTCACAAAAGAACAGCGACTTGTCCTGCCTGTCTATTGAGATAGTGCTGTGATGAGAATGCTTTTTTATGTGATGCTTTGTAGGTCTCATCCTTTATACCTTCCAATTGGAGTATGGTCTGTACTATACAGTGACAGGTGTGGTAAAAACGGATGAGGAGAATATCTGCAATGATCGATCATTTTCTTCATAAAGTGGAGCCGATGCATACACGCTCTCAGGTCACCGTGCTTGGTATCTTACTTGCTATCGAAAGCGGCCTTGTTTTCGTGACCTCTACCTGGTTTCTCCAAAGTGCTGCCTCATCGATCCCATCAGCACCGACGACCATCTCTCCTCTTCCGACGTGGCTGCTTGGCCTTGCGAATGCAGGCATCGTCCTCATAGTCTACGGCGGATTGGGTCTCGCTGGCTACTGGCTTGCACACAAACTTGGTTGGCCTGGAGTGTTTTGTGAGCATGCTGGATGGCGTGATTGGCTTTTTCAACCACTGCTTGTAGGAGTCACGCTGGGAATAGCCATCATTGTGTTGGATCGGCTTTTTGCGCTGATCAGCACACGTAATTTGCTGCCACATCCAACATTTCCGCTCTCGTTGATGGCCTCAATGGGGGCAGGCATTGGGGAAGAAATACTTTTCCGCCTGTTTCTTCTTAGCTTCTGGGCGTTCCTTCTCACCCTTCTGCTAGGTCGCTGGTGCAAAAGGGGATCGTGTTATGGACAGCCAATAGTATCGCCGCACTGGCCTTCGGGGTAGGGCACTTGCCTACAATGATGGTGCTCTACGGAGTAAGGAGTCTAGCAGGTATTCCTCCCCTTGTCCTCGTCGAGGTCTTTTTGCTCAATGGCATTCTCGGGCTGGTTTCTGGGGTCTGGTACCGTCGCCACGGACTGATTGCCGCATCGGGCATTCACTTCTGGGGGGATATCGTGTGGCATGTCATCTGGCCTCTCCTTCTCGGATGAGAAGCCGCGCTCTTCTCGACCAAACGACTGTGACCTCTCTGTGAGGTTGTGCGTGTTTTTTCTGACCATCATGTGACATATATCATTTATTTTCAGATAAGAAGAATTTACACCTTCTCGATGCTCTAACTGTGCTTAACGAGATGGAATGACAAGGTGAGAGCAAGAGGAAGTAGTCGTATCTCTACCGCATCTGTGGTGAGATTTCCTTTCTCCTCTCACTTGTAAATACTCAGCAGATGTCTTCACGACAAGGAGTGAAAAGGAACGGAACCATGAATGATCGTGTACGTGAAATTTTGAGCTGGTATTCTGGTGAGAATCCCGGTGTTCGTACGAACCTGGCGAGAATGCTGAACCACGGTCGTCTGGGTGGTACAGGAAAGATGGTGATTTTGCCGGTCGACCAGGGATTTGAGCATGGCCCGGCGCGCAGCTTTGCGCCTAATCCAGACGGGTACGATCCTTGCTACCATTTCCAGTTAGCAATTGAAGCGGGATGTAATGCCTATGCAGCCCCTCTGGGCTTTCTTGAGGCTGGTGTCTCTGATTACTGTAGTGATATCCCCCTCATCTTGAAATGTAACAATCGTGACCTGCTGAGCGATGAGCAAGATCCCATCTCTGCTGTTACCGCCAGCGTCAGTGATGCATTACGTCTTGGGTGTGTCGCCGTTGGTTTCACCATTTACCCTGGCTCTACCCAATGCACGACCATGTATGAGGAATTGCGCGAACTGGCCGAAGAGGCAAAAGCGGTCGGCCTTGCTGTTGTGGTCTGGTCGTACCCGCGCGGCAGTCGCTTGAGCAAAGAGGGCGAGACAGCAGTCGATGTGGTTGCCTATGCTGCCCAAATAGCGGCTCAATTGGGGGCCAACGTGATCAAAGTGAAGTTGCCTAATGCCAAAGTAGAGCTGGCAGAAGCACAAAAAGTGTATCAGAAATACGAGATCCCCATTTCTACGCTTGCAGAACGTGTTCACCATGTTGTTCAGAGTGCATTTGATGGGCACCGGATTGTGATTTTCTCCGGCGGACCTTCCATAAGTGATGAGGCGTTTTTCACCGAGGCTCGCGCTATTCGTGATGGTGGTGGATTTGGCTCAATCATAGGGCGTAACTCGTTTCAGCGCAAAAAGACCGATGCACTGAAGTTTCTTGATACAGTAATGAGCATTTATGAGGGTTCGATTCAATAGTCGATGATGCAAACAAAAGAAGAGAATGAAGCAGAGAGAGAGTTCGCGAAAGCTTCTTCTCCTTCACTCTGAGAAAGGGGATCTGGTATGCCAGGACAGCTACAACATCCGGTAAAGGCACTTGGCGTGCTGACCGGTGGCGGCGATGTACCGGGACTCAATGCGGCAATCAAGGCATTGGTCTATCGGGCAGAAGCAATGGACATTCGAATGACAGGTATTCTTTCTGGTTGGGAGGGCATTACCTATCTGGATCGCAGTCAGGAACACGATGCGCTGATCTTCAGAGAAGATGACCCCAGCACCTGGAGAGGCAGCTATCTGATGCCTCTCAATCGGCTCAACACGCGCACCATTGATCGGCGAGGAGGCACCATCCTGCACTCGACGCGCACCAACCCTGCGAAGATACGCGTGGGGGATCTGCCTGCCAATTTGCAACAGTATAGTGAGGGGCGCAACCCAAACGAGCGGATCGATCTGACCAATGAGGTCCTCGCCAACCTCGAGTTCCTGGATCTGGACGGGCTGGTGGTTATTGGTGGCGACGATACGCTCAGCTACGGAGCGGTGCTGGCATCCAAAGGCGTGCCAATCTGGGGCCTTCCCAAGACGATGGATAATGACGTTCCCGGCACTGATTACTGTATCGGCTTCCAAACGGCGATCAGCCGCGCCAGCGAGTTCATCACGCGTATGCGCTCCACTGCAGGTTCCCATGGCGAAACAGTGCTCTTCCGCATGTTTGGCCGTGATGCAGGGTTTACGGCATTTGAAACGGCAGTGGTGACCTGGGCTGATCGCCTGCTTATTCCTGAGGTGCCTGCCAACATCGATACCCTGGCCGAACTGGTCGCCAGTGACCGCAACAACCCACAGAATTACTCGATCATCGTCCTCTCAGAGGGGGCGAACCTAGGTATACCGGTTCCCGAAGTGGGTCCTTCTGATGCCTACGGTCATCGCAAGAAGGCCAATATTGCCGAGTTTCTGGCTGATCAGTTGAGCGAGCGCTTGCCGCATGTCCGCTTCCTGCCAGTTGATCTGACCTACTTCCTGCGCAGTGGCGAACCAAATGTCTACGATAAACACATGGCGATTTACTATGCCAACCTGATCATGAGTGCGATAGCTGACGGAACGCATGGGATCATGGCGGCTCATCGCAATGGGGTTTTTGTCTCCACCAATGTTCCCAGCAAAGACAGGCCTCCACGTCGCGTCGATCCCATCGACTACCATCCGACGCGCTACCGTCCGCGCTTTGAGCACATTAAAGGCGTGTACCGTCCAGATCGTAGCTAAATATGCTTGAGATGTGGGCGCATTGCGTCACGGAAAATCTGCCCTGGATGTGACCGAGCATCTCACTCAGTTTTGGTTAGTTGTTGGGAAGGGAAGAGAGATCTCCTTTCCCACAGCTCAATTGTAGCCTTGTGCTGATTACCAATCAGACAGGGGCTCGACGAGAGCACGGATTCCGTTCACTCCGTTGCATGAAACGTACTGGTCACCGATCAGTGATCTTCCAATCCCGGAAGCTCTTGATGCACTCCCATCAATCCTGAGCATTAGCTGCTGGTCCCTGTTTTAGTAACGTTTCTGCCAGGAGAAGAAAGTTTGCGAGCTTCTGGCTCAACTTGCGTGCTGCTTGAAGATGCAGGCTCGCACCCATACTTCAGCTTAGATCGCGCCTCATGTCTGCTCTCCTCATGAAGCGTTGTGCATCCACCATCCTCCCAACGACTGAAGGGCAGTAGCACATTAATCGTGACCACGGGCAGGCCAATCACTATGATCATAACGATCCAGCCGATGGCCTGTGGATGGATGTTTCGTGCTAGTGGAAGCAACAACAAGAAGATTCCTACTGATAGGAACGACACGACCAGGCGATCCTGTCTGGTAGGTGGGTGCGTTCGACTGACCCGGTGCTGCATACGCTTCTCCATCCCATTCCTCTTTTCTTGTTTTCCCACTCACGCAAGTGCTGCTATGGACTCAAGCAGCACTTGCGTAAGCAGAGAGCCCTTTTTCCGGGAGGATAGCACACCCACCTTGCCTTCTGGTCACAAAGGGTCGTCACAGGCTCACAAACTCCTCACGCTTCTGCGTTATGTCCTACACACTACACACGATCTCGCGCATACAAGCGACCAGTGTCTGCTTTTCTCTCATGATCCACCGAAGAACCCTGGAAACAAGGTCGTCAGAATGATCAAGAGCGTTAAAACGGTCATGGCAATCGTGGTCACCCAGGCCACCGTGTTGAAGATCGGCCCGTTGGTGTAGCGGCCCATCAGACGGCGGTCATTGCAGAGTTGAATCATCAAGACCAGCACCACTGGCAGCAGCATCCCACCTACGACATTGGGCAAATTGAGGACAAAGACCAGATGGTCTTTGGGGACAAACAAGACAATATCTGCGCCGATCACGATAATGGCTGTATAGAGGATCAGAAACTGTGGCGCTTCTTTGAAGGTCCGTCCCACACCACGTTCCCAGCCAAAGGCTTCCGCAATGGAATACGCCGTCGAGAGCGGCAGCACACTGGCAGCCATAAAGGAGGCGTTGAGTAGCCCAATGCCGAAGAGGATTGCAGCCAGTCGCCCATTGCCTCCCACTAGCG
>Ga0070741_10010787_pt1 | contig 17118 bp, 12 predicted proteins | sample Coa_R1_4_FD_66440 | JGI IMG/M metagenome (GOLD analysis project Ga0070741, IMG submission 66440) | Surface soil microbial communities from Centralia Pennsylvania, which are recovering from an underground coalmine fire - Coalmine... | ecosystem: Environmental > Terrestrial > Soil > Unclassified ...
CTGTTATCCGGGAAACCACGAATACCCTGAATGGAACTTCAGCAGACGGAGGAAACGCGGTTTCACTGGAAGTCCGTAACGGTGAAGTCCCAAAGAGCGAGGCCGTGCCCCATTCGGATGCGCAAAATCAGCCAGCGCCTCAAACCGCAGCGCCCGCTCCTCAGGTTGCAAATCCAGCTTCGTCCGCGTCCGCGCCCGCGCCCAACGCGCCTGCGAGTTCCGATACAGGGATTCCAGAGTTGAAGCCCATAGATTCTGGGACGGCGCCTCAGACGGCCGACCCAGCCCCAGCGGCGACATCTAACACGCAAAATCAGGCTGCTCCGGCATCCACACAGACTGCAACCCAGGCCAGTGATGCCAAGGATAACGGCGCCAGCTCGGCCCAGCAGAACGATTCTGCTCAAAACAGTTCTCAAGATCAGACAGACAGCTCTTCCTCAAGCAAAAAAGGGAAGAAGAAAGGGCTGCGGAAAATAGTTCCGTTTTAAGCCGAAATCATTAGTATTTTGCCCGAAGTCCCCCACTTCGGCAGTATTACACGGGATAATTTGCCGGATGTTGCCGTTTAAGGTGCCGTCCTCATTGACTTACGACCTAATAAACAGTAACGTTTGACTCACGCTCCCCGCCCTTAAGGATTAATCGTGTGGCGCTGAAGATTTTATTGGCTGATGACAGCATGACTGCCCAGAATATGGGCAAGAAAATCCTCACGGAAGCAGGCTATGAGGTTATAGCTGTTTCCAATGGGGCTGCCGCTGTTAAAAAAATAGCTGAACAAAAACCCGACGTGGTCGTGCTCGACGTCTACATGCCTGGTTATACCGGCCTGGAGGTGTGTGAACGCGTTAAGAGCGCCATTGAGACCACGAAAATTCCCGTGCTCTTGACCGTCGGGAAGATGGAGCCCTTCAAGCCCGAAGAGGGCGCCCGTGTAAAGGCAGACGGGGTCATCGTTAAACCCTTCGAGGCCAGCGACCTGTTGGCTGCGGTGCAAAAGCTGGAGCAGCGGCTGAATTCCTCAAACCCCAAGGCCAAGGTAATGGTCACACCGGCCCAGCCTCCATCTGATGAGCTGCCAGACTACGAACGCACCCAGAAGATCAAAACGCCTGTTTTCGATGAAAAGGACGCAAGCTACCAGAAATGGAAGTCGGCAACCGACGAACATAGTGCGCTAGAACCGGCCCAGACGCCGGCTCCGGCTCTTCCCCGGATAGAGCTGCCGGAAGAGGATTTCCCGTCGGCTGTGGCGGAAGAACCTCATGCGGTCAACGTTCCTACCGAGATGCGGGCGTCCCCCGCTATGGGCATGGAGCACTTGGATAGCGATCTGCCGGCCGATCAAACGACGACCGAGATCCTGGAACGAAATACGGCATACCTGGAACGCTCAACTGCAGAAGTTGACCCCTACCAGATCATGGAAGAGGGGGGTGCTGGTTCACCCCAATCGGGTGTCGGAAGGTTCTTCTCCAAAGCCAAGAGTTGGTTTGGCGGCGCCAGTGCTCTCGAGGGATACGAAGAAACGGCTGGAGGGGCTGCTGCCCCGGCCGATGAGGCCGAGACTGAAACGGTAAGGCTCTCTCCGGCACAGCTGGAAGAAGCACTGCAGAGTGTGGCATCGCATCCTTCGACTCCACATGCGGCAGAAGCGCCGCCCGTGCAGGACATGGAGCACCATGACATGCTGCACGAGCATGCAGCTACAAGTCCTTCGCAAGCCGAAGGGTCAGCCCACGATTTGCACATGGAGTCTGCCGACGTCAAAGTCGAGTCTGTTCCGCACGCCGAAGTTTCTGATCTTCATCTCAGCTCCGTCTCGACTTCCTGGGAGCCTGTTCCTTCCCCGGCCGCAGAAGCTTCCCCCACTGTCCACGAGCCGGAATTAGAGGTCATTTCTTCTTCAGAGGCGCATGTTCCTTCCGGTACAGCATCCGACCTGGAAATTACGAGCCCACGCTCTTCAGGAGATGTACCTGCAGGCGCCAGCGCTGATTCTCTCCTGGTGACCGACGTGAGCGAGATGTCGGCCCAATTCCCCACTCGCTTCGGAGTGGAAGGTGCTGAGCCGGTACCGGTAGGCAATGCTGCTGATTATCCTGAGCTGTATGGTCACACGGCTGGGACTATGGAAGAACACGCTGCCACTCCGAGCATTGAGGATACCCAGGAAATTGATGCGCCCGAGCTGAGGGAAGTGCCGGCGACGCATGACCAGCCGGAAGACCTTGCAACCCAAGTGGCAGCCGCCATGGGCCAGGGCTGGGCTGAGAAAGCCAATGCCGATGGCTCTCACGAGCCCCACGAAGCTTCAGTTTCAGGATGGTCGGCGGAAGAGACCCATTTAGAGCAAAACGAAATCGGCGTCTCTCTGCATGAAGAGATGCATCAGCAGATCTCCGGAAGCGGGGCGGGAACAGGACAGGCGTCCGCTACTGCTGCCCCTGCCGCGTCTGAAAACGGCCCGGATGTGCAGTTGGCGGCCGCCATGGCCGCGGCTATGGGGACAGAAGTAACCCCTGCCATGACCGAGGCCGTACAACAGGCCTTTACCGGCGATTCCACGATGGCGCTGGATAAAAATACAGCCGTGATCGCAGAGATTGTCCATCGCGTCACCGAGCGCATGAAGCCTGAGCTGGTGGCCGAAATCGCCCGCGAACTGGCGTCAGAGATAAAGAAGAAAAAAGAGTAGAGACGAACGCCGCGCAACGCCCCTGGAGTTTACCTTCCTACATTCATAGCCGTTCCTAAAAAGGCTGCGGAAACCCGCAGCTATCCGAAAACATGAGTTTCACGATAATACTTGCATTGTCATTCCGAGGAGCAACGCGAGGAGGAATCCCTGCGAGCTTTCAGGGTTCATGGGTAGGCACACGATAAATCCTCGACACAATACGGCCACACTCATGCCAGCGAGTAAGAAATGAGCATAGGGGAAAAGTATTGGATAAAGCTGTGGCTACTTCTGAGACGACGACATTACGCGCTCAACAATGCGTTCCATACTGGGGATAAACGTGCCGCCACCGCTGCTGAGAGGTTCTTCGCCAGCCAGCACCTGGTTCCAGCGCTGCAGGATGGGTTTGGGAGTGTATTGAGCTGCTTCTGTAACACGGGCGGGCTCAGGCGAGAACATGTAAGCAGCCCAAGTTGCTACAGCCACGTTGTCACAAATTATCAAAAGCATGTTATATACCGGAATCCAATCCTGCCCCAGTTTGGCGCGCAGGCTATTCAGAATCAAATGAGCTGAAGCATTGAAACCTAATGCCAAGGCTATGCCGAAACCATGATGTTGCCAAGTCATTCCCAACCGAGAAGAATACATCAACAAGAAAAGGAGCAAACCTGCTTGAATCAGCAGCACACCACGTTCTACAGCCAAAATTCCTAAGATGATACGGTTGAGATGACTAGAAACAGAAGTCATAGCCATTACAATGGCTACCATGAGCAAAAGTAATCCGGCCCACTGGAAAATAATTCTCGAGAAATCGCGCAGTGCAACGAACGAGCGAAAGGCATTGTCAAAAATTTCGTAAATCACCGCAAATTCCAGCATTGCGCCCAAGGCTGCACACATCCAATACACATAAAAGTACGTTTGACGACTTTCCAGGTGAAACACCAGAAAGAGAGCTATCCCGCTCAACACCTGAAAGAAGAGATAATGGAAAAAGAAAGGAAATTCTTCCCGCAACTTACGCCGCATCATCACATAAGCTATGACTCCCTGGATGATAATTGGAATAATCCAGAGCAAATAATAGAGTTTGGGAGCGAGTGACATGATGCAATTTTCCCTTGCTAGTGAGCACACTACTACGCTAACCAGCGAATGAGAAATGCATATTAGCATCCGGATCTGGCAGTCCACAAGTAAATTTTTTACTATTCCAATAACCACCTAGCTAGCTCTCGAGATGCCTTATTACAGCGGACAAAGGGGTTCGTTGTCATTACAAACCGGCGCGGGTCCTTCTATGTCATGGAGCGTAACGTTTATGTTTCCCTTTGCTGCAATCGGAGCTTTCACGGGCGTGGTGATGCCATAGAACAAACCGACGAGTACAAATACACTAAGAACAACCATCAAGGCTTTTTGGGTGAAGTTTTTCATGGGGGTTTTTCTCTCTCTCCTCGAAATTTAACTATCCTTCTTGCCGTGCGTTTTGCCGGCAACTGAGTATAGAGGCCGAATGGACAAATGCTCTGCATTACATCCGACAGCCTTCAGTTTGTTTCCGAACATGTACTAGCGTAACCGAGTCGGTCGCCAATTGTAATCGCGAGTGGCGTCTTATGCCAACGCCAAATTGTGCGAAGTTGCGACACCGTCAACATGCAACTTGAATTGTGCAGCGGACGTCGAGGGCTCTTTGGTCTGCAACACTTCCTGCACTGTTGCCGATCAGCAGATAAAATGAAAACTATTTTGCCATGTCGTTTGGTCTTTCCTGAGCCTTGCGTATTGCGTGCACAGCTTCTTCGAAGCCTACTTCTGCGCCCGGACGAGGCCTGAAAAACAGCGCTGGCTGTGATATAATTTTCTATGAGCAAGTATCTATAAGTCACTTTAATATCAATAATTTAAGTGGAATCATGCGACTTTGCTTGCGGAACGCATAGAACCCTTTTCTGTGTCATAACGTTCCGCGTGTATGATGGGGACCCTCAAATAATGGCTTCTGAAGAGATGGCAGTGGCAACCGCTAAAGAGCACACCAAAGCAAAAAAATCGGGCAGCGAAAACGGTCATGGAGACTACACCGCCGATTCCATCAAGGTTCTCGGCGGCATGGAAGCGGTGCGCAAGCGCCCGGCCATGTACATCGGCTCGACCGGTGAGATGGGCCTGCATCACCTGGTGTATGAAGTCGTGGACAACTCCGTGGATGAAGCTCTTGCCGGCCATGCCGATAAGATTGACGTCACCATCCACATTGATAACTCCATCACCGTCGTGGACAACGGGCGCGGCATTCCCGTAGACGACATGGTGATTGACGACGAAAAGCTTTCCGCGGCGCAGGTGGTCATGACCAAGCTGCATGCCGGCGGCAAGTTCGATTCTTCCACCTACAAAGTTTCCGGCGGATTGCACGGCGTGGGCGTGAGCGTGGTCAATGCTCTGAGTTATCAGTTGGACCTGGAGATCTGGCGCGACGGGCACGTATGGGAGCAGACCTACAGCAAAGGCGAGCCCACCAGCAAGCTTAAGAAAACCGGTACTACAAAAAAGCGCGGGACCAAAGTGCACTTTGTCCCCGACAAAAGCATTTTCGCCACCACGGAATACAACTTCGATACCCTGGCGCAACGGCTGCGCGAGCTGGCCTTCCTCAACAAAGGCCTGCTGATCACACTCACCGATGAGCGCAATACCGATTCCAAGACCGGGGCTGCCAAGAGCCATGAGTTCAAGTACACGGGCGGCATTGCGGAGTTCATCAAACACCTGAACCGCGGCAAACAAACGCTGCACGATAAGCCTATTTACATGGAGGCAGAGCGTGACAGCGTAGCCATAGAAATCGCGCTGCAATACAATGACGGCTATTCGGAAACTGTTTTCAGCTTCGCCAACAACATCAACACGGTGGATGGCGGCACGCACCTTTCCGGCTTCCGCACCGCGCTCACCCGCACCATCAATTACGCGGGACAGCAGCTTGGCCTGTTTAAAGATGTAAAAGAAAATCTTACCGGCGATGACGTGCGTGAAGGCTTGGTCGCGGTGATCAGCGTGAAGCTATCACAGCCGCAATTTGAAGGGCAGACCAAGGGCAAGCTCAACTCCGATATTGCCGGCATTGTGCAGGCATTCGTGAACGAGCGCCTGGGTGCATTTTTCGAGCAGAACCCGCCGGTAGCACGCAAGATCATCAACAAGGCCATTGAAGCCGCGCGCGCGAGAGAGGCCGCACGCAAGGCCCGCGATCTGACGCGGCGCAAAGGCGCGCTTGATGGCGGTGGTCTGCCGGGCAAGCTGGCTGATTGCTCAGAGCGCGATCCGAACCGCTGCGAGTTGTTCCTGGTGGAGGGCGAATCCGCCGGCGGCACCGCCAAGCAAGGACGCGACCGCCGCTTCCAGGCCATTCTGCCGCTAAAAGGAAAAATCCTGAACGTGGAAAAGGCCCGCTACGACAAGATGCTGGGCCACGAGGAAATCCGCGCCATGATTACGGCCGTGGGTACCGGCATTGGCAAAGACGACTTTGATCCCAGCAAGCTGCGCTACAGCAAGATCATCCTGATGACCGACGCCGACGTGGATGGCTCGCACATCCGCACCCTGCTGCTGACTTTTTTCTTCCGCCACATGCAGGAGCTGATCAAGCGCGGGCACGTGTACATTGCGCAACCGCCGCTGTACTCCATCAAAAAAGGGAAATCGCAGCAGTACATCAAAGACGACCGCGAGTTCGTGAAGGTCATGGTCAAGCGCGCCTCCGAAGGCATGGTGGTGCGCTATGGCGAGGGCGCGGCCAAGCTGGAAGGCGTACCGCTGACCAAGTTTATGACCACCTTGAACGAGTATCTGAGCTTCTTCGACAAAGTGGATAAACGCATGCGCGACGCCCGCGTCACCGAGTTGCTGCCCAAGCTGGGCTTCAGCGCGCGCACCGATTTTGAAGGCGACAAGAAAACTCCGCCCAGGAAGATCGTGCAGCTCGAGAAACAATTAAAGACCCTGGAAAAAACCAACGGAGTGAAAGAGATCAAGCTGCAATACGACGCAGAGCACAACCTGTGGGAGGCGCACTTCACCGATGCCCAGGGCGCCGAGCGCAAGATCAACTGGGAGCTGGCCTCCACGCCCGAGTACCGGCAGATGATCTCCAAATACAAGCAGATTCAGGAATTCATGGAACCACCATTCGTGGTGGAAACCATTGGCCGTTCCGCAGCCGCCACGCAGGAAGACGAAGGCGAGGAACTCAGCGAAACCGAACGCGAGGCGCTGGCCAAGGCCGGCATTACGGAAAAAGAAAAGAAAGCGGCTAAGTCTGCGGTCAAAAAGAAGTCCGCGGTCGAGACCGTCGAAAAACAATCGGGACGAGACTTATTCGACTATGTCTTGAGCCAGGGGAAGAAAGACTTTAACGTGCAGCGCTATAAAGGACTGGGGGAGATGACGGCCTCGCAGTTGTGGGAAACCACTCTCGATCCCGAAAAGCGCACGCTGCTGACCGTGAAGATGGAAGACCTGGCCGAATGCGAAACTATTTTCACCACCCTGATGGGCGAAGACGTGGAATCGCGCCGCAAGTTCATCGAAGAAAATGCACTGGATGTGAAGAACCTGGATATCTGAAAACAGTTCTCAGACCAATTGTTTGAGCCGGAACCACCAACAAAATTTCTCAAGCCGGGCTTCATCGCCTGGCTTTTGTTTTTGCGTGATTACGGTAGAGCGCTCATTTCTGCGTAACCAGTTCGACGCGGCGGTTGAGGGCGCGCCCTTGCGGCGAGTTGTTATCGGCCACAGGACGCGAACTGCCAAAGCCCTGCGACGCCAGGCGGCTGGAAGTAACGCCGTTTTTGGCCAGCCAATCGACTACAGCTTGTGCCCTGCGGCGGGAAAGATCGAGGTTATAAGCGGCTGTGTTGGTGGAATCGGTATGGCCCTCAAACAGAGGCTTGTCTTCATTGGTTCTCCGTGGCGCTGACGGAGCATTTTACTACCAGAACTCGGGGAATCAAGACGGCCGCACAGGATCGCAGGAGACAAATAAAAGACTTTGCCCTGGTGCGTGGGCAGGGTGCCCACATGACAGCCGGCGCGACTTCTAGGCTACAAGCGTGCCGCTGGGTTCGGTAGCCTCGGCTTTTACTTCGGGATCTTTGGCCGTCGGGTCGTTACCGTTATCTGCAACCTGGTCTTCAGCTTCACTTCTAACTTCGGCTCCAGCCTGGTCAGGTTGAACTTCATTTTGAGCATCCCTATTTTCGAAGCCGGAAGGTTTCTGCAGGCGGACCTTAAGCAAATCGCCTAACCTGCGGAACAGGTCGTTCCACTGGGCTGAACGTTCCTCCCGGGCATTCTCGCTGGGCACAGAATCAGCTTGTGAAACTTGATTTTCCTGCTCCGGGAACGAAAGCTTCTGCATCATCTGGTAGTAGATGTTTTGCGCCTTCCAGAGATCGACATGGAAGGGCAGAAGGCTTGCGAGCTCGACAGCCGCAACAGCTTTTTGCAGCACCAGCAAACTACCCGGCTGCGATTCAACCCGCTTCATGATGCGTTCCAGGGCAACGCGCATATCGAAGCCGAGGGCGCTGCCCTCTAGCGACACCTGGTCGCGCTTGGCGGCTTCGAGCAACATGGCAACCTGCAACAGGTCGAGCTCGGGAGCTTGCAAGATGTGTCGTAATTGCTGGTTAAGCACGAATTCGGCAGTGTGATGAAAGACGGAAGGCTGCGGAGTTCCCAGTTCCGCTACGAAGCGCATGAGCGGGGCGTGCTTTTCGTAAATGCGGCGGTAGCTGGCCTCCGATTCCTGCAACGTAGTTTCAAGAATGCTTTTCACGATGGCGCGGCGCTGCTCAATGAAGAGCGACGGCAGCGAGTAAAGCGGGTCGCCAAAGTGCTCGCGCAAGGCACGAAGAAGCTCGGGGAAATTCCCGCTCTGGAAATATTCCGAAAATTCTTCCTGGAGAGCGTTGAAATCAGCAGTCTGGTCCTCTGCATTCTGTGAACCAATTTCCCGCACACCGGCCTGCACCTGATGATCGCCGGCGTAGAGCACGGTAAAACGAAGGCGAGCCTCTTCGGTGGTGATTTGCGAGCGTATGTTGACTTCGCCCATCACCAGGGTTGCCGGCCCAGAGCGCAATTTGTGGAACTGACGGGGCTCAACGTCGTAGCAAAAAATCCTGGTTTTTCCCTCGCTGGGCAGGAACATGCAACTGAGGGCATAGTGCGCGCCCACTTTGCGCAGGTCAACCACTTCGGGCTTGACCCAGCGCTTGTAAATTTCGGCCCCGTTGCCAAGATCAGGCAAGTTGCTCGATGCTTGGGCCAGCAATTCTGTAAACCGGGTTTCGAGGGAGCTCTCGGGAAACAGCTCCTGTCCTAATTGCAGAGCGCGGGCGGCATACCGTATCACTTGGACGGTCTCAATGCCGCTGATTTCATCGAAGAACCAGGCGCAACTGGTGTACATAAGCATAAGGTAGCGCTGCATTTCGAGGAGCTTTAACACCGTGATGCGCTGGGCGTCATTTAAGGGGTTGCGAGCGTGTTGCTCAAGAAAGCGGTTAACGTTAGCCGATTCGCGGTTAAGAACAATTTCTATGTAGGTGTCGCGTGCGGCCCAGGGATCGTGCAACATAGTTGCGGCAAGTTGCTCGAAGCGCGGAGCCAGTTCATCCCGTAAAAAATCGAAGGCCTGACGGAGCGGACCGCGCCATTGCTGGCGCCAGTGAGGGCGGCCGGAGTTGCACCCGCAGTCGCTCTGCCAGCGTTCGACGCCATGGGCACAGCTCCAGGAGCTTTTTTGCGCGATCTCAACCTGGTGAGTCGCAGGATAACGCTCCAGGAACTCGCCGTAATTGGTCAGCTCGACAGAACCTTGTTCGTCGGGAGCGAGGTTCGATAGACGGTTGATGGCATACGACAGAGCCATATCACCGTGAGAATGATGATGGCCGTAGGATTCCCCGTCGGTGGCGATGTGCACAAGTTGCGGCCAGGTGCGCCCGCCGGAGAGGCCAGAGAGCAGCCGCTGGACGAAATTCTCGCCATCCGCAAGCAGGCGTTCAAATGCAACAGCCTGCGAGATGGGGCCGTCGTAAAAAAATACATTGATCTTGCGTCCGGAAGGAAGAATGCAGAGATAGGCGCGCGAGGGATCGATGCCGGCATGCTGCAGCTCAGTCCAGCGGCGGCCGCCGATGCGGCGCACGCGCGCGGCCTGGCGAGGAGCAAAAATGGTAAAGCGAATCCCAGCTTCGGCCAGAATTTCTAAAGTCTCGTTATCCACAGCGGCTTCGGGCAGCCACATGCCCTCAGGGGCGCGTCCGAAGCGATGCTCGAAATCACGGATGCCCCATAGCACCTGAGTCCTCTTATCGCGGCGGTTGGCCAGCGGCATGATCATGTGATTGTAGGCCTGGGCAATAGCCGAGCCGTGCCCGTTGAAGCGCTCGCGACTTGCGCGATCGGCTTCCAGAATGGCGCGATAGGTTTCAGGCTGCTGCGACTCCATCCAGGAGAGCAGCGTAGGGCCGAAGTTAAAGCTGATGTTGGAGTAATTATTGACGATGCGCTCGATATATCCCTGGGAATCCAGAATGCGCGAAGCCGAATTCGGAGCGTAACACTCGGCGGTAATGCGCTGGTTCCAGTCGTGAAAAGGATAAGCGGAATCCTGAACCTCAACCGCCTCCAGCCAGGGGTTCTCGCGCGGCGGCTGATAGAAATGAGCATGAATACAGACATAGTTCCGGGTTAGGGGAGCGGCGCCATTGGCAGAGAGAGAGTCCTTTTCTGTCAATTGGCCAAGCGGTATTTGCATAACAATATTATCCACGGTGACAAAGGAAGAAGTAAGGGGGATGGTAGAAACTCTGCACTAAGTATTATCCACTCTGGCCGCCAAATTGGCGATGTGGAAACAGCGGCGGCCATCAAATATTTAGATACAAATAATTATGGAAGGATGCAAGAACGCTCAATAGTTTCCGCTACCCGGCACCCATGGAAGTTTGCCCAGGCTCGCGCATAAAGTCTCTGCCTTTACGTTCGCGCCCCAAAAGGACAACCATAGTCAGCAACAGGATATTGGCCAGTTCGAATCCTCCGAGAGCCCACTGATACCCCACGCGCTGATAGAGATGATGCTCGATGGTGTTGACGGGAGAGGCAAAGAGAATTCCGAGTTGATAAGCCAGGCCGGGAATAAGTCCACGGGCAGCATCTGGCGCAAGTTCGTTAAGGTGCGCCGGGATAATTCCCCAGGCTCCCTGCACACCAATCTGCATAAGAAATGCTCCCAGAGCCAGTCTGGCAAGTCCGGAAGAAAACGCCCACAGCGGTATTACGGCGAGAGAAAGGCCGAGCGCAGCCACCATACTATAGCGGCGGCCGATTCGCTCAGAGTAATAGCCGAAGATTACAGCTCCAAGGATTGCGCCCACGTTGTAGAACATGGCGATATAGGAAATCGTGCTCGGGGCAAATTGGTGCTGAACTTTCAGGAAGTCAGGGTAAAGGTCCTGCGTGCCATGAGAGAGAAACATCATCAACGTCATCAGCAGCATCAGGTAAATGAAGCTCTTCCAGTAGATGGCGACCTCGCCAAAGATGGCCTTCACGCTTTGCGCCCGGTGTTGTACCCAGGCCTGCGACTCGGGCACTTTAAAGCGAACATACAGCGCCAGCAGAGCGGGAGCGCCGCCTGCCCAGAACATGGCTCGCCAGCCTAAATTGGGCAGGATAACGCGTGCCGCCACAGCGGCGAGCAGATATCCGCAGGAATATCCGCTTTGCAGAATGCCGGAGAGGATGCCGCGCCAGCGCAGAGGCGCACTTTCCATGGCAAGCGATGAACCTACGCCCCACTCGCCTCCCATGCCGATGCCAAACAGAATGCGCAAGACTAGAAACGTGGGATAGCTATGCGCGAACCCGCAGAGCACTTCAATGATTGCGAAGTAAATCACGTTGGCCATCAGCGGCAGGCGGCGTCCATAACGGTCGGCGAGCAGGCCAAACAGCAAGGCTCCCAGCGGACGCGTAGCCAGCGTAGCGGCTACCGTAGCAATGATCGCGGCTTTGCTTACATGAAATTGCGCGGCAAGAGTGTCGTAGAGAAAGACGACAATGAAGAAATCAAAGGCGTCGAGCGTCCAGCCTAAGAAACCGGCGGCGACGGCGTGTCCGGAGCGGGGCGGTTCGGGCATGCAATGGATACTGAATTACTTCTGCTTTTCCTTGTAGGTGGTCTCGATTTTCGCGCCTAGCAATCGCAGCATTTCCTTAACGTCGCTGGCGTGTGCGCCCTCCGGAGCAAGCTCCAGATACTTGTTCAGCGCTTCAACCGTCCCTGGGGGCGCAATGAATCTGCCCTGCGCGTCAGATTTGCTGTCAGCCACCAGAAGCGAACCTTTAATAAAGTACGCGTCGGCTTTTGTTGGATCGGCCGCGATGGCCTTGTCACACGCTGCCAGCGCGCCTTCCACCATGCCCTGGTTGTACTGGACGGCGCAAAGATTGAAATAAGCCGTGCCCGGGTTGGGCGACATTTCCGCCGCCCTGCTAAAGACCGCGGTCGCTTCCGTGTACTTTTTCTGCTTGAGGCAGGTATTGCCTTCCAGGGTCAGCATCTGGCTGATCGCGATCTTTGTCTTGGCCGGGTCGGCGGTCGCGTCGTTTTGGGCCAGCAGAATGCCTTTCTCGTATGTGGCCACAGCATCGTCATATTTTCCCAAATTGGTCTGTGCATCGCCCAGAGATTGTTGATAGTCCCAGCGCTTCGGATCCATCGCGACTAATTGGCCGGCTATGCTTTCCGCATCCAGCCAGTTCTTATCGTGCACCGCCGTCACATACTTGGTGATCAACGCATTCTCAGCCGCAAGCCGCGCGTTCTGATCCTTCATGGCCTCAATTTGCTCTTTGGAGAGCGCTGGTTCTCCGGAACCGGTCGGTGAGGAAAGATCAAGCACCATACGCTGGCCTTTAGGTTCCGAGCTCACAGTCGCTTTCTGTTTGAAAAGGCTCTGCCCATCGGCGCCCACGACTTCGATCTGGTAGGTATCGTAGGGCACGTTAAGCTGAACAAATTCACCGTTCTTGTCGGTTTTTACCTTGAATTTTTTGCTGTTAGTCAGGCTGGTATAAAAAATTTGCGCATCTGCCAATGGCTTGCCTGCGTTGTCTACGATTTTGCCGGTAATTTGCGCCGTTTGGCACCAAGCTGGCGCAGCGCTGATCATGACCAGCAGAACCGCCATCGCAAGCAAGATCATGATTCTTGGTCGAAAAACGGGAAATGCAAGTGCTAACGAAGTGTTCATATCAGGGTAGCGCACAATTTATCATGTTTTGGCACGTGCGCTGGGACCAGATTTTGGCCCCCCCTCTTGTGAAAGCCCGATTGCAATCCGTGATTTTGGACGGCTCCCCGCAATTGCCCCGCCGGGTTTCAATGTGTTACCGTTGCCCCACTGGATAAAAACGATTATTTACAGCCGAGTTCCTCAACCTTAACGCATGCAAACGCCGCTTCCCTTGTCAGAAGCCGCGTGGAACAGGAAGAAGACATGATACTGATTCTCGTCGTCGTGCTGGTCGTCATCTTGCTTGTGCTGGTCATGATCTACAACGGCCTGGTGCAGTTGCGGGTGCGCTCCGAATCTGCCTGGTCAGACATTGACGTACAGCTCAAACGCCGTCACGACTTGATTCCTAATCTGGTGGAGACGGTGAAGGGCTACGCAGCCCATGAAAAGAGCACCTTCGAAGATGTTGCCAAATATCGCTCGGCAGCCATGTCGGCCACCTCCACAGCTGACCGTGCCCAGGCGGAAGGACAGCTCACCCAGGCGCTGAGGGGGTTGCTCGCTGTAGCGGAGGCTTATCCGCAGTTGCAGGCCTCTGATCAATTCAAAAATCTGCAGCAGCAGCTCAGTGGACTGGAAGATGACATCCAGAATTCGCGGCGTTACTACAATGCCGTAGTGCGCGACCTGAATACCAGGATTGCCTCTTTCCCGACCAACATTCTGGCTGGCATGTTTGGTTTCACGCCCAAACAGTTCTTCGAGGCCCCGGCGACAGATCGGGAGAACGTGCAGGTCAAGTTCACCTAGAGTTGGTAAGAGATGAACACGGATAGAACAGATTGAAAACCAACGCGAAGGCGCCGAGACTCGGAGGTGTGCAGTTGAAATCGAAAACCCGGGGCATCCCTCGAGTCGTCTTGTTTTTGTCACTGTTGCTCTTGTTGTTTTCAACTTTGACGGCGCAGGCGCGCAGTTGGAATATCTCCGACTTTTCTTCCTCTATCCTGATGGAAGAAAACGGGACCTCCGTCATTACCGAACGCATCACCTGTGTCTTTATCGGCCAGTATCACGGAATTTATCGACGCATTCCCATTGAATACCCTGGTCCCAACGGGTCCAATTACACGCTCTTTCTTGATGTGCTGAAAGTGGAAGACGAAAACGGGAACAAACTTGAGACCAAAATATCAACCACCGGCGAATACCGCCAGATCCAGATCTTTATTCCCAATGCAGAAGACACGAAGAAACAGGTTGCCATCACCTATCGCGTGCTCAACGCCATCCGCTATTTCGATGATTATGATGAGTTTTATTGGAACGTGACCGGCAATGACTGGCCGGTCCCTATTGACCACGCCAGCGCGGTAATCACGCTGCCTCCTAAAGCCGCCGGCAACGGAGTACGGGCGCAAACTTTTACCGGCGTCTACGGTTCGCGGCAGCAGGAAGCAACGGCGCAGGTCGAAGGCAATCGAGTCTCGTTTGAGACCATCAACCCTTTGCCCATGCGAGGCGGGCTAACGATTGATATATCAATTCCGAAGGGCGCTATTAGCGAGCCTGGCTTTCTTACCAAAGTGGGATGGTACCTGAAGAGTAATCCCATCCTCTTTCTTCCGATCTTCGCTTTTGTGGTGATGTACAGCATGTGGTATTGGAAGGGGCGCGACCCCAACCCAGGCATTTCTGTTGCTCCCATGTACGAGCCGCCAAAAGGAATGAGCCCTGCCGAAACCGGAACCATGATTGGCGACAGCGTTCATCCTCGCGATATTACTTCTACCATCGTTGACCTGGCGGTGCGTGGATATCTCAAGATTGAAGAGGTCGATGAGAAGCACCTGCTGATGAGCAGCAAAGATTACATCTTCCATTTGGTCAAGCCCAGGAACCAGTGGCAGCAGTTGACACCGCATGAGCTGCTGATGCTGACAAAGATCTTTGAGGAGGGAGACGATGTCAGGCTTTCCTCTTTGAAATATGAGTTCTACCAGGTGCTCCCCAAAATCAAGCACAACATCATGGCTGCGCTCGATGAAAAAGGAATGTACAGCCTTGATCCTGACATGGCCGCGGCTTATAGCATTGTGGGTGTACTGGTGATCGCCGCGCCTTTCATACTGCTGCAGGTAACGGGCGCAGCCAATTTCTTTCTCTCTCCCGTGCCGGCGGCTGTGGCCATCGTGCTGGCGCTTGCGATCGTTTTCATCTTCTTTCGCATCATGCCCGCCAAATCCATGCTGGGCGCGCGCACAACCGTAGGTATCCGCGGCTTCCAGGAGTTCATGGCCCGGGTTGATGGCGACCGCCTGCGCACTATGCCTCCCGACACATTTGAAAAATTTCTTGCTTTCGCCATGGCCCTGGGCGTGGAAGAGCATTGGGCCAAGGCTTTCTCCGGAATTCTGCAACAGCCCCCTTCCTGGTATCAGGGAAGCTATTATGGCAACAACATGTTCAATACCATGATGTTCACCCACAGCCTGCGTTCCATGTCTGATACGGCCAGCCAGACGTTCGTGGCCGCTCCGCGATCAAGTTCCAGCGGCTCCGGATTCGGAGGTGGCGGTGGTGGTGGCTTCTCCGGAGGCGGATTCGGAGGCGGAGGTGGGGACGCGTTTTAAATGCAGTTCTTGGTTCTCAGTTCATACCGGAATAAGCAGCAGGGAACGAAAAAGGCGGGAACTAGGCCCATCGGCAGCACTGTCAGGACATCGCTGGCCAACCCATCAGCCAGGATTCTGACGGACGCCACTGAGGCAAGATACCCTCACGACAGCCGGCGACATCTCGGGAGCTTCTGAATTCAGCTCTGCCAATAAAACTCCTGTAAACATTCGGCGCATCACTTACATCCTATGTAATGTTCCTCTGTACAAGAGTAGGAGTGCTTCTATGCAAGATCCTCTTCACAGTTCGGGAGATGTTCCCCGATTCGATACTTACCCAGCCCCGGCCCCGGAAGAAGTTGCCTCCCAACGCAGCATTGGGGTCTCTATGCCCATTGGGCTCAATCCGGCCCGTGAGCTTCCGGCCAATATCACATCTCAAGGCCTGAATCCGGCTTTGAATCAGACCGCTGAGAAGATTGGCACCCTTCTTGGAACGGCAGTAAGAATCGTCAAAAGCATGCCACAACGCCTGCAGACAGTGCCCCGGAATGTCTCTTCCATGCGCGAGCGCCTGCGGGAAAAAAGCGGAGAGCTGCGTGAAGATGCCTCAGAAGCCGCCCAGGAGTTACGGCACAACGCGCAGGTGAGAATGCAACAGGCGCGGGAGCAGGCCAGGCAATTCGCTTATGAGAAGCCCTTTCACGTCATCGCAGGCATAGCCGGCCTGGCGTTCTGTGCAGGCATTGCATTGAGAATCTGGAGGTCGAGCCTTGAATAGCCCATACAAAACAAGCGAAGTAAATGGAAAATCGCTGGCGGCCGTGGTGGCCGAGCTCAAGAATGATGTTGCCCAATTTCTACAGACCCGCTACCAGATGCTGGTGGCCGAGATGAAAGAAAAGGCGCAAAAGTGGAAAGTTGCCCTGCCGTGGATGCTGGTGGCCGTGCTCCTGGGAGGCGTCAGCTTCCTGTTACTCACCGGAGCAGCGGTCGTCCTGATCGCGATCGCGGTGGGCGTAGGATGGTCACTTCTGATCGTGGGCCTGGCATATTTCATTGTAGCTTCCATCTCGGCTTGGATCGTGTTCGCAGAACTCAAGAGCCAGGGCATTGCCCCGCAGCGCACACTCCACGTTCTGCAGGAAGATAAAGTGTGGCTGCAAAAAGAAGCGAGGTCGGTATGACAAATTCAAATCTTCCTATCAGCATTCTGGAATCGCAGGCTGAGGCGCAGCGCCACAAACTGCATGATGATGTCATAGAATTGCGTTCCTCCGTGCGCGAGACGCTCGATACCAAGAAACTCGCCCGCCAGTATCTCTGGCCGGCATCAGGCGCCGCGGCAGTTTTGGGGTTACTTTTGGGATATGGATTAACCGGGATTTTCACAAAAGATTGAACTGCCTACCGCGGATTTCACGGATCACTCGGATTTTGTAATTAATTGAAGTCTTTGCGTACCTCCGGTTAATCAAAA
>Ga0070741_10010788_pt1 | contig 17117 bp, 16 predicted proteins | sample Coa_R1_4_FD_66440 | JGI IMG/M metagenome (GOLD analysis project Ga0070741, IMG submission 66440) | Surface soil microbial communities from Centralia Pennsylvania, which are recovering from an underground coalmine fire - Coalmine... | ecosystem: Environmental > Terrestrial > Soil > Unclassified ...
TCGCCTACGCCTGCACCCGCGCGCACCACTCCGACGTCGGCGGGATCGTGCCGGGCTCGATGCCCGCAGGCTCGACGTCGATCTGGCAGGAGGGCCTGATCGTCCCGCCGGTGCGCCTGGACGAGGAGATCCTGCGGGTGATCCTCGCGAACGTGCGCACCCCGGAGATCCGCCGCGCCGACCTCGACGCGCAGGTCGCGGCGAACCGGATCGCGGAGGAGCGGCTCGCGGAGCTGGCCGGGCGCCACGGCCGCGAGCCGGTGCTCGCCGCGTTCGACGAGGTGATCGCCTATGCCGAGCGCCGCGCCCGCGAGGCGATCGGGCGGCTTCCCGACGGACGGTACGAGGCCGCCGGCGAGGTCGAGGGCGACGGCGTCACGGAGGACGACCTGCCGATCCGGGTCGCCGTCACCGTCGACGGCGACCGGATCGAGATCGACTTCGCCGGCACGGCGCCCGCGGCCGCCGGGAACGTCAACGCGCCGCTCGCGGTCACGCGGGCGGCGTGCACCTTCGCGGTGAAGGTCGCGCTCGGCGCCGACGTGCCGGTGAACGCCGGCCTTTCCGCGACCGTCGCGATCAGCGCGCCCGAGGGGTGCCTGGTCGACGCCCGCCCGCCGTCGGCGGTCGTGGCCGGCAACGTCGAGACCAGCCAGCGGATCGCCGACACCGTGCTGCTCGCGCTCGCACGGGCCGCCGACGTGCCCGCCCAGGGCCAGGGGACGATGAACAACGTGGTGATCGGCACGCCCCGGTGGACCTACTACGAGACGCTCGGCGGTGGCCAGGGCGCCTCCGGCCGCGGCGACGGGCCGTCCGGGGTGCACGTCGGGATGTCGAACACGCTGAACACGCCGGTCGAGGCCCTGGAGCTGGAGTTCCCGATGCGGGTCGAGCGCTACGAGCTCCTCGACGGGTCCGGCGGGGGCGGGCGGCGCCGCGGGGGCGACGGCCTGGTGCGCTCGATCCGCGTCCTCGAGCCCGCGACGCTGTCCCTGCTCACCGACCGGCGCCGCCACGCGCCGCAGGGGCTCGAGGGCGGCGGGGCCGGCAGGCCCGGCCGCAACCTGCTCGGGGACGAGCCCCTGCCCGCGAAGGCGACCCGCTCGCTCGCCGCCGGCGACGTGCTCACGGTCGAGACGCCGGGAGGCGGCGGCTGGGGCGTGTGAGAATCGGCCCGTGCCCTGGATTGGCCAACCGGTGCCGCGCCGAGAGGACCTGCCGCTCCTGACCGGGCGCGGCACCTTCATCGACGACGTCAACGTCGCGAACCCGCTCCACGTCGCGTTCGCGCGCTCCCCCTGGGCGCATGCGACCGTCCGCTCCGTCGATCTCGCCGGCGCGCTCGGCGCCCCCGGGGTCGCCGCCGGCCTCGCGGGGCCCGAGCTTCCGGAGCTGACCGAGCCGTTCGCGGCGGGGATCACCCACCGGCTCGCCTTCTACGCGATGGCCGTCGACCGGGCGCGGTACGCGGGCGAGCCGGTCGCCGCGGTCGCGGCCGAGAGCAGGTACCTCGCCGAGGACGCCGCCGAGCTCGTCGTCGCCGACTACGAGCCGCTCGAGGCGGTCGTGACGGTCGAGGACGCGCTCGACCCGGCCCGGCCCGCGCTCCACGACGAGGTCGGCTCGAACGTCGTCGTCGACCGGACGCTCCGGTACGGCGACCCGGACGCGGCGTTCGCGCGCGCCGACCTCGTGGTCACCGAGACGCTGCGCTGGGAGCGCTACAGCTCGACGCCGATCGAGACCTACGGGGTGGTCGCCGACTACGAGCCGGCGTCGGGGGTCATGACGATGTGGGCCAACTTCATGGGGCCGATGACGCTGCTGCCCGTCCTCGCGCGGTCGCTGCGGATGCCCGAGGAGCGTCTCCGCGTGATCGTCCCGAAGGACATCGGCGGCAGCTTCGGGATCAAGTCGTCGCTCTTCCCCTACATGACCGTGGTCGGACTGCTGGCGATGCGGGCCGGGCGTCCGGTGAAGTGGATCGAGGACCGGGCCGAGCATCTGATCGCCTCGAGCCACCAGCCCGACCGGGTCGGGACGCGCGAGCTCGCGCTGACCCGGGACGGCGAGGTGATCGGGCTGCGCGCGCACGTCGTCGACAACCTCGGCGCGTACGTCCGCGCCCCCGAGCCCGCGACCACGTACCGGCCGCTCGGCAACTACGTCGGCCCGTACCGCGTCCGGGACGTCGAGCTCCACCTCGTCGACGTCGTCTCGAACAAGGTGCCGACGGGCCCGAACCGCGGCTACGGCTGCCAGCAGGTCTACCTCGAGACCGAGCGGGCGCTGGACGAGGCGGCGGTCGTGCTCGGCCTCGACCCCGCGGAGATCCGCCGGCGCAACCTGATCCCGGCCGGCGCGTTCCCGTACGAGACCCCGACCGGCGGCGTGTACGACAGCGGCGACTACCCGCGCGTGCTCGAGCTCGCGCTCGAGACCGCCGGCTACGCCGAGCTGCGCGCGCTGCAGGCGGCTGCACGCGAGGAGGGCCGCCTCGTCGGGATCGGGATCGCGCTCGCCGTCGACCCGTCGATCTCGAACATGGGCTACATCACTGTCGCCCTGCCGCCGGAGGTGCGCCGGGCGCCCGGCTACAACCCGAAGTCGGGCGCGGCCGACTGGGCCCAGGTGCGCGTGAGCGCGGGCGGCAGGGTCATGGTCACGATGGGCACGGCCCCGCAGGGCCAGGGCCACGAGACCGCGGTCGCGCAGGTGGTCGCCGACGAGCTCGGGCTCGACCCCCGGGACATCGCGACCGTCGACGAGTTCGACAGCCACACGTCGGTGTGGTCGGTGTCGTCCGGCTCGTACTCGAGCCGCTTCTCCGGCATCGCCGCGGGCGCGGCCAGCAAGGCGGCCGGCGTCGTCCGCAGGCAGATCCTGGAGATCGGCGCCACGCTGCTCGAGGCGTCCGCGGACGACCTCGAGCTCGCCGACGGCCAGGTGCGGGTGAAGGGCTCGCCGGGCCGGTCGGTGTCGCTGCGGCGGGTCGCCGGCGTGGCGCACTGGGATCCCCACGGGCTGCCCGAGGGGCTGAGCGCCGGCATCCAGGCCTCGGAAGTCCTGCACGTGCCCTCCTCGGCGCCGCCGACCGACGACGACCGGATCAACTCCTCGCACGCCTACGGGTTCGTCGCCGAGGTCGTCGCCGTCGAGGTCGACCCGGTCACCTGGCGGGTGGAGATCCTCGAGTACGCCTCCGCGAACGACGCGGGCACGATCATCAACCCGAAGCTGGTCGAGGGACAGACGTACGGCGCGGCGCTGCACGGGCTCGGCGGCGCGCTGCTCGAGGAGTTCCGCTGGGACGAGGACGGCCAGTTCCTCACGGGCACCTTCGCCGACTACCGCTGCCTGACCGCGGCCGAGGCGCCGAGGATCGCGACCGCGCACGTCGAGACGCCGTCGCCGTTCACGCCCGTCGGCGCGAAGGGCTGCGGCGAGTCGAGCGCCGAGACCGCGCCGGCCGCGGTCGCGAACGCGGTCGCCGACGCCTTGCGCCCGCTCGGGCTCAAGCCCTCGCACCTGCCGTTGACGCCGGCCCGGCTCTGGGAGCTCGCGCAGCCGTGAAGCCGGCGCCGTTCGCGTACCACCGGCCGGCGAGCCTCGACGAGGCGGTGGAGCTGCTCGCTGCGGACGAGGACGCGAAGCCGCTCGCCGGCGGCCAGAGCCTCGTCCCGATGCTGAACTTCCGGCTCGCCAGGCCGAGCGCGCTCGTCGACCTCGGGGCGATCGAGGAGATGCGCGGGATCCGCGTCGAGGACGGCGTGCTCGTCGTCGGTGCGATGACGACGCAGTGGGACCTCGAGCACGCGCCGGACGCCTTCCCCCTGCTGCGCGAGGCGCTCTCGTTCGTCGGGCACACGGCGACGCGCTGCCGGGGGACGGTCGGCGGCTCCCTCGTCCACGCCGACCCGACCGCCGAGCTGCCGGTGTGCGCCCTCGCGCTCGGGGCCGGGCTCGTCACCACGCGGCGCACGATTCCCGCCGCCGACTTCTTCGTGTCGGTGTTCACGACGGCGCTCGAGCCCGGGGAGCTGCTGGTCGAGGTGCGGTTCCCGTCGCCGGCGGGCCCGGCCGCGTTCGCCGAGCACGCCCACCGCCACGGCGACTTCGCCGTGGTCTGCGTCGCGCGCGCCGGCGGGCGCGTCGCCGTCGGCGGCGTCGCCGCGACGCCCGTGCTGTGGGACGGCGGCGACGTCGATCCGGTCGGCGACCTGTTCGCCCCGGCGGGCTACAAGCGGCAGGTCGCGCAGGCGCTGCTCGAGCAGGTCGGAGCCGCGTGATCGGGATCGCCGTCACCGTGAACGGCGTGCGCCACGAGCGGGCGGTCGAGCCGCGCGTCCTGCTGTCCGACTTCCTCCGCCACGACCTCGCGCTGCGCGGCACGCACGTCGGCTGCGAGCACGGCGTCTGCGGGGCGTGCACGGTCATGCTCGACGGCCGCCCCGCGCGCTCGTGCCTGACCCTGGCGGTGCAGGCCGACGGCCGCGACGTGCGGACGGTGGAGTCCCTGGCGAACGGCGCGGCGCTGCACCCGCTGCAGCAGGCGTTCCACGAGCACTTCGGGTTGCAGTGCGGCTTCTGCACGCCCGGGATCCTGATCACCGCCGCGTTCCTGCTCGAGCGGAACCCCGAGCCGGACGAGGAGACGGTGCGCGCCGAGCTCGCGGGCCACCTGTGCCGCTGCACCGGCTACGCGCCGATCGTCGACTCGATCCTGGCCGCCGCTGCCGCGCTACGCCGGTGACAGCGCGCTGACCGACAGCGAGCCGTGCTCGCAGACGGGAGTGGCGGGCCTGACCGGGCCGAGGAAGGTCGCCCGGCCGGGCGGGAGTGTTGCGCGCAGGTAGTACGAGCGCCGCTCGCAGAGGTTGCCGTCCTGCGGCTCGCCGGGTCCCGGCACGTCCGGCGAGAACCGCGCGGTCGCCCTGGCCGAGCGGCCCGGCGCGAGCACGACGCGCACGGCCATCAGCCCCTGCCGGAACGCCGGCGTCACCTTCGTCGGCAGCGGCCGCCGGAGACGGTCGAGGAGGCGCAGCGCGGGAAGCCCGGAGACGAAGCACGCCGGGCCGGACACGTGCCGCACGCGCAGGGCGTAGACGATATTCCCCGCACCGGCGCTGCCGGGGATCACGGTGAAGGCCCCGGCGAGCTGCGAGCCGGCGCAGGCGGGAGTCGGCGCGGACGATCCGCCGCCCGCGGGAACGAGTGACGCGAGGAGGGCGGCGAGCACGACGGACGCTCGCAGGACCACGTCCGCACTGTAGCGCGACCCTCCTAGACTGGCGGGGATGCCGACCGTGGGGATCGTCAGCCCGGGGGCGATGGGCAGCGGGATCGGCGAGGCGCTGCTCCGGGGCGGAGCGCGGGTGATCGCGGCGACCGCGGGCCGGAGCCCTCGCACCGCCCGGCTCGCGCGCGAGGCGGGGCTCGAGCTCGTCCCGGAGATCCTGGAGCTGGTCGAGGCGGCGGACGCCGTGCTCTCGGTCGTCCCGCCCGACCAGGCCGAGACCGTCGCCGCCTCCGTTCGCGGCGCCCGTCTCTTCGCCGACCTGAACGCCGTGGCGCCGGCGACCGTCGAGCGCATCGCGCCGGACGTCGACGGCTCGATCTCGGGCCCGCCGCCGCGCACGCGCGGGACGACCACGATCTACCTGTCCGGCCCCCGGGCGGACGAGGTGGCCGCGCTGCCGTTCGACGGCGTCGCCGTGGTCGTCGCCGGGGACCGCATCGGGGCAGCCTCCGCGGTGAAGATGAGCACCGCGTCGGTGTACAAGGGCTCGGCGGCCGTGCTCGCGCAGGCCCTGCGTGCGGCCGGCCACTACGGCGTCCTCGACCACGTCCTCGCGGATCTCGGCGAGGCTGCCGCCGACGCCGGCCGACGGATCTCCCGGGCAGCGGCGAAGGCCGACCGCTACGTGGGGGAGATGCGGGAGATCAGCGCGGCGCAGGCGGCCGCGGGGCTGGAGCCGGCGCTGTTCGAGGCGATGGCGGAGGTGTACGCCGGGATCGCGGCGACCCCGCTCGGCCGGGTCGCGCCGGAGGACGCCGGCGACGATCTCGCCGAGGCGCTCCGCGGGCTGCGTCAGGACAGCGCCAGCTGACGGAAGGGCTCGAGGTTCGACACGCCGACGCCGACGAGCCGGAGCGGGCCCGGCCGGTCGGCGAGCGCGCGGTCGAGCAGCGCGCAGGCGATCTCGCCGATCGCGGCGCCGTCGTCGAGGCCCGCGGCGACGGTCGAGGAACGGCTCCGGATCGCGAAGTCGGGATACCGCACCTTGGTCGTGATCGTGCGCCCGGCCTGCCCGGTCCTGACCAGGTGCTCGCCGAGGCGGCCGGCCATCCGGCGCAGCTCGGCGTACAGCTGCTCGCGGTCCTCGATGTCCCGCTCGAACGTCACCTCGGTCGAGATCGACACGCGCTCGACCTGCGTCTCGAGCCCGCGCGGGTCGATCCCGCGTGCGCGGTCGCGGAGCATCGTCCCGACCTTGCCGGAGAGCAGCCGGCGCAGGCCGCCGTCGTCGAGCGCGGCGAGCGCGCCGATCGTGGTCACCCCGGCCTGCCGGAGCCGCTCCTCGGCACGGGGCCCGACGCCCGGGAGCAGGCGGACGTCGAAGGGTGCGAGGAAGGCGGCCTCCCGTCCCGGCCGGACGACGGTCAGGCCGCCCGGCTTCCGCCGGTCGGAGGCGACCTTGGCGACCACCTTGCAGGTCGCGACGCCGAGCGAGCAGGTCAGCGAGGTGGCCCCGCGCACGGCCGCCTGCACCGCCTCCGCCAGCTTGCGGGCGGAGAGGAAGTCGGGGGCGAGCTCGCCGAGGTCGAGGTAGCCCTCGTCGATCCCGGTCTGCTCGACCGTCGGCACGACCTCGCGCACGGCGCTCCAGACCGCGCGGGAGTACTCGCGGTAGAGCGCGTGCCGCGGGCGGACGAAGACCGCGTCGGGGCACCGGCGGAGCGCCTCCGCGCAGCTCATCGCCGAGTGGATCCCGTGCGTGCGGGCGACGTAGTTCGCGGTCGCGACGACGCCGCGCCCCCGCGGGTCGCCGCCGACGACGAGCGGCCTGCGCCGCAGCGCCGGATCCTCGAGCTGCTCGACGGCGGCGAAGAACGCGTCCAGGTCCAGGTGCGCGACGATCACGACTCCCCAAGAGTAGAAATCGGCCCGGAACCGACACGAAGGCGTGCGCCTTCGTGTGGCACGATCGCCGCAGGGGTCAGGGGCATTCCCCCACCCGGGGTGGGGGGATGGCGTGCGTGGTGCCCGGCGGCCCGCGCCGGGCCGCCCGGCCGGTCGGAGGCCGCTCCGGCGGGCGCGCGGCTGTGCGCTTCGATACGGTCGGGGCGTGGCGTCCGTCGACGTTCCGGTTGCCTTGCTCGGCTACGGGACGGTCGGGTCGGCCGTCGACCGGCTCCTGCGCGAGCAGGCCGCCGACATCGAGCGCGCGACGGGGCACCGGCTGCGGGTCGTGCGCGCGCTGGTGCGCGATCCGGCCAAGGAGCGCGCCGCCGGCGTCGAGGTGACCACCGACTTCGCCGCGATCCGCGACGACCCCGGGATCGCCGTCGTCGCCGAGGTGATGGGCGGGCTTGAGCCGGCCGGCGGGTACGTCCTCGAGCTGCTTCGCGCCGGCACGCCCGTGGTCACCGCCAACAAGCAGCTCGTCGCCGCCCGGGGGGCCGAGCTCTTCGCCGCGGCGGCCGAGCGCGGCGTCCAGCTCCGCTTCGAGGCGTCCGTCTGTGCGGCGATCCCGGTGGTGAAGGTCCTGCGGGAGGCGCTCGTCGTCTCCAACGTCCACCGTGTGCTCGGCATCGTCAACGGCACGACCAACTTCGTGCTCACGCAGATGGAGCACGGCGCGTCCTACGGCGAGGCGCTGGCCGAGGCCCAGCGGCTCGGGTTCGCCGAGGCCGATCCGACCGAGGACGTCTCCGGCAAGGACGCGGCGGCGAAGATGGCGATCCTCGCCACGGTCGCGTTCGGATCCAGGGTCACGCTCGACGACGTCGCGTACGAGGGGCTGGAGCGGGTCGCGCCCGCGGACGTCGCGGCCGCCCGGGAGATGGGGATGGCCGTGCGGCTGATCGGCGCCGCGACCCTCGTGGACGGCCGCTGGGACGTGCGCGTCGGCCCCGCGCTCGTCGACCGCGGGCATCCGCTCGCGGCGGTCGAGGGCGCCTTCAACGCGGTGATGCTGCAGGGCGACGCGATTCGCGAGATCACGCTCGAGGGGCCCGGCGCGGGCGGGCTCGAGACGGCCTCGGCGGTGGTCGCGGACATGGTCACGATCGTCGGCACGTCGGGCACCGGGTTCCTCCAGAACGACGCATGCTGGCGCAGCCTCGAGCGGCTGCCCGAGGGCGACGTCGTCTCGCCGTTCTACGTCCGGGTCGAGGTCGCCGACCGCCCCGGCGTGCTCGCCCTGATCGCGCAGGCGCTCGCCGCGCATGACGTGTCCGTGGCACGGCTCGTCCAGCAGCAGGGCGAGGGGAGCGCGACGCTGCACGTCGTCACGCACGAGGCGGCCGCCGGCCGGCTGCACGACGCGCTCGCGGAGATCGACGCCCTCGGCGACACCCGCGGCGCGGCGTCGGCGCTGCCGGTCGTCTCCGACCGCGGGGTCGCGGAGCTCGGATGGGCCTGACCCTCGGCGAGGGCGGCACGCCGCTGCTGCCGGCGCCGCGCCTGTCGGAGCGGCTGGGCTGCGAGGTGTGGCTCAAGTGGGAGGGCGCCAACCCGACCGGCAGCTTCAAGGACCGGGGGATGGCGCTCGCCGTCGGCCGGGCGGCCGGGCGGGGCGCGCCCGGCGTCGTCTGCGCGTCCACCGGCAACACCGCCGCCTCGGCCGCCGCCTACGCGGCGCGGGCCGGGCTGCCGGCGGTGATCGTCGTGCCGGCCGGTGCGGTCGCCCGGGGGAAGCTCGTCCAGGTGCTGGCCGCCGGCGCCGAGCTGCGCGAGATCGACGGCACGTTCGAGGACGCGCATGCGCTCGCCCGCCGGCTGGCCGGCGACGAGGGCTGGGTGAACGTGAACTCGATCAACCCGGACCGCATCGAGGGGCAGGCCTCCGCCGCGGCCGAGATCGTCCAGCAGCTCGGCGGACCGCCGGACGTGCTGGCGCTTCCGTACGGGGGCGGCGGGAACACCTGCGCCTACCTGCGCGGGTTCGACGACGCGGGCCGCGGCCGCCCCCGGATCCTCTCCGTCCAGTCGGCCGAGCGCGCGACCACGGCCGGGTCGGCGATCCGCATCGTCGCGCCGGTGCACCGCGACCGGGTCGAGGCCGCCGCCGAGATCGTCACCGTGACGGACGCGGAGCTCCTCGAGTGGTGGTCGGCGATCCCGCGCCTCGAAGGCCTCCTGTGCGAGCCGGCGTCCGCCGCCGGCGTGGCGGGCGTCGCACAGGTCCGTCCAGGCGGGCGCGTCGTCTGCGTTCTCACGGGCCACGGCCTGAAGGACCCCGACGCCGTGGAGCGGCTGTGAGCGGCGTCCGGACGCGGGCGCCCGCGACCTCGGCCAACCTCGGGCCGGGCTTCGACTGCGCCGCGGTGGCGCTCGACCTGTGGAACGAGGTCGAGGTGACCGAGGGCGGCGGCGAGCCGCCCGATCCCGCGCACATCGGCATCCGGGCGTTCGGGCTCGTCGCCTCGCCGGAGGGGCTTTCGTTCACCTGGACCGACCGCATTCCCCGGGCCCGCGGCCTCGGCTCCAGTGCGGCGACGATCGCGCTCGGGCTCGTCGCGGCGACGAAGTGGTCGGGCCAGGAGCTCGGGCCGGAGGACCTGCTCGCGCGCGGGTCGCCGCTCGAAGGGCATTCCGACAACCTGGCCGCGTGCCTCGCGGGCGGCGTCTGCCTGACCTGGGACGGGCGCATCGCGCGGGTCGCGGACTCGCTCCCGCTCACGCCCGTCGCAGTGATCCCGGCGCACCGCGTCCGGACTGCCGAGGCCCGCAACGCGCTGCCGGTGCAGGTCGCGCACGCGGATGCGTCCTTCACCGTCGCCCGGGCGGCCCTGCTCGGCGCCGGCCTTGCGCGCGGCGACGCGCGGCTGCTGGCGCCGGCGTTCGAGGACCGGCTGCACGAGCCCTACCGCCCCTCGCCGCTCCTCGACTCGATCCGGCGCGACCTGCCCTCGGGCGCCGTCGGCGCCACGCTCTCGGGCTCCGGGCCGACCGTGATCGTCTGGGCGGAGGACGCCGGGGCGGCCGCGGCCGAGCTCGAGGGGCGGTTCCCGGGGGAGACCGTGGCGGCGTTGCCGGTCTCGGCGGAAGGCGTCCACTGACGGGAGGGGTCGTTCCGGTAGCCTCACGCCGGTGAGCGCGTCGATCGTCCGTGAAGACGCCCTGCGCGGCCTGCTCGGCGAGCCGAACGACGTCGTCCGCGCCAAGATCGGCGACCGGCTCAACGACCTCACGCGCCAGTTCGTCGAGCGCTCTCCGTTCCTCTGCCTGGCCACCTCGGCGGCGGACGGCACCTGCGACGTGAGCCCGCGCGGGGACCCCGCGGGCTTCGTCCGGATCCTCGACGACCGGACGCTCCTGCTGCCGGACCGGCCGGGCAACCGGCTGGCCGACTCGCTCCGGAACGTGCTCGAGAACCCGAATGTCGGGCTGCTCTTCATCGTCCCCGGCGTCACCGACACGCTGCGCGTGAACGGGCGGGCGGAGATCGTCACCGAGCCGGAGCTCCTGGAGCCGTGCGCGGTCGAGGGGAAGGTGCCGAAGCTCGCGCTGCGGATCGAGATCGAGCAGGTGTACACGCACTGCTCCAAGGCGTTCCTCCGCGCGCAGCTCTGGGATCCGGAGCAGTACGTCGACCGGGCCGAGCTGCCCTCGCCGGGCAAGCTCCTCCGCTCCGTCGGCGCCGACGTCGACCCGGAGACGTACGACTCGGAGCGGGCGGAGCGCTACGCGCGCCGCGACGGCTTCTACTGATCGAGTACCGGTTCGTCGACTGCGCCTACGAGCTCGACCGGTGGGAGGCCGGCCGGGATCTCTACCTCGACGAGCACGTGCCCGGCGCCGCGTTCCTCGGCGTCGAGCTGTCCGACCTGACGGTCGAGGGTCAGGGGCGGCATCCGCTGCCCCGCGACCGGGCGTTCGCCGAGGCCGCCGGGCGGGCCGGGATCGGCGACGGCGTCTTCGTGGTCGCCTACGACCACGGCGCCTCGGGCGGGGCCGCCCGGCTCTGGTGGCTGCTGCGCCACCACGGCCACGAGGACGTCGCGGTGCTGCGCGGCGGGCTCGACGCCTGGCTGGGGCCGGTGCGCGGCGGCGAGGAGGAGCTCGAGCCGCGGACGTTCGAGTCGCGACCGCGCACCGGCGACACGATCGACGCCGACGAGCTGGCCGCGCGGCTCGGCGAGCCCGGCCTGGTCGTCGTCGACGCCCGGTCGCCCGAGCGCTACCGCGGTGAGGTCGAGCCGATCGACCCGGTCGCCGGCCGCATCCCCGGCGCGGTGAACTGGTTCTACGCCGAGGCGGCGGAGCCGCCGCCGGCGATCGCCGGGGCGGAGGAGATCGTCGTCTACTGCGGCTCCGGGATCACCGCGTGCGTCGACCTGCTGCTGCTGGCGCAGGCCGGCCGGCCCGACGCCCGGCTCTACCCGGGCTCCTGGAGCGACTGGTGCGCCCGCGGCCTCCCCGCCGAGCGCGGCTGAGGGGGACGCGGCCCGAGGAGCCTGGTCCGAGCTCGTGGCGTTTCACACCCAGTCTCTGAGACCGAGGGTGGAACAAAAGCGTCACGATTCGTCCACAGGGTCAGCGAAACGCCCCGATCAGCGCTCCCCCGCCCACCACCAGCGCCGCGCCGAGGAGGAGATGGCGGCCGACCAGCTCGGTCCGGCGCAGGAGGAGGACGGCGAGGATGACCGCGAAGAGCGACTCCGTCGCCACCATCGGGCTGACCACCGAGACCCGCGAGCGGTAGAAGGCCTCGAAGAGGAACGCGTACGAGGCACCCCAGAGGAGGCCGGGTAGGACGAACGGCCCGCCCTCGCGCCGGATGTCCGCGAGCACGCGGCCGCGCCGCGTCACGACCAGCACGGCGAAGACGAAGACGGTTCCGGCCAGGATCGTCGCCGCGGCGGCGAGCTGCGGCGCGACCGTGCTGTCGGAGGCGATGTGCCGCACGACGTTGTCCCGCGTCGCGAACAGCAGGGTGCAGCCGAAGGAGTAGACGAGGCCGACCGCGCGGAAGTGCTCGGGCCGCGTCCGCTCGGCGATCAGCGCCAGCCCGCCCGCCACGATCAGCACCGCGCCGACGATGAGCGGCGCGCGCACCGGCTCGTCGAGGGCGACGATCGCGATCGTCACCGCGACCAGCGGTGCGGCGCCCGCGATCACCGAAGAGCGGGCCGGCCCCGCCTCCCGGACGCCGAGGACGAAGAGGAGCTGCGCGCCGCCCGGCGCGAGGAGCCCGGCGAGCGCGTACGGCCAGAGCTCGCCGCCCCACTCGCGGCCGACGAGGGCGACGACGGCGCAGACGCAGAACCCGCTGAACGAGGTCGCGAACGCGCCGACGACGGCGTCCCGGCTCCGCCGGACGGAGAAGCCGAGCGCGACCGACATGCCGCCGAAGAGCAGGGCCGAGAGGAGGGAGAGCGCGACCCCGGACACTCGGCTCAACCTAACTGGATAGCGTTGACGCGTGGCGATCCAGCGCGTGTGCGTGGTCGGGGGCGGGGTGATCGGCAGCCTGTACGCCGGGCATCTGGCCCGCGACGTCGAGGTCAGCGTCCTCACCCGCCGGCCCGAGCACGCCGCCGCGCTGAGCGCCGACGGCCTGCGGATCTCCGGCAAGTCGGACTTCACCGCCCGCGTACACGCGACGGCCGACGCCGCCGACCTGCCCGACTTCGACCTCGGCATCATCGCCACCAAGGCGACCCAGCTGGAGGCGGCGGCGGCGGGGCTCGACGGTCGCTTCCCGGGGGCGACGCTGATGACGATCCAGAACGGGCTCGGCGCCGAGGAGCTCGTCCGCGGGCACGGCGACTGGCCGCTGCTCTCGGCGGTCACGTTCATGAGCGGGGTGCGCCACGCCGACACGCACGTCGAGTACGAGCTCGACACCGAGACGTGGCTCGGCCCGTTCGCCGGCACCGCGACCTACGATCAGGCCCAGGAGGTCGAGGCCCTGCTGGCCGCCTCGGGCCTGCACGCGCGCGCCTTCCCCGACCTGCGCCCGGCGCAGTGGTCGAAGCTGATCTTCAACGCGACCGTGAACACGGTCGCCGCGCTCACCGACCTGCCGCACGTCGGCGCCTTCGCCGCCCGGACGCAGGATGCGGACCTCGGCCACCTCGTCCACGATCTGATGGACGAGGGGAAGGCGGTTGCCGCCGCCGTCGGCGTCGAGCTGCACGAAGATCCGTGGGAGATGAACGTGCACGCCGTTCGCCGGGGCGAGACGCTCGCCGCCGAGGGCCACTACGCCCACGTTCCCTCGATGCTCGAGGACGTGCGCGGCGGCCGCCCGACCGAGATCGACTTCATCACCGGCGCGCTCGTCGGCGAGGCGGCCAGGCACGGCGTCCCGGTGCCGCTGCACACGGCGATGTACCGCCTCGTCAAGGCGCGGGAGTCGGCGTGAGGATCGCCGTGATCGGCTGCGGCGCCGTCGGCTCGCTGTTCGCGGCCAACCTCGGCACGCTCGACGACGTCGAGGTCTGGGCGTACGACCCGTGGCAGGAGCACGTCGACGCGATCAACGCGAACGGCCTCCGGCTCTCGGGCGCCGGGGACGTGGTCGGGAAGGTCCACGCGACCGCGGACCCGGCGGCGCTCCCGCCCGCCGAGCTCGGCATCGTCGCGACCAAGAGCCAGCACACCTCGGAGGCGCTCGCAGCGACCGCGCACGCGTTCGAGCACGGCGCGGTCTGCTCGGTCCAGAACGGCGCGGGGAACGAGGAGCTGGTCGCCGAGCACGTGCGCCAGGTGATCCGCGGGACGACGTTCCCCGCGGGGCACGTGATCGAGCGGGGACACGTCGGCTGGGACACGAAGGGCGACACGCACATCGGGCCGTTCGAGCCGAGCCCGGCGCCGATGGCCGCGGTCGAGGCGCTCGCCGCAGCGTGCACGCGCGCGGGCATGCCGACCCACGCCCTGGCCGACGCCCGCGGCGCGCAGTGGCGGAAGCTGATCTTCAACGCGGCGTCGAACGCGATCGCGGCGCTGACGGGCCGCACCCACGGCCAGGTCGCCGAGCCGCCGACGCGGGAGCTCGCCTGGGCGGTCATGGCCGAGGGTCGGGCGGTCGCCGACGCGCAGGGCATCACCCTCGACATGAGCCCGGAGGAGCTGTTCGACCACGCGGCGCGCAGGGACGTGGCCTACGGGCACAAGCCGTCGATGCTCCAGGACGTCGAGGCGGGCCGCGAGACGGAGATCGACTTCCTGAACGGCGCGATCGTCGCCTTCGGCGAGCGCTACGGCGTCGACGCCCCGCTCAACCGGGCACTGACCGAGCTGATCAAGGGGAAGGAGAGCGCGTGACGAGCCAGGCGGAGATCGAGCGGAGGTACGCGAACGTCCGCGAGCAGGCGGCGAAGGACGGCCTCGACGCCGTCGTCGTCGCCGGCTCGGAGTACACGGGCTTCGAGGGAGCCGTCCGCTACCTCTCCGGCTTCCGGATCCTGCACCGCTACGCCTACGTCGTCCTGCCGCTCGAGGGCGAGCCGTCGGTCGTCTTCCCGAAGGAGGCGCGCTGGGTCGGCGACCACTCGGAGGCCTGGATCGAGGACAAGGTCTTCGCGGAGCACCCGGGCCAGTGGATCGCCGACCGGAAGCTCGGGCGGATCGGCGTGTACGGCCTCGACTACGTCATGCCCGTGCGCGACTACCGGCCGATCGCCGACGTCGCCGTCGCGTGGGACCAGGGCTTCGACACCGCCCGCGCGGTCAAGTCCGAGGAGGAGCTCGAGTCGGTCCGCGAGAGCTTCCGGCTGAACGAGGACGGCGTCCGCGCGGCGCTCGCCGCCTACGAGGTGGGCCGGACCGAGGCCGAGGTCATGGGCGAGGCCGAGCGCATCTTCGCCGCCCGGGGCACGTACCGCACGACGATGGACATGGTGCTGACCGGGCCCGGCGGGGGCGCAGGCCCCGAGTTCAAGCACCCGAGCGCGTCACGCCGGATCGAGCAGGACGACCTCCTGCTCTACGGTCTCGAGATCGCCGCCTCCGGCGGCCACTGGGTCGAGTTCTCGCGGCCCTTCTGCGCGGGGACGCCGAGCAGCGACACGCTCGCCGGCATGGAGGCCTACGAGGAGTACGCCGCCGCCGCCCGCGAGACGATGCGGGCCGGCGCCTCGGCCCACGACGTGCACCGCGCGGTCTCGAAGGGGTTCGTGGACCGCGGGTTCAAGCTCGGCCACGTCACCGGCCACTCGATCGGGATGACGATGATCGAGTTCCCGCGCGTCGGCGAGGGGCTCGACGTCGAGCTGCGCGAGAACATGGTGATCTCGATGCACCCGCACGCGATCACCGAGGACGAGCAGACGTGCCTCTACATGCAGGACACGTGGCTGGTCACGAAGGACGGCGGGCGGCCGTTCTCGGAGGTGCCGATCAGGATCTTCAGACCCGGGGAGGCGATGTGAACGGACTGGACTTCTTCGTCGAGGCGGTGCCGCCGAGCCTGGCCGTGCAGTACGGGCGGCGCGTGGAGGAGGCCGGCTTCCGGACGGCATGGTTCCCGGAGATCGTCTTCGGCGACTCCTTCGTGCCGGCGACTGCCACGGCCACCGGCACGTCCAGCCTGCTCCTCGGCACCGGCGTGGTCGGGATCTGGAGCCGCTCGCCGGTGACCCTTGCCCTCCAGGCCGCGTCGGTGAACGAGCTCTCGAACGGGCGGATGCTGCTCGGGCTCGGCGTCCAGGCCAGGAACTACGTCCGCGACTGGCACGATCGCACGTACGAGCGTCCGATCCGCGCGATGCGCGAGTACCTGACGATCCTGCGCCGGATCCTGGCGGGCGAGCCCGTCAGCTACGAGGGCGAGCTCTTCTCCGTCCGCAACTTCCAGCTCCAGATGCCGATGCCGGAGCAGCCGGTGCGTCTCTACCTCGCCGCCGTCGGGCCGCAGATGCTCCGCCTTGGCGGCGAGCTCGCCGACGGCGTGCTCGGCTACTGCTGGTCGATCCCCTACGTCGAGCAGGTCGTGCTGCCTGCGCTGCGCGAGGGTGCCGCGAAGGCGGGCCGCACGCTCGACGACCTCGACGTCGCCTGCGGCTACCCGACCGTCGTCGCCGGGGACGGCAGCGGGATCGAGAACGCGAAGGGGCAGGTGCTGATGTTCGCGACGGCGGCGAGCTCGTCGCCGTTCTACGCCGAGAGCTTCGCCGCCGCCGGGTACGGCGACCTCGTCGCCGAGCTGAAGGAGCGCGTCGCGGCGGGCGATGCCGACGGCGCGATCGCGGCGATCCCCGACGAGGCGGTCGAGGCGATGACGGTGTCGGGCACGCCGGACCAGGTCGCGCGCCGGGTCGACGCGCTCCGCGCAGCCGGCGTGCGCATCGTCGGCGTGAATCCGTCTCCGCCCGGCGTCTGGTACCCCCTGTACCAGGGCCACTTCCCGGACGGGTTCCCGATGCGCGAGTTCTCGTTCCCGGCGTACCTCGGCCAGATGGACGACGCCCTGCGACTGATCGGAGGTTGACATGCTGAAGGAGAGCGGAAAGCGCCGGCGCGAGGCCGTCCCGTTTACCGTCCGCACCGCGGACGGCGACGCGATCGAGCTCACCTACTCGTCGCCGCGCGTGGCCGAGGAGCACGACGAGGAGCAGGTGCTCGAGTCGCTGCCGTGGTTCGAGCCCGGCAGGCCCCTGCGCAACTACATGCTCCACCAGACCGACTTCTACGACGAGGTCGAGCAGATCTGGGGCCGCCGCTGGGGCGCGGAGGGGATCGGCACGCTGCGCGAGGTGCTCGTGTCCCGGCCGACCGAGAACGAGATCCGGCCGGAGTACGCGAAGGAGTGGCAGTACTACTACTCGAGCGCTGCCGGCAACGCCGACCTGGGCCGGCTGCAGGCCCAGTTCGACGAGTACTACGACGTGTTGCGGCGGAACGGCGTGCGCGTGCACGAGATCGAGGCGCCTGTGCC
>Ga0070741_10010789_pt1 | contig 17116 bp, 10 predicted proteins | sample Coa_R1_4_FD_66440 | JGI IMG/M metagenome (GOLD analysis project Ga0070741, IMG submission 66440) | Surface soil microbial communities from Centralia Pennsylvania, which are recovering from an underground coalmine fire - Coalmine... | ecosystem: Environmental > Terrestrial > Soil > Unclassified ...
TCATCGACGGCACCGTGATGGCATTGCCCGTCGAGAAATTCACGACGCCGTTGCCGCTGATGCTCACCGTACCCGGCTGGTTCGCCAACGGCGTGACGAAATTCAAAATTCCCCCCGTGGTGGACACTGGCCCCACATCCGTCACCGTGCCGTTGAAATTCGTGGTCCCGTTAAAACCGCCCGTCCCGCCCGTCACGTTATAACTGCCCGCCACGTTGTTGGTTCCCGGACCAAAGGCCACCGTCCCGGCGCCGCTGATGGGCCCGCTCAGCGTTGCAGTCAAACCACTGCCCGCCGCCAGGTCGAGTGTTGCCCCGTTGGCCACACTCCAGGACCCAGTGGAGTTACCTACTGCCTGGAAATTGAGCGCACCTGTATTGGCTTGAACCACACCGCTGTTGTTGAACGCTACGCCAATCGTGCTGGTGCCGGTGCCACCCGTCTTTGAGAACGTTCCCGCGTTGTTGAATGTCCCGCCGCCCGTCGATACGCTAATGCCAAAATCTGTCGGCAGGTTCCAGCTTGCGTTCGCCAGATTGTTGATGACCGAGCCATAGTACAACGTCAGAGCACCGCTTGTATTGTTGAGGTTCGCCACTCCTGGGTTATTCAGAGTCCGCCCCTCCAGGTAAATTTGGCTCCCCGATCCCGCAATACCTCCGTTGGCGTTGGTTACCGCCTGCTGCCCCTGCGGCGCCGTACAGTTCGAGTTCGTGCACATCGCGCCGTTCGATGTCCACGTCAATAACCCGTTGATCGTCAGCGTGTCGGTCCCAGCCAGGGTTCCCGCTCCTAACGTCATGGCGCCACCGACAGTGCTGCCATTCGTGCCGCCCAGCGTCAGCACGCCTCCGTTGATGGTCAGCGCGTTTACGAAGGTTGCGCCGCCGCTTACTGTGAGGGGACCAGTGCTGAACGTGATATTGGCGTTGCTGACGAGACTTGCGATCGTCTGATTCGTGGCAGAGGAAATACTTCCGATGTTGATTGTGTTGGCCGAAAATGCCGTACCGATGCAGACGCTGTCGGAGGCTATCGGCAGTACGTGTGTGTCCCAGTTATTGACGCTGGTCCACTGGTTGTCGCCGGCGAGGCCGGTCCAGTTGATACTGCCGCTACAGGACTGCTGGGCGGAAAGACCGGAAATGACTGCCAGCACGCCGCCACCCGAGGATCCGCTGTCGGCCGAACGGCCGACTTCGGCGTTAGTGAGGACTCTCGCTCGCGGTTTAGCACCGGCTTCTGGAATCGCGCCAGCCGGTAGGGGAAGCGCGCGCGCCAGCGGAAAGTCGGCGGACGTGGTCGCACCGCCCAGATAGACCGAACCCTTGCTATCCACGGCGATGCCCTTGCCCTGATCGACGCCACGGCCACCCAGGTAGCTGGCGAAGCGGAGTCCCCGCCCGGTCGGATTCAACACTGCCAGAAATGCATCCTGGGTACAAATGCCGTTGGAGTCCCTGGAACATTCGGCTTGAACCGGGCCCTGCATGGGAAAATCTGCCGAGGTCGTCCGGCCGGCGACAAATACGTCTCCCAGCGCGTCAATCGCCAGCGACGTGGCGAAGTCGTCGCCGCTGCCGCCCAGGAATGTCGAATACACAAGACCGGAACCGTCGGGAAGGAACTTGGTAATGAATGTCTCGCTCTGTCCACGTGTCTGTCCCTGCAACGCCGCCGCGACGGGAAAGTCGTCCGAGAGTGTTGAGCCGGCAACATAAGCCTGCCCTGATCCATCTACTGCGATTGCTGTTCCTGTGTCCCCCCCGCTGCCGCCCAGGTACGTCGAGTAAACTAGTGACGAACCGTCGGGAGATAGCTTGGAGACAAAAGCCGTGCCACGACAGCGAGCGTCGCTCCTGCCGCCGCAGGCGGTTTGGAAAGCATTCCGCGTGGCGAAATCGCCGGACTCGGTCCGGCCAGTGACGTAGACGCTCGATTCCTTGTCCACTGCGAGGCCAAGGGCTTCATCCGGGCCGCCGCCCCCGAGATAGGTGGCATAGAGAACGTGTGCGCCGTCAGCCGAAATCTTGGCGACGAAAGCGTCTCCCTCGCCGCCGGGCGTGAGCTGAAATCCCCGGAACACGGGAAACTCCGCCGAGGACGTGAAACCGGCGACATAAATATTCCCCTGGGCGTCCAAAGCTATCCCGTTCGCCGCATCCTCGGAACTTCCGCCGAGATAAGTGGCCCAATCGAGCGAACCGTCGACGTTCAGCCTGGCGACGAACGCATCGCCAGTGCACTCCTGCTTTGCATTCAGACCGCACGTCGGCTGAATGGCGTTCGTCGCAGGGAAGTCGGCCGCTTTCGTCTGTCCGGCGATAAACACATTGCCCAGGGCATCCAATGCGAGCGCCCGTGCTTCCGTACTGTCGCTCCCACCAAGATACGTGATGTACAAGAGCGTGCCGCCATCGCCGGAGATATGTGCGACAAAGGCTTCATCCTGGCCGCTAGAACTCATTTTCGGAGCTACCCCGGCCAGATAAGTGCTTCCATCGGCAGCGACAGCGATGGCATTGACTTTGTCACTTATGCTGCGGCCGATATAGGTGGCATAACTCAATACGGGATCTACAATCAGCGCACGCTTCGTGTCGTATTTCCCGACTGAGAAGCCGATGTGATTGCCGCTGACTGTGAAACTACCTGACACCTCGCGGCGGTCCGACCCTTCCAACTGATACATAAATGGCTTTTGCAGCAAGACTTCACCTGCGGCAGTGGTCAGGATCAGGTTACCTTCCGAGTCGAGTCGAATGTGGTCCGCGCCAGTGACTTCCAAACCGATGGATTCGGGGCTCGCACCCGGCGAGACAATAAAATCATATTCGAGTTGGCTTTGATTTCCGTAGAAAGCGAGGTCGATGCCCGGATAGATGTTCCGGTAGCGCACACGCCCGTAGTTCGTGATGGGTCTGGACCATTTTCGCGAGTCGCTTCCCTCGAAGTGCCTGCTGCGTACAGGCAGCGGCTCCGAGCCCGTCGCGTTCACGCGGGGATTGCCGGCGATCGCCAAGCGCAAGCTGGAACGCGTCCGATCGTGCTGCGAAACCGGTGCGCTCTCAGGCGCGAACAAATCCAGCCTGGCTTCACCAGGCAGAAGAGCGATTCGGTAACCGCGACCAGTAGCTACAAATTGAGTGGTACCGGTGCGGACTGGTACAGGCTCGAAGGACAACGGTAGATTAGCGTAGGAGAGGTGCGCCTGATTTGTTGATGAACCCGGGTTCGGCGCCCTTAAGAGACGCGAACTAATAAGACCGTTAGACGAACTCTGATAAGTTAAATTGTTGTAACTTGCAACAGCGCAGTCAATGGCTGCAATGGCAGATATCATCAAGACGGCGGATCTGGTCATTGAAGTCGAAGCTCCTCATACGTAGTTAAAACAAGGGACCCAGGTCACCGACTGCCCAGACACTCTGTGCGCCAAAGCTACTACGACATACCGCACGATGTGAGTACCGAGAGATCTGCCGTCGCTGGCAGGTATGATGCCAAAAACGAGCAACTGTTAACTGCAAACATTGCTTCACTCCGACCTCGGCGGTTCAGCTCCAGCGTGCGGAACGGTTGAACTTAATGCAACTCTTTCGTTTGTCGTATATCGGCTCACTGTAGAATGGTCTAGCAAGAGCATAATAAAAGCAGTGACTGAAGTCACAGCATGAGTAGCTAGGTCGGGTTGACCTAATTGGCCGCGGGACCGTTGAGAAAGACAACACGATATTTAAAGTCTTGCGACGTGGATCGCCTTGCCGTGAGTGGTGTTCGAACACAATGAGTAAGGTATCTACGAGCAACTACCAAATGGGAGAACTGGCAGCCCGCCGAGGGGTACATTCGCTCGATCAGCGAGGCGAAACTACGCTGGATCTTCTCGACAGCATCCAGTCATTCGGACGTTGCAATCGTGGCTTCGTCATTCCGGCGGGCCATGAGCACCGGGGGCATGGTAAGCCGCGGTAGCGGTGCGGAACGGTTCGAACCCGGCCGCGGTCGCCTGTCAAGTGGCGTTGACTTTCGCCGGCAGATCTCCGGCGTCCTGGAACGCGACACCGCGCATGGCAGGCTCGATCTGCAGGCGCCGTGCAAGCCGATTTCATTCTGCTTCACCGTCTCGGCGGGATAAGGGCGCGGACCTCGCCTGCTCGCGTCGGAGCCTGTCCAGCGACTCCACTAATAGTGATCGCTGCCGCAGCCGCTCGACGGCGAAACTCGGCGCTCGGCTCGAGCGCGGCAGAGTCGGTCGCACCAGTCTCCGCGGAGCTCCGTGTTTCACCACCCGCATCTTAGCCTGGAAATCATCATCAACCTGCAGCATCAGGAATTCCGTATCCATGACGTGCCGATCCCCACTTACTATGGCGATGAGAACTGGTACGTAAACCGGCTTCGCTATGCCCGGGACGGGCCGATCGCTTTCACCCGATTCACCGAACTCGCTCTGCTGCGGCTACTCGCGACGTCGGCCCCCATGGATCGAAACCGCTTGGCATGGATAAAGCCTGGCGCGTCCACGTTGGACCGTTCGCCGATGAACGGGTGGCGTTGTAACCGGAACGCCGGGGTTGAACCCCATTTCCGGATCTACGCTTATTTGGGAGCAGAAGCGAACCGGAGATTGCGGATGTCACGCCTTATAAAGCCGGCAAAACCTGGGCCAATTTCCCGAATGGGGACACAGCGCGCCACTCCATCCCCCGGGCTCCAGCCCAATCCGCCGGCAGCTTGACTCAATCTTATTCGATGCCCACTGGACAAAGTGGCAGCTGCCGCAGACAAGCTGTCACTTCAAGCCTCCTCTGGCCCTGGTCACATTGGAACCATTTGTTGGACTTACAGCAATCGCATAACGGCAGCCACAGTGCATTGGCAGATAACGGGATCAGAGTTTCCGGCCAATCTCGCGAGCAGCCGGCCTCGATACCAAGAACGAGAGGATTCCGCATATGCAGCAGCTCTGCCGCATCTTGACGATGCTTGTGACAGCCGGCCTGGGGTGGGGTCAACACACCAAGTTCATCGGCCACTTCCCTCCGGCGAACGGTGATGGCACAGTGGACGTGATTGTCCGCTACAAAAATCACCAGGGCGGCGCAGCGCTCTCGCGCCTCGAATCGCATAAGGCAAAGCACAGGCGCAGCCTCGAGTCTATTGGTTCGGCTGTCACGATTCCGGCCACTGAATTGGAGCGGCTGGCCGCCGACCCGGACGTGGAGTCGATTGCCCCGGATCTCCCGGTGGCGGCCACAGACTTCAACGGCCAGCCGGACTATGGCTGGATGACGGTAACCGGCATCTCCACGGCACGCGGTACACTGCCGTACGACGGCTCGGGCATCGCGGTCGCGATTATCGACAGCGGTTTGGATGAACGCGAGGACTTGAAGGACTCGAGCGGCCATAGCCGCATCGTTTACAAACAAAGTTTCGTTCCGGGCGACAACAACGCGGCGGATGCTTATGGCCATGGTGACCATGTCGCGGGGGTTGTCGGCGGAATCGGCAAGAAATCCACTGGAGGCAAGTTCGACTATTGGATTCGCGGTATTGCCACGAACGTCAAATATGTGAACCTGCGTGTCTTGGACAAAAACGGCTCCAGCACCGACAGCACCGTTATTGCGGCCATACAGAAGGCGATCGCGCTCAAATCGGTGTACAACATCCGCATCATCAACCTTTCACTGGGCCGTCCGGTGTCCACCAGCTATGGCAACGATCCGCTCTGCCAGGCTGTGCAGCAGGCCTGGAACGCCGGAATTGTCGTAGTGGTGGCTGCCGGGAACGAAGGCAGGAACAACTCGGTCGGCACCGACGGCTATGCGACCATTCTGTCCCCGGCCAATAGCCCGTACGTCATTACAGTGGGTGCGATGAATACAAATTCGACGCGTTCCCGTTCTGATGACACGATCACCAGCTACAGCTCGAAGGGGCCATCGCTCATCGATCACATCGTCAAACCCGATATCGTTGCGCCGGGCAATCGCATCATATCGTTGCGTGACAGCGCCTCGACCCTCGATAACGCCTATCCGCAAAACCGCGTTCCCGTTTATATCTACAGCACCGACACCGGAACCAGCACGCCCGATTATTATCAGATGAGCGGCACCAGCGCAGCTGCTCCGTCCGTGAGCGGAGCCGTCGCCTTGATGCTGCAAAAAGATCCTGGCCTAACCCCGGACATCGTTAAGGCGCGCTTGATGAAAACAGCGGCAAAGCTGCCGCTGATCAAGACGGTAGCCGTCGATCCGGTGACCAACGTCGCCTATATCAGCCAACAGGACATCTTCACGGTTGGCGCCGGGTACCTGGACGTGCAGGCGGCCCTGGCCTCAACGGAGATGCCGGTTGGAAACGCGCTCTCTCCGTCCGCGGCTATGGATCGCACTACGGGCAACGTCTATATCGTGGGCGCAACCAGTGCTGTTTGGGGTTCGACCGCGGCATGGGGTACGAGCGCCGTGTGGGGCTCCAGCGCCGTATGGGGCTCGAGCGCGGTGTGGGGATCCAGCGGCGCGTATGGCACAAGCGCGGTTTGGGGTTCGAGCGCAGTCTGGGGTTCGAGCGCAGTGTGGGGATCAAGTGCAGTGTGGGGATCGAGTGCAGTGTGGGGTTCCAGCGCCGTGTGGGGCTCCAGCGCCGTGTGGGGTTCCAGCACACAGGTCAGCGCGGAAGCCGCTCGTGTCGCGATTTACGGCGACAACTGAGAGCGCCGCGTGCTTGACACTCTATAAATGGAGAACTGACATGCTTGGGATGCTCCTATGTTGCACATCACCCGCATTCCAGCATTTCGAAACGCCGGGCAGGCAGGCGCCTCCCGGTGTCCACATACCCTCGGAGCGCGTCTGGTATCGCGCTTCGATGGTCTGGGGCAGCATCGAGGATTCCGATGAACTGATTTCCGAACCCCGGCCAAACTGGCGGATCAACAAGAACCGGCGTTATTAGACCGCCGGTCCAGCACGCGAAAACGTACCAAAACAGGCTTTGACAAATTCACGGGTCGCGGTGAAACACACGCGACCCAACCTCTCGACACCATAACGCCATTCCCACCGATTTCCCGCTCCTTTCGCAGCAATTAACCCTGTGCGTACGACCATCGGCTGTGAAAACTGGCCGTTGAGCCGGCAGACGGCCCGCCTCTCGCGTCAGCACTTCTTGAGCAAAGTTGGTCAAGGAGGGGCCTTTGACTTGAGCGCGGGCCAAGAGGCCGCGTTTCCACTTCAGGCTTACGATTAATCGTTATCGTCATTCCTGATCTCACTTTGTTGTCCGCATTGTTTAGGGCCTCCAGCAGTTTGGTTGTCGCTTCGCTGTCCTTCCCTGTAATATGCAGCAACATACCTTCGGCATAAACCAGCGATGGGCCGCGCCGTCGCGTCGGCGCTGTCTAATCCGGCACGGACTGCCGCCAGTGAGGCTGCCGCCTTCCACGACCGTCCGCCGGATTGACTCTGGCGGCCGCGAGTAGCGGGAACAGGAACTCCGGAGAAGGCAGCGTCTTTTTCACTTGCTGACCTTCATCCTGGGCTTGGCTTCCAGGCACAGCGGCGCAAAACCGTGCACCTTCATTGAGCAGGCGCATCGTCGCATCCTTCACGATGGCCTCAGGCTCGGTCCCTGCGCTGGCCGCAGTGCTGGCCGCGTTCATCAATATCAACCACAAATATTGCGAAATATTCGGGCCGAATCATCGCACGGCCAGCTCTCGCATGACATTCCGGTGACAATCGGGTGATTCAATCTAGATCGGAAAGAGCTTAGAATGGCTCCGTGCTCGGTGAGATCGGCCTGCAGCGCCTCCATTCGTCCTCCAGCCGGGTGATGCTTCTGCTGTTGGGCGTTACGTTAGCTACTTCAGTAGCGCTGTGCCTGTTGACATGGCGATTGACGGCTCTCGATCGCGCAGTCCAGCAGCAGCGCTCACGGGAGCGCCTGGAGCAGGCTGCCGATTCCGCCAGCAGCGCACTGCTGCAACAGGTTGGCAGGACAGGCGACCGGCTCAGAGCCATTCTGGAAGCGGATGCGGCCAACCAGGAGGCGGCGTTGGACGAACTGGCCGGCCGAGGCGGGGAAGCCACTGCCGTTCTTGCGGAAGGGCGGACGCTCAAGCTCGTACCGAACCGGCATCTGCGATACTTTCCGGAGATACCGGCCGGCGCGGACGTGCCGGATCAAGTGTTTGCTGCCGGCGAAGCGCTTGAATATGCCCAGCACAACTATGCGGCAGCCTCCCGTTGGTTCGGCCACCTGGCAAACGGCTCTAACGGAGCGGTTCGCGCCGGCGCGCTTCTCCGCAGGGCCAGAAACGAGTTAAGGCGGAACGAATCATCGGCTGCTCTTGCTTCGTACGCCGAAATGGCCCGGCTCGGTTCAGTGACGATCGAAGGTGAACCCGCTGAGCTGGTAGCACGCTTTGCCCGCCTCGGATTGCTAAACGGATCCATCCTCGAAACCGAGACTTCGAGACTGGTTGACGATCTGGACGCCGGTCGCTGGCCTCTTTCCCGCACGAGTTACGAGTTTTACCGCGCCGGGCTGGCACGGTTTACAGGCGTGCAACCGGCCGCTCCGCTATGGGAGGATAGCATCGCGGCGCTGATTGGCACATCCCGTCAAGCGGGGATGGAGAGCGGGGAACGAGTGATTTGGGTTCGCGACTCTCAGCCTATCCTCCTGGTATGGCGCTCCCGCGCAGGCAGTGTTGCAGGTTTGGCTGTCACCGCCAGGAAGGTAGCCAGCGGGTGGCTGGCAAGTACTCCGGGATTCACTTTTGGCCTGGAAACAGCCGACCACCGCAGTTTGATTTCGATTCCTGCCGGTGGGCCGCGGGCTGAGCGAATCCTCGCTTTCGCAGGTGCCCACTGGCGATTGATTGCGGCGTCCACGGCTCCCACGCTTGAACACAAAGGGGCGGGTTCGCTGCTCCTGATCAGCCTGTTGCTTGTCATTATCCTGGTCCTGGCCGGTTCGTTTGCGGTGATCAAGGCTGTATCGCGCGAGCTTTCCGTGGCGCGGCTACAGACGGATTTCGTATCCGCTGTGTCTCACGAGTTCCGCAGCCCCCTTACTACGCTGTGCAGCATGTCGGAAATGCTCGAGCGTGGCCGCGTTCAGACTGAAGAACGCAAGCAGCGTTACTACGGACTGATGGCCCGGGAAACCGCGCGCCTGCACCGGCTCGTAGAAGACCTGCTCGACTTCGGGCGCATGGATGCGGGTGTACGGCAGTACGCCCTGGGCTTAACCGATGTTACCGGTCTCGTCTACCAGACCGTGATGGAGTTTCAGGAGCAGCATGCGGCATCAGCCGTCGCAATTGAAGTCGGCGATGTCGCGTCTCCGCCTGTGTTGGCCGACGCAGAGGCCCTTCGCCGCGCGTTGTACAACCTGCTCGACAATGCTGTTAAGTATTCGCCGGACGGAGGGGAAATCCGCGTGGAGGTCCGGCCCGTACAAGGGTGTGTCTGCATCTCGGTGGAGGACCACGGAATGGGCATTGGAGCCAATGAGCTGAAACGGATCTTCCGGAAATTTGAGCGTGGCGAGGGGGCGAAGGTGGCAAGCATCCGGGGAACGGGGCTTGGACTGGCCATGGTTCACGCCATCATGCGCGCCCATGGCGGATCGGTGCGAGTGGAAAGTGAGTTGCATCGTGGCAGCACATTCACAATGAAATTGCCTTGCGCCCGTTCCGCAGAGAGGGGAGCCGCATGGCGCGCATCTTGATCGCCGAGGACGAGCCCGGCATCGCCCTAACGTTGGAGGATGATCTGACGCTGGACGGCTATGAGGTAGAGGTTGTAGCCGACGGAGAAGTCGCTTCGCGCCGCGGTCGCGAGGGCTGCTTCGACTTGGTCCTCCTAGACATCATGCTACCCGTCAAGAGCGGCTTCGATGTCTGCCGGGAGCTACGCCGGGCCGGAATATCCGCACCGATTCTGATGCTGACAGCGCGAACGCAAGAGGCCGACAAAATCATGGGGCTGGATCTCGGAGCTGACGATTATGTGACTAAACCGTTCAGCCCGCACGAACTGCGCGCTCGCATCCGCGCCCTCCTGCGCCGTAGCACGGCAGAAGCTACGGACCGGCAAATCTTCGCGTTCCGCGACGTGGAGGTGGATTTTACCCGAGGTGAACTTCGGCGCGGGGGGAAACCGGTGGAGACTAGCGCCCTCGAGTTCAAGTTGCTGGCTACCTTTATCCGCAATCGCGGACGACTCCTGTCGCGAGACCAGTTGCTGGATCAGGTTTGGGGGCATGGGATCGCAGTGACTGAGCGCGTTGTAGACAATCAAGTGCTCAGCCTGCGGAAGAAGATCGAGTCGGATGCAGCGGAACCCCGGATTCTGGTGAGCGTGCGCGGAATGGGCTACCGGTTTGACCCTGAACCGTACTGATCAAGGCGTGACTAACCCATGACGCAGCGTAGATCTGCGATCGACATTCAGGTTTTACGCTGAGATTGCTCAGAGGAGGGCGCAAATGAAACTCACGCTGATGTTCGCAGCCATCGCGCTGCTCATACCTTCAGCTCATCCGCAATTGCCGGATGTTCGATTGCGAGAGGCGAAACAGAAGGAGACCGTGGAAGGAAATCTGCGCGGCGCGATTCAGATGTATGTGGCGGTCGCGGAGGCAAAGGACAGCAGCCGTGCCATTGCCGCGCAGGCACTGCTTCGTATCGGAGTTTGCTACGAAAAGCTCGGCAGTAACGAATCAAAGAAGGCATATCAACGCGTTCTGCGCCAGTATGGCGACCAGGTACCGATCGCGAATGAGGCACGACAGCGGCTAGCCGCTCTCGACCCCGCACTCCAGTCCAAGCGAGGCGAGCTCACAGCAACCTTGCTGTTCCGCCTCGACGAGCATTCTCAATCCGAGAGGGACGCCGAGGGGCGTGTAGAGAACGTCGCTACGGACGGCCGTTTCATCTTTCATTTTGTTCTGGATCAGCCTCGAGTGTTCTCGAAAGCCGCCGCGCTGGTCGCTACCGAAATTGCCACGGGACGAACGCGCGAGCTGTACAGAGGCAAGTTCTATCCTATGGGAATCTCTCTCTCTCCCGATGGGCACGAACTGGCTTTCGGCGCCGGTGATTTCGAATTGTTGCGGAAGCAGAGGATTTATGTGGTTGGAGTGGATGGCTCCAATCTCCGCGAGGTGTTGGTAAGCGACGGCTCGCGCACAACTTCTCTGTCGGGAACAACTGTAGAAACATGGTCGCCTGACGGGAAGGAGCTTGTCTTTATGACCGGCGGAGCTCTACCAGCCCCTTACCGGTTGAATCTCCTCTCGTTGAAGGACGGATCCGTACGCGTGTGGAAAGACCTGACTCCCTGGAACATCCTCCGCTACCCGAACACGCTCAGCTTTTCACCGGATGGAGTTTTCCTAGCCTATGATTTGCCGGACGCGGCTGGGAGTGGAGTGCGCACCGTTTACCTTCTCAAACGCGGATCCCCGGATTCATCGCTGCTGATTGGAGGGCCTGGTAGCAACAAGGTGCTCGGCTGGACGCCGGACGGACGTGAGCTCCTCTTTGCCAGTGACAGGCGAGGCACCATAGATGCGTACCGCATTCGAGTCGTGGATGGAAAGGCAAGCGGCGCACCCGCTCTGGTCAGAGCCAATATCGGTGCTGCACGTTCGCTCGGATTTCGTCCGAACGGCTCGTTCTACTTTATCAATGAAGGCCTCACCCGAGCGGTCAACACCGCGCAGTTCGATCCGAAAACCGGCATGGGCACCGGTGCGCCGCAAATGGTCAGCCAACGTCTTGTGGACTGGGTGTTCATTCCCAAGTGGTCCCCGAATGGTTCCGTGCTCGTCTATGCCACCAATCCCAGCGCTCTGCGCCGGGCGGCACCGGTCCTGACGTTTCGGACCGTGGCCACTGGCGCGGAACGGGATATCGCCCTCAGTCCAACGGCAGGCGGCATCCTTCCAGGTTCGGCGTGGTCGCTCGACGGCCAATACTTCTATGTGGACGCAGTGGCGCCCGATGGAAAGCTAGCCACGATTCGGGTAAACCCTCTTTCCGGCGAGGTGAAGCGAATCGGCCCGGGCACATGCCACGAGCCCCTCCCGAACGAACGCGCGCTGCTTTGTTTCACTGTTCAACCAGGAGAACCAGGATACATGCTGGAGAAGTTTGATCTGGCGGCTGGAACAGTTGTACCCCTAAAACACGGTCCGAGTCGACTGTTGCCCCGCCCCCCCTCGGTCGACGGCCGTTTCATCTTGTACAATTCCGCCGATGAGAAGAGTGTTCGGCTTTTCCCCCTGGGGCGCGAAAACGAACGCGAGCTCGTTCGGGCAGGCGCGAACGAAGCGGTACAGGCTGTCGATTGGGTCGGCAGTACCGCATTTGCGTACGGTAGATTCCACTCCGGGGGAGCCAGTTATTGGATCAGGAATAACGAAAACGGCGCGGAAATCGAACTTCGCGGCATGGACCTGTCTCGCGTTCTTTTTCGAAATAACGTCATGGCGTTCATGAGCTTCCACCCGAACGGCCGCGAGGTCGTCTGGGTGTCGGATGAGGGGAAGAACGAAGTCTGGGCTCTGGAGAACGCGGTGGCGCAAAATGCGTCGGCGCGGAAATAGTTCTCCACTTTACGACGGCGCGAACCGGGCTTTTCTGCGCTCCTTTTGGCTGCTAATCCGGCTCAAGGGTGCGCAAGCCGACCGATGAACGCCGCGTGTTGCTCGGGGGAAGCGCGGGCCAAGAGTCCGCGTTTCCACTTCAGGCTTACGATTAATCGTTATCGTCATTCCTGATCTCACTGCGTTCTGGTTTCACAAGCGGATAATAGGCGCCTTCTCCGAATCCGCTCGCCTGGCCGTCGCCGCGTCCGGCGAGCTTGGGCGAAAGAACCGGGGGCCGGGCGCTGCAATTCCCCTCGTCCGAGTTTGTTGGCTTGGCTGCTCCGGTCGTCGACGCTAGCTCCGCTGCTGGATCTCGCGAAGACCTGGTTGCGCCAGATACTGGAAGACCGCATTGTTGCCAGTATTGTTCAGGGCCTCCAGCAGTTTGGCTGTCGCTTCCCTGTATGTCCTTCCCTGTAATATGCAGCAGCATACCTTCGCCATAAACCAGCGATGGCCCGCGCCGTCGCGTCGGCGCTGTCTAATGCGGCGCGGACTGCCGCCAGTGAGGCTGGCGCTAGACTCCTTGCTGAAAGCGGAAAAATGGGGGAGCGGGTCTGCATCGGTCTCGAGGTATGTGGGAAGGGTATGGAATCCTGGCAGGCGCGAACGGGAGCGGCAACGGCAGTAACGGTCGCGAGAAGAATAAGCAGAGTCGCCCGCGCCAAGCCCCCGGAGAATCCCGTCTCCTCCCACATCTTAGGAGGTTTTGCAGCTCTTGCGTGACGCCCCGGATGTAGTACGGACCGTACCTCAAAGGAAAGAGTATTCAACCACGAGCTTGCTATTATAGAGAACTTATGAAGGGCGTCGTTCTCGCAGGCGGTATCGGTAGCAGACTGCATCCGTTGACCAAGATCACCAACAAGCACTTGTTGCCGATCTATGACAAACCGATGATTTATTACCCCATTCAGACATTAGTGGATGCGGGTATCCGCGACATTCTGATCGTGACGGGCGGCAAGAATGCGGGAGATTTCCTGCGGCTTCTGGCGAACGGAAAAGAGTTCGGCTTAACTCACATCGATTACACGTACCAGGAAGGCGAAGGGGGTATCGCCGATGCGCTGGCGCTGGCGGAACACTTCGCCGACGGACAGAAGCTTTGCGTGATTCTCGGCGACAACATCATCCAGAGCAGCATTCGCGCCGCCGCCGACGAATTCCGGGCGCAGAGCGCAGGAGCGCGGATCCTGCTCAAAGAGGTCACCGACGCCGAGCGATTCGGGGTGGCGGAGATTCAGGGAAACAGGATTATTGGCATCGAGGAAAAGCCGAAAAAGCCAAAATCCAACTACGCTGTCACCGGGATTTACATGTACGACGCCACGGTATTCGACAAAGTCCGCACGCTGGTGCCCTCCCACCGCGGTGAACTGGAAATCACCGATGTGAACAACGCCTATATACGGGAAGGCACAATGACGTTTTCGTGGCTCGAGGGCTGGTGGACGGATGCCGGCACATTCGAGTCCCTGCTTCGCGCCGGCAATCTCGTGGCGGCTTCGAACAAACCGGATCTGCAGGCGGAGGGAGCTGCCAGTCCCCGCTCATGAAACTGCTCATTACCGGTGGGGCCGGTTTCATCGGTTCCGCCTTCATCCGTCTGTCCCTGGCATCTCCTGATCCCGACACGATCATCAATCTCGATAAGCTCACCTACGCGGGAAACCTGGAGAATCTGGAAAGCATTGCAGAGCATCCGAGCTATCGGTTCGTCCGCGGCGACATCTGCGATAGAGATCTGGTACACGCATTGGTTTCGGAAGAGGCACCCGACGCGATCATTCATTTTGCGGCCGAGTCCCATGTGGATCGGAGCATTTTTGCGCCGGGCCCGGTTTTCGAGACCAATTTGCGCGGGACCTTCACCTTGCTGGAAGTGGCGCGGGAGTGCCGCACACCACGGTTCCTGCACGTTTCGACCGATGAGGTGTACGGAAGTCTCGAACCCCCGCTGGAAGCCGATGAGAACTTCCCGCTGAACCCGAGCAGTCCGTATTCGGCGGCGAAGGCAGGATCGGATCTGCTGGTTCGGTCCTACTTCACCACTTATCACATGCCTGTCATGGTCACGCGGGCATCGAACAATTATGGGCCCTATCAGTTTCCCGAGAAGCTGATTCCACTCATGATTTCCAATGCGCTCGAAGACAAGCCTCTGCCTGTATACGGCGACGGGCAGCAGGTTCGCGACTGGCTGTATGTCGAGGATCACTGCCGGGCGATCCATGGAATTCTCGAAAAAGGGCGCGAGGGCGAGATCTATAACATCGGCGGCAGCCGGTCGTTGCCGAATATCGAAGTGGTGCACAAGATTCTGGAGGCGACAGGCAAGCCCGAGACGATGATCCGATACGTCGAAGACAGGCCCGGGCATGACCGCCGTTACGCGTTGACCAGCGAAAAAACGATGCGGGCCACCGGCTGGTCGCCTGTCGTGCCGTTCGAAGAAGGACTGCGGGCGACCGTCGACTGGTATCGGAATCACACGGACTGGGTGAAGCGCATCAAGTCCGGCGAGTACGAGACCTATTACGCCCGCAATTACGAAAAGCGGGCCGTACTTTCAAAGTAGTTGGCGATAATCCGGGCGATGCGCCGGCTCGCCTGGCCATCTCCGTAAGGATTGTGGACGAGCGATCGGCGGCGGTATTCCGCGGCATCGTCCAGCAGCAAGCTGGCCTCGGCGACAATCAGGGCGGGATCGGTTCCCACGAGTTTCACGGTTCCGGCCTCGACAGCCTCGGGACGTTCCGTTTTTTCGCGCATCACCAAAACAGGCTTTCCTAACGAAGGCCCTTCTTCCTGAATGCCGCCGGAGTCGGTGATCAGGATGTGGGCGCGCCGCATTAAATCGACGAACGGGACGTACTCGAGCGGATCGGTCAAGGTGACGCGCCCGCAATCGCCAAGCACCCGCATGAGGGGCTCACGCGCGTTCGGATTTGGATGGAGCGGCAGGACGATGCGCACGTCGGGTCTTTCCGCCAGTTGCGCAAGCGCCGCGCAGATGCGCTCGAAGCCATCTCCGAAACTCTCGCGGCGGTGGGCCGTAACGACGATCAGCTTTTCGTCGACCGGCCACCGCAGTTGATCGAACTCCGGTACGGCGCCGCTCTCCAACGCATCCCTGACGTAAAGGACGGCATCGATCCCGGAGTTTCCGGTTACGTGGATCCGATCGGGATCGACGCCTTCGCGGCGAAGATTCCCGGCCGCCCGGTTTGTGGCGGCAAAGTGCAGGGCGGAAAGCCTCGTGGCGACGACCCGATTCATCTCCTCCGGGAATGGCTGTGCCAGGTCGCCCGTGCGCAGGCCCGCTTCCACATGTCCGACCGGGATTTGCGCGTAAAAGGCGCTGAGGGCGCCGCACAGGGTCGTGGTAGTGTCGCCCTGAACCAACACCATATCGGGCGCGTCCTCGATGAGCACCGATTCCAGCGCGGCCAGGATCCGGGAGGCCGACTGTGCCAGGCTTTGGCCCGGCTGCATGAGGTTCAAATCGTGGTCCGGTTTAATGCGAAACACATCGAGCACCTGGTCCAGCAGGTGGCGATGCTGCGCCGTAGCGCAGGTACGTACCTCGAAGTACGCGCACTCGCGAAGGTGGAGTATGACAGGGGCAAGTTTTATGGCTTCGGGACGCGTACCGAAGATAACGAGGATTCGTTTCATTCCTTTCGCACCAACCGTTCAAAGCCATCCAGATCGTTGCCGGCCGCCATCGCGATGGCCAGCAGCTTCTCCAGTGCCTGCACGGGCGTCGAGAAGTGCACGACGATTTCACCGGGGCGGAGCAGAACCCCGGCGGGAAGATTCGCCAGTTGCTGGTTCACGATCGACGTGGGAGCCTCGACGAAGGTCTGGCTTCGCTCCGTCCAGGCCTGATTGAGGCGAGAAAGTGTCCGTGCCAGGCGCTCCCGGCGGCGGCGCTCGTAATAGCTGGATTCGCCGGATGCGAGTCTTTGCAAGTGTGCGATCAGCTCTTGGCGATCGGCCACGCCGTTTGTTCCGACCTGCTGATGAACGCAAGGCTGCAAGATCTGTTGGGCGCGCCGCCGGCGAACGCCGAGCAGGCGCTCCAGGGTCGGGCGGTCGACCCAGGGATAGGGAAGAGCTTGGAGTTCCTGGATCACGTCAGCTAAGTGTCCGCACCAGGTTGGTTTGTCAGGCATAAGGGCGGCTTTCTAAGACTAACATCATTAAAAGCGGTTTTGCGCAGGTGCGCAAAATAAGTCCGATTCTGACATCTGATAAGCAGGAGTTCTCAGATGTCAGGATTCTGGGGTATTGTTAACCCGCCAACCGCCCTTGTCGACTAGGCCTTAAATCGTAGAAATAGCGCCTCCGTCTACGATCTAATTGCTGGTCCCTACCTTTAATTTGTAGACAGCCGCATCCAACCCTTGCCAACAGCGGGGGCCGCAACACC
>Ga0070741_10010790_pt1 | contig 17115 bp, 13 predicted proteins | sample Coa_R1_4_FD_66440 | JGI IMG/M metagenome (GOLD analysis project Ga0070741, IMG submission 66440) | Surface soil microbial communities from Centralia Pennsylvania, which are recovering from an underground coalmine fire - Coalmine... | ecosystem: Environmental > Terrestrial > Soil > Unclassified ...
GTCGAGCGCTGGCTCGCGATGCACGAGGCGGAGCCGGCGACCTTCTACCTCACGGACTTCCTGTGCCGGCACTTCGACCGGCTGGTGATCCACGGGCTGCGGCTCGACGACCACCCGGAGCTCCTGCCCGACTACTTCGGGAACTACCGCCGTCTGGTCTACCTCGCGCAGACCGAGGATCCGGAGCTCGTGGAGCGGGCGCGGCGTGCTGCCGACCGGCTCGGCGGGCTCGCGTTCGAGCACGTGCGGACGGGGTTCGGCGACCTCGCGCCGGCCCTCGAGCGGTTCGTGACGCGGTCGGGCGATGATGCCCTCGAAGGAGGAGACGCACCGTGACCGAGACCGTGCTGAGCTCAGCGACCCGGGAGGTCGTGATCGGCTTCGACCGCCCGTTCGTGATCATCGGCGAGCGGATCAACCCGACGGGCCGCCCAAAGCTCGCGGCCGAGATGGCGGCCGGCGACTTCTCGACGGTCGTGGCCGACGCGCTCGCCCAGGTGGAGGCCGGCGCGCAGATGCTGGACGTGAACGCCGGCATCCCGCTCGCCGACGAGCCGGCGATCCTGGCCGAGACCGTGAAGCTCGTCCAGTCGCTCACCGACGTGCCGCTCGCGATCGACTCCTCGATCGTCGAGGCGCTCGAGGCGGGGCTCGCCGTCTACCAGGGAAAGGCGCTCGTGAACTCGGTGACCGGCGAGGAGGAGCGCCTGGAACGGGTCCTTCCCCTAGTCGCCAGGCACGGCGCCGCGGTCGTGGCGATCACGAACGACGAGACCGGCATCTCCGAGGACCCCGACGTCCGCTTCGCGGTCGCCAAGCGGATCGTCGAGCGGGCCGCCGACCACGGGATCCCCAGGGAGGACGTCGTGGTCGACCCGCTCGTGATGCCCGTCGGCGCGATGGCCACGGCGGGCCGGCAGGTGTTCGCGCTCGTCCGGCGGCTGCGCGAGGAGCTCGGCGTGAACACGACGTGCGGGGCCTCCAACGTCTCCTTCGGCCTGCCGAACCGTCACGCGATGTCGGCCACGTTCCTGTCGATGGCGATCGCCTCGGGCATGACCTCGGCGATCACGAGCCCCCTGCACCCGGAGGTCGTGCAGGCCGTGATGGCGGCCGACGTGCTGATGGGGCACGACCCCGACTGCTCGGCGTGGATCCGGCGCTTCCGCGAGCCGGCGGCCGGCGGGGAGCCGGGGCGGGAGGGGCGCCGTCGCGGAGGGCGGGCCGCGCGCCGCGCCGAGTCCGGGCCGTGAGCGCGGAGGAGGTGCACGTCGTCTTCACCCCCTCGGGACGGCGAGGGCGGTTCCGGGCCGGGACCTCGGTGCTCGATGCGGCCAGGGGACTGGGCGTCGACATCGATGCCGTGTGCGGTGGCCGCGCGATCTGCGGCCGCTGCCAGGTCGAGGTGAGCGAGGGCGAGCACGCGAAGCTCGGCATCGACTCGCGCGCGGACCACCTCGCGCCCGCGGGTCCGGGCGAGCTCGCGTACGCGCGCGAACACGGCATGCGCGAGGGCCGCCGGCTCGCCTGCACCGCGTGCCTGGTCGGCGACGTGGTCGTCGACGTTCCGCCCGAGAGTCAGGTGCACCGCCAGGTCGTGCGCAAGGAGGCGGAGGTCCGGCAGATCGAGCTCGACCCGGTCGTTCGCCTGTACTACGTCGAGGTCCGCGAGCCCGCGCTCGAGCGTCCGAGCGGGGACCTGCGCCGCCTGCGGGAGGCGCTCGAGCGCGAGTGGGGACTGGTCGGCCTCGAGGTCGACCCGGAGGCGCTTCGGGCGCTGCCGGGAGCGCTCCGGGAGGGCCGGTGGGGGGTGACCGTGGCCGTGCACGACGGGACGGCGATCACGGCCGTGTGGCCCGGATACCACGACCAGGCCCTGGGGATCGCGTTCGACGTGGGCTCGACGACGGTGGCCGGGCACCTGTGCGACCTGTCGAGCGGCGAGGTGCTGGCCTCCGCCGGCGCGATGAACCCGCAGATCCGCTTCGGCGAGGACCTGATGAGCCGGGTGTCGTACGTGATGCTGAACCCGGGCTCGCAGGCCGAGCTCACCAAGGTCGTGCGCGAGTGCCTGCGCAAGCTCGTCGGCGAGCTGGTGGCGGCCGCCGGCGCGAGGCGCACCGACGTGCTGGAGGTCACGGTGGTCGGCAACCCGATCATGCACCACCTCCTGCTCGGAATCGACCCGACGCCGCTCGGCGTCGCGCCGTTCGCGCTCGCGACCGACGAGGCGGTGCGGTTGCGGGCGCGCGAGCTCGAGCTCAAGGTCCATCCGGGCGCGCGCGTGTACGCGCTGCCGCTGATCGCCGGGCACGTCGGGGCCGACACCGCTGGCGTGATCCTCGCGGAGGGCCCGCACCTTTCGGACGAGCTCACGCTCCTGGTCGACGTCGGCACGAACGCCGAGATCGTGCTCGGCAACCGCGATCGCCTGCTCGCGGCCTCGAGCCCGACCGGGCCGGCGTTCGAGGGCGCCCAGATCAGCGGCGGGCAGCGCGCGGCGCCCGGGGCGATCGAGCGCGTCCGGATCGACCGCGAGACGCTCGAGCCCAGGTTCCGCGTGATCGGCACGGAGGCCTGGTCCGACGAGCCGGCGTTCGAGGGCACGCTCGTGACCGGGATCTGCGGGTCGGGGATCATCGAGGCGATCGCGGAGATGTTCCTCGCCGGGATCGTCACGCCGGCCGGGGTGATCGACGGGTCGCTTGCCTCGCGCACGCCGAGGATCGTTCGGCAGGAGCGGACGTTCGGGTACGTGCTGTCGGGGGCGCAGCCGCGGATCGTCATCACCCAGCACGACGTGCGCGCGATCCAGCTCGCGAAGGGGGCCCTCTACGCCGGGTGCCGGCTGCTCATGGACCGGCTCGGCGTGGAGCGGGTCGACCGCATCCGCCTCGCGGGGGCGTTCGGCAGCCACATCGACCCGTTCCACGCCCTGGTGCTGGGGCTCGTGCCGGACTGCGACCTCGACCGCGTGAGCGCGGCCGGCAACGCGGCCGGGACGGGAGCGCGGATCGCGCTCCTCAACCGGGCCGCGCGGACCGAGATCGAGGAGGTCGTTCGCCGCGTCGAGAAGGTGGAGACCGCCGTCGAGCCTCGGTTCCAGGAGCACTTCATCGGGGCGATGGGCATCCCGCACGCGACGGACCCGTTCGAGCGGCTGGCCGCCGTCGTGCCCTTTCCGAGACGGACGGAGGCGGGCGCCGGCGCCGGGCGCGAGGGACGCAGGAGGAGTCGGGCGTGAGCGAGTCCAGGGGGAGGAGTCGGGCGTGAGCGAGTCGAGGGCCGGGAGACGAAGCGGCGGGCGTGCGGCCCGCCAGGCGGCCAGGCTCCACGCGGTGGCCGAGCACGTGCCGTTCATCACGCGCACCCTGAAGCCGGTCGAGGTGCTCTCCGAGGAGGGGCTCGAGCTGATCGAGCACAACGCGGACACGATCCTGGAGCAGGTCGGCATCGAGTTCCGAGGGGCGCCGGAGGCCCTCGCCACGCTGCGGGAGGCCGGCGCCGACGTTCAGGGCGAGCGCGTTCGCTTCCCGCGCGGCATGTGCCGCAGCATCGTGCAGGCGAGCGCCCCGCCGGAGTTCGTGCAGGAGGCGCGGAACCCGGCGAACAGCGTTCGGATCGGGGGCGACGCGACCGTGTTCGCGCCCTCCTACGGAACGCCGTTCGTGCGCGACCTCGACCGGGGGCGGCGCTACGGGACGATCGAGGACTTCCGCAACATCGTCAAGCTCACGTACCTCTCGCCCTACCTGCATCACTCGGGGGGCACGGTGTGCGAGCCCGTCGACCTGCCGGTCAACAAGCGGCACTACGAGATGGTGTACGCGCACCTGCGGTGGAGCGACAAGCCGTTCATGGGATCGGTCACGCACCCCGACCGGGCGCGGGACACGGTCGAGATGGCGAAGATCGTCTTCGGCCGCGACTACCTCGACTCCCACACGGTGATCATGAGCCTGATCAACGCGAACTCGCCCCTCGTGTGGGACGCGACCATGATCGGAGCGGCCCGCGTCTACGCCGAGCACAACCAGGCCGTGATCATGACCCCGTTCATCCTGTCGGGGGCGATGAGCCCGGCGACCGTCGCCGGAACCGCCACGCAGACGCTCGCCGAGTCGCTCGCCGGGATGGCGTACGTGCAGCTCGTGCGGCCGGGCGCGCCGGTCGTGCTCGGATCGTTCGCCTCGTCGATCTCGATGCAGTCGGGGGCGCCGACCTTCGGAACCCCCGAGCCCGCGCTGGTGCTGTACGTCATGGGTCAGCTCGCGCGCCGGCTCGGCGTGCCGTTCCGGAGCGGCGGCGCGCTCTGCGCCTCGAAGATCCCGGACGCGCAGGCCGCGTTCGAGTCGGCGAACACGATGCAACCCACGATCCTCGGCGGCGTGAACTTCGTGCTCCACGCCGCCGGTTGGCTCGAGGGCGGGCTCGCGTTCGGCTACGAGAAGTTCGTCATGGACGCCGACCAGTGCGGGATGTGGCACGCGTTCGCGAGGGGCGTCGACCTCTCCGAGAACGGCCAGGCGCTCGAGGCGATCCTGTCCAACGAGCCGGGCGTGCACTTTCTCGGACACCCGCACACGCTGGCGAACTTCGAGACGGCCTTCTACCGGTCGCAGGTCGCCGACAACAACAGCTTCGAGCAGTGGGAGCTGGACGGGTCGAAGGACGCCGCCCAGCGCGCGAACGAGATCTGGAAGCGGATGCTTGCCGAGTACGAGCCGCCGCCGATCGACGAGGCGGTCGACGAGGAGCTCCGCGAGTGGATCGAGCGGCGGAAGGCGAGCTTCCCCGACGCCTACGCCTGAGCCGGATGCGGGGTTGGCCCCCGTCCGTACCTTTCGAAACGCCGAAGGCGCGAGCTGAAAGGACGCGAAGCCAGGGCATCTCTGGGAGGCGCGCTCGGAGGACGCGGAGGCCAGCGCGACCGGAAGGCTTGCTTCGGCTATGCCGCACGCCTGCGCCGCACAGCGTCCCGACCGACCGTCGGAGCACTCAGCGCGAGTCTTCGGCTACGATTGCCCATCCGGGAGGGCGGGGTGAGCGAGCCCCGGCCGGACATGCTCGGCAGGGACGGGGAGCGGGAGCAGCTCGAGCGGTTCGTCGTGAGCGCATGGCCCCGCCTGCTATTGATCGAGGGCGAGCCCGGGATCGGCAAGACGACGCTCTGGCGGTACGGGGTGGACGCCGCTTCCCGGGCGGGGTGCCGCGTCCTCGCCTTCCGTGCGGGTGAGGCCGAGCGTTCGCTCACCTTCGCCGGACTCACCGGGCTGCTTCCCGACGCGGCGATCGACGAGGTGCTCCCCCACGTGCCCGACCCCCGTCGCGCGGCGCTGGAGACCGCCCTCCTCCGGAGCGACGACCGGGAGACGCCCGCCGATCCTCGAACCGTCGGGCTGGCGCTGGTCTCGGCGCTGACCGCGCTCGCTGAACGCCAGCCCCTCCTCCTCGCGGTGGACGATCTCCAGTGGCTGGACGAGCCCACCGAGCGGGTCCTGGGGTTCGCGCTCCGCCGGATCGGGGACGCGAACGTCGGAGTGCTGGCGGCACGCCGCACCGATGCTTCACGGGCTGCCGCCGGGACGCTGGAGACCTCCGTCCCCGAAGGACGGCGCGAGCGCATCGTCGTCGGCGGGCTGTCGAGGGGTGCCCTCGGAAGGCTCGTGCACGATCGGCTGGGGCTGTCGCTCCCGCGCCTCGTCTCGGCTCGGCTCCACCACGAGTCCCGGGGCAATCCGTTCGTCGCGTTGGAGCTGGCGCGTGCGGCGCAGGCCCGCGGATCGCTCCCGCCACCGGGCGAGCCGTTCCCCGTTCCGGCGGACGTCGTCGCCCTCGTCCGCGACCGGATCGCCCGCCTGTCGCCCGACGCCAGGGATGCGCTCCTGGCGATCTCCCTGGCCGCGCGTCCCACCTCGGAGCTCGTGGCCGGCACCATCGGTGAAGCGGTCGCGGAGGAGGTGATCGGGGAGCTCCTCCGGGAGGACCTGGTGCGGGTCGACGCGCAGCAGCGCGTGTATCCCTCGCACCCGCTGATCGGCTCCGTCGTCCGCGCTGAGGCAGCGGCGCCCCGGCGACACTTCCTGCACCGGAGGCTCGCGGAGATGCTCGACGACGTGGAGGAGCGGGCGCGGCACCTCGCCCTGGGGACGGATGGCCCGGACGAGGCGACGGCGCAAGCGCTGGATGCCGCGGCCGAGCTGGCAAGGCGTCGGGGCGCGTCCGAGCCGGCCGCCGAGCTCGCCGCGATGGCGGCCGTGGCGACCCCGGCGGCGGACGTCGAGGCTCTCGCGCGTCGCGAGCTCGCCTCGGCCCGCTACCGCCTGGAGGCCGGTTCCCTCGCGGAGGCCCGGGAGGCGGCGCTCCGCGCCGTCGGGTTGCTGCCCGCAGGCCCCGGCCGGGTCGACCCTCTCCTCCTCATGGCCAAGATCGACGTGCAGCTCGGTGATGTGGCCTCGGCACGGGGACTCTTCGATCAAGCGTTCGCCGAGGCGGGCGACGACCGCGACCGCCTCGTCCGGGTTCACATCGAGGCGGGCCACTGGGCGGACGACGTGGGCGACGCGGACGGCACCCGAGAGGCCGAGCACGCCCGCGCCGCTCTCGAGCTCCTGGCCGGACTGGAGGAAGACCATCCCGGACCCGCCGCGAGGGCCCTCCTCATGCTCGCTGAGGCCCGGTTCCGTGGCGGGGGAGGTCTGGACCTCGAGCTGCTCGACCGGGCGGTGGAGCTCGAGCGACGCGCGACCATCCCGATGATGGACCGTCCCTCGACGCAGGGGGCGATCGGTCTGGGTCTCGCGGGGAGACACGCCGAGTCGATCGAAGCCATCCAGGCGTGCCTCGTCCGGGCCGAGCGCGAGGGCGAGTGGGGGTACCGGCCGACGCTCCTGCGATCGCTGGCCTGGATCCGGTGGTGCGTGGGCGAGCTGGAGGAGGCGTCCCGGGAGATCGAGCGGGCCCTCGATCTCTCGGGTGAGCTCGGCGTGGAGGACGGGACCAGCCTGGCGATGTCGGCTCAGTTCCTCGCGGCGAGGGGGTTCCCTGAAGAGGCGCGTCTGCGGTGCGAGCGGGCGCTCGCGAGGTCGAGGGAGGTCGGCTACTGGTGGTGGGAGCTGCGGAGCCTCGCGGGGATCGTCTTCCTCGAGCTGACCGAAGGCCATGCCGAGGGCGCGGCCGCGGCCGCCGCGGAGACGGCGTCGCTCGGCGAGCGGACCGGCACCTACGAGCCTGGCTGGAACCGGTTCCACGGCGACGTAATCGAGGCGCTCCTGGCGGCAGGGCGCGGGGACGAAGCCGACCGGCTGACGGGCTGGCTCGAGGAGCGGGCCGCGTCGAGCGGACATCCGTGGTCCCGCACCGTCTCGGCCCGTTGCCGAGGGCTGCTCGCGGCAGCCGAGGGACGCGCGCACGAGGCGTTCGAGTGCTTCGACCGGTCCCTCACCGAAGCGGCGGACATGCGCTTCGAGCGCGCTCGAACGCTGCTCGTCAAGGGGGAGGCCCTCCGCAGGGCGAACCAGCGACGCGCCGCACGCGAGACCCTGGAGGAAGCCCACCGACTGTTCGAGCGCTGCGGCAGCCCGCCCTGGTCGGCACGGGCCACCGCCGAGCTCGCCGCCGTGAGCGGCCGCGTCGCGAGACCGACCGAGCTCACCGAGATGGAGCGGCGGGTGGCCGAGCTCGCGGTCGAGGGCCGCACCAACCGAGAGATCGCGGCCCACCTGTTCGTCTCGGTCCGGACGGTCGAGAGCCACCTCTCGTCCGCCTACCGCAAGCTCGGGGTCCGGCGGCGCGCCGAGCTCGCCGCTCGCCTGCGCGCTCCCCGGGCGTGACGAGGCGATGCTCCTCTCCGCCCCTCAGAACACGCGGTACTGGAACCGAACCGTCCGAGAGGCCCCCTTGGCCAGCGTCGTGAACACGTACGCGGCCTCGCCCGCCCACGTGTCCGGCGTCGACGGCCCCGACGGCTGCGGGATCGAGCACGGGGGCGGTGGATTGATCTGCCCGAACGGCTCGAAGGTCGTCACGGCGAACCGGCCGAGCGTGGTCGCCGTGAGCCCGAGGGCGTCGACGTCGCGTCCCCAGACCGATCGGATCGAGGCGTCGAAGACGTCGTCGCCGCCGTCGCCGTCGATCTTGCCGAGGAACATGCGAAACAGGCGCACGTCCTGCAAGGTGGTGCCGGAGGTGTTGGTGAGGGTCGCCGCGATCGTGATCGTGCGGGTGCCCGGGCTCCAGGAGAAGTCCTGCGCGAGCCGGAGCGAGCCGTCGGTCGTCGACCGGACGATCCGGAGCGGGAACGTACCGGTGCCGTTCGGCTGGATGATGGTGGGCGGGCCGAACCCCGTGCCGCCCGAGGAGATCCCCTGCGCGCCCACGACGGAGTTGTTGACACAGACCTGGTACCTCTCGTCCGGCAGAGGCGGCACGTTGATGTGCTCCACCCCGTCTGGAGATTCGATGCTCGTGATCGCGCCTTCGTCGGAGACGCAGAACTCGAACAGCGTGAAGCCCGAGCCCGAGGTGAAGCAGTTCGTGGGAGCGAGCCCGGCGGGCCTCACGCGGGACCCTCCGCGCCGGACCCTCCGGCCGGGCGCGCCGGCCGCCGAGCCCACGCCGAGCAGCGCGGCGAGCACGGCGGCCACGATCCCCATCCAGACGCTCGAACGTCGACTCATGGATGCACCCACCTCCCTCCATCTGCGTCCCACCGGTGCTGCGTCGCCACACGGTTGCGTGACTCACCCACGCAAGATCGCGAGCTGCGCACCGATCAGTTGATGCCGTCGACCGGCACCAGGACGATCTCCACCTGGTTCCAAAGGACCGGACCGGGGCTTGCCGTACGCCTGCAGGCCACGTATACGGTTCCGTCCGCCTGTAGGACCCCAGCACCCACGATGGGGAGGGCCGCGGTCTGCAATGGGCTTAGATTGTACGGCACGGGGTAGTAGTCCAAGTGCGCGAGGGTGTCCTGAGAATTCCCCACCGAGCACTCTAAGTTGTTGGTCATCGACATTTGGATAGTCCCAGTCACCACGTAGCTCCCCGCCGAGAGGTTCATACTCGCCAGGTTCGTCCAGTTGGTGGTTAGGAGATCGTTTGGGATCGTTCCGCCCACCGCGTGGATCTCGTACGCATGGACGGTCCCCGCCGGGCCTTGCGGCCCCTGCGGTCCTGCAGGACCCTGAGGACCGGCCGGGCCCTGGGGTCCTTGGGGTCCTGCAGGACCCTGAGGACCGGCCTGGCCCTGGGGCCCTTGGGGTCCTTGGGGTCCAGCGGGGCCCTGAGGACCGACTTGGTTCCAGTCCAGGGAGGTCTCCCAGCGCTTGCACGACCCACCGGCCCCCGGATCGATGACGCGGAGGTAGCCCTTCTTCGCGTAACAGCCGTGGATCACGCCGTCCGCATCCGGGATGGCCGCCCACGCGACGCCGGCGACTGCCACCACCACGAACCCCGCGGCGAGCGCCCGCGCGATCCGCCCGCGCATGCTGCACCTCCTTCTCGGCTCGGCTGCTCAGGCTTCCGAAGGACCGTAAGCGCCGGGCCCGCCGGCGGACATCCGTGGTTCCACGGATCTATGAGGGGCGGGCCCGGACGCCCGCGGCGCGCACGGGCCGGCGGCCATCGTTCCGTGGTTCCACGGATGCGGGGCTCGGGCGCGCCTTCTACGCTCGCGTCGACTCGTTCGGTCTGTCCACCGAGCCGGAGGGGATGTAGAGATGCATGCTCGACGTCTGACCGGAACCTTTGCCGCGGTCCTGGCGCTCGCGTCGTGCTCGAAGGGCACGGCGGCGGCTCCGCCGCAGGCGACCTCCTCGGCCGCCGAGCCGAGCGTCGAAGTCACGGCGCCCTCCGCACAACCGTCCGGCGGCGCGGCCGGCGGAACCACGACCGGCGGGGGCGCCCACTACTACGACTGCGCGAGCCTGCTCTCCGACGCGGAGGCGCAGCAGGCGACCGGCCTTGCTGACGCGCACCTATTCACCGAGGGCAACTCGAAGGAGGCGGGCGGGCACACCTACTGCCAGTTCTTCGGCGGCGACGTCGAGTGGGCGGTCAACGTCTACACCGGCGCTTCCTACCAGCAGATCTTCCAGCCGGCGTTCCAGGCGGCGGCCGGGTTGCCGGACATCCCGGGGCTCGGCGACGAGGCGAAGTGGAGCGACCAGGCGCACATCCTGGGGATCCGGGTGGGGGACCTCGGGATCTCGATCGACTTCGGGTCCCTGGGCGGCTCGCTCTCGGAGATCTCGGACCTTGAGGGGTCAGCGGTCGCGATGGGCAAGCTCGTCGCGTCCCGCGTCTGAGGTCTCGATTCGCGCGGGGCAGCCTGATGGCCTTGTACCTGGTGGAGCGGTACATCCCCTCGACGTCGAGAGGCCGGCTCGCCGAGGACGCCGCCCGGACCACGAGGGTGGCGCGCGAGATGACCGGCACGGGAACGCCCGTCCGACACGTCTGGTCGACGTTCCTGCCCTCGGAGGAAGCGTGCCTCTCCCTGTTCGAGGCGCCCGACCCCCTGGCGGTCGAGGAGGTGAACCGGCGGGCCGGGTTGACATTCGACCGGATCGTCGAGGCGGTGAGCGTGCTCGGGCTCTGAGGTCCGACGGGCCCATCCGCGATCCGCGGTCCGAACGGCCTTCGCGCGGGACGGCCTGTTCCGCCTGACGTGGTCCCCCTACCCCTGCTGCGGGCGCTCGTCGAGGCCCTGGGAGACCTCGTCGGCGTCTGCACGGCCGATCCGACGAGATCCTCCAGCGCTTCTCCGTCGATCCGGACGACGCTGCGTACCTCCGGGGGTTGGCGGGGAAGTCGTTCGCCTTCTCTCACGCTCGGGGTTCCAGCACCGCCGATCTCCAAGTCGTGGACCGGACCGAGTAACGCCATTTCGGCCCGCATCTCGGATTCCATCCTCATCTCGACCCGCTCGGAAGGGTGGCATCCTTCACGGATAGCCGGCCCGGCGTCGGGTAAGGTTCGCTTGTAGCGAGGTGGTGTGGCTTGGCGACGGCGAAGCACCGAACGAAGACAGCGGGCGCGGCGAGTACCCCCGACGAGGCAGCCAGGCGGCTGCGGGCGGCCGGTTTCAAGGTCCGCGACCAGGAGCGGAGGGAACCGATCCGGCCCATCGACGTGACCGGCCTCACCCTCTCGAAGGCCCTGGACGAGGCCAGGGGGAAACGGCCACGGTAGGCCTTGGCACGCGCCATCTTGCACGATCCCTCTGATTCGCTTCCTCCGGCCATCGCCCTCGACACCAGCTTCGTGATCAAGGCTCTGAACAGGCGCGACCCGGACCACAACCGCGCGTACCAGCTGTACCGCCAGCTGGTCGAGGGCGCAGTCGTATGCGCCGTCTGCTGGCCGGTCCTCCGTCTCGAGTTCTGGTATGCCTGGGACCGGGCGGTTGGCGATCTGTCCGCGGAGGCGCTGGGCGCGCTCGCCCGGGAGGTGCGGGAAGTTGTGACGGGCCAAGGGGAACTGGCGCTGGAGGAACCGGAACCCGCAACGGATGAGGAGAAGCGGAGCTATCGCCTCGGCGAAGGGGAACAGTTGCTGGGCCTGCTACTGACGACGTTCCGCGTCGTCCGTGTCCGACTGACCGAGCAGCTCCTCGGCGATGCGCGGATGACCATCGTGTCCTCGGGGCTCAAGCCGCTCGATGCCATGGTCTGCGCCGTCGCGCGCACACTCAGCGAAGCCACGGGCGGGCCGCCCTCCATCGTCTCCTTCGACAAGGACTTCCGCCGAGCACGCGGGTTCCACGTGTGGGGGCTGCGCTGATCACACTCTGGATCCTTGCAGAGGCTCACCTCACTCATGGACGGCCGCCTCCTCGATGGCGTCGGGCGAGACTTTGTAGTGCTCGACCACGACGATCGGCTCCCACCCCAACCGCCCAGGATCCCGCACCGTAAGCAGCCGTGGCTGGCGCACACAGTCGAAGGCAACGTAGAGCCAGTAGTCCTCCTGAAGGCGCGCCGCCGTCCGGTACTCGTTGGCCGTGAGCGCCACGGGGGCCGTGCCCGCTCGCCCCTTGACCTCGATGAACCTCGCCTGCCCGCTCGCGGGATCCCGGGAGAGGATGTCGAACCCTCGGTTCTCGGCCTCGACGCTCTCCGGCTCGCGACCGTGCTCACGCTCGTAGCGTATGGCGAGTTCCACCGCGATCCGCTCCACCTCCGGGTCCGTGACCATGTGGGACCCGAATGGCTACGTGGGCATCGCGTTCGAAGGTTCGCTGTCGCCCGCCGACGTCGAGTTCTCCGACGACGTCGTGCTGGTTCTCCCCGAGACCGCACGTCAGATCAAGGAGGCGAAGCCGGCGCCCGAGGCTCCGGTTTCGACGGTTCGGCTCCCGGAGGCAGGGTCGGTGCCGGGCGGGAAGGCGGAGCAGCAGCCAATCTTCACGGGCGAGCGCGTCGCCGCCGTGTCCTGGGAAGGCGAGGTGCCCTGGCAAAAGTGGACGACCTTCTACAACAAGGTGCTGTCTGGTCTGGCTGGGGAGGACGTCGAGCTCACGGTACGGTTCGCGTTCTCGGGTCCTGCTGCCTTATCTCATGTGCGCCCCGACGAGGCGCCGAACGACGTGAGCTGCAAACGACGGCCGGACGAGGACTCGCGTGGCCCCCTCCCGCTCCTGGAGCAGAGCATCGACGTCTGCGAGCAGCGTCTGCGCGCAGACGCCCGGGCGCCACGCGCGGGGGTGGAGGTCCAGGCCGCACTCCGCGGAGAGCAGGTCGAGACGGCCGTCCCCTCGGAGCTCGAACACCGCCCGCGCCGCCGAGACGTCCAGGACCGAATGGGCGGTGCCGGCCAGCGCGCGCCCCAGCCGGCCGGCGAGCTCGCCGGGCGAGAGGGTCTCGCTCGTCGCGAGCCACTCGTCCGGCCCGAGCCAGAGCACCTCGATCTCGCCGTCGGCCGTCCACGTGTTCGGCTCGGCCGGAAGCGCGAGGCCGTCCACGGGCGGCCGGACGCGAACCGAGACCTGGGTGAGGAACGCGACCTCGTGCGCCCCGATCCGGGCCAAATCGCCCTCGAGGGCGGCGAGCGGACTCCGCGCGCGCTCAACCCTCACGCAGACGCACCCCCTCCGGGTCCCAGAAGACCGGCGATGTCACGGTCGCGGCGATGGTGCCCTCCGGCAGCGGCGCGAACACCGTGCGTCCGTGCCGTTCACGGCCGCCCTCGACCAGTGCCAGCGCGAACGTGCGCCCGAGGGCGGCGCTCCGGTACGAGGAGGTCACGTGGCCGATCATCCGCATCGGCACCCGGCCGGTGTCCTCCAGGACGAGCTGCGCGCCCTCCGGGAGGCGTTCATCCGGATCGGCCGGGAGCAGGCCGACGAGCTGCTTTCGGTCGGGGCGAACGAGGTCGGCCCGCCGGAGCGAGCGCCGGCCCACGAAGTCGCCCTTGCTTGGGTTCACGATCCAGTCCATCCCGAGGTCGTGCGGGGTCACCGTTCCGTCGGTGTCCTGCCCGACGATCACGTAGCCCTTCTCCGCCCGCAGGACGTGCATGGCCTCGGTTCCGTAGGGCACGAGGCCGAGCGGCTCGCCCGCCTCCATCACCCGCTCCCACACGTGGAGGCCGTGCCACGCGGCGACGTGCAGCTCGAACGCGAGCTCGCCGGAGAAGCTCACGCGCGCGATCCGCCCCGGGACGCCGGCGATCCTCCCGTCGCGGAAGGTCATGTGCGGGAAGGCCTCGCGCGCGAGCTCGACGTCCGTCCCGGCCGCGGCGACCACCTCGCGGGCCCGCGGTCCGTTCACGGCGACCACCGCCCACTGCTCGGTCACGCTCGTGCAGAACACGCGCAGGTGCGGCCACTCGGTCTGGAGCCACTCTTCGAACCGGTCGAGCACCATCGCGGCGCCTCCGGTCGTGGTGGTGACGAGGTACCGGTCCTCCGCGAGCCGCATGGCCACGCCGTCGTCCACGACCATCCCGTCGAGCCCGAGCATGAGCCCGTAGCGGATCGAGCCCACCGGGAGGTTCGACATCCGGTTCGTGTACATGCGGTCGAGGAACGCCGGCGCGTCGGGGCCTGCGACCTCGATCTTGCCGAGCGTCGAGGCGTCCATGGCGCCAGCCGCCGTTCGCACGGCCGCGCACTCGCGGAGCACGGCCGACTCCAGGTCCTCGCCGGGCCCGGGGTAGTAGCGGGGGCGCTTCCACTGTCCGACGTCCTCGAACACCGCCCCGCGCTCGACGTGCCAGGCGTGCATCGGGGTCGTGCGAACCGGGTCGAGCAGTTCCCCCCGGCGCGGACCGGCGAGCACGCCGAACGCGACCGGCTCGGCCGGCGGACGGGCCCCCGAGGGTCCCTGCGCCCCGGGGCCCTCGCCGAGCATGGCGTTCACGATCGCCGCCGCGAGCACGCCGCTCGTGCGTCCCTGATCGATCGCCGTCCCGATGTACGTGGCCCGCTTCACGTGCTCGATCGAGCGCAGGCCCCCCTCGAGGGTCTCGCGGATGTCGGCCACGGTCTGGTCGCGCTGCAGGTCGACGAACTTCTCGGCGTCGTCGCCCCCCTCGACGAACCAGAGGGGCTCGGTCGGCGGCAGCCCCTCGCCCGCGGCCGCCCCGACCACGGTGAGCCACGGCGGCCCGACACCGTCGGGGACGAAGCACGCGAGCCCCTCGTCGAAGCGGAGCCCGCCCCCGATCGACCGCCACAGGGTCAGGTTCGGGTTGATGCCGCCGGAGACGAGGACGAGGTCGGCCTCGACCGCTCGTTCCGATCCGTCCTGGGCGCGCATCACCACGCGCCGGACCCGTTCGTCGCCCTCGGCGCGGAGGACCGTTCCCTCTGCCACGACCTCGCACCCGGCCTCCCGCAGGACGTCCGCGGCCTGCCGCCCCCACGCGCTGTTCGCGAACACAACCGCGGCCTCGCCCGGCGCCACCCCGTACCGCTCGACGTAGCGGGCTGCCGCCGTGGCGAGCATCACTCCCGGCAGGTCGCCGCCCACGAACGGGATCGGTCGCTCGTACCAGCCGGTCGCGAGCACGACCCGCGCCGCGCGCACGTGCCAGACCGTCTCGACCGGGCGCGTGCGGTGGTGGACCACGACGTAGCCGTCGTCGTAGACGCCGAGCGCCGTCGCGGCCGTGAGGACCAGGACGTCGTCACCGGAGGGCGGCTCGCCGTCGATGCGAGAGCCCTCCTCGACGAGCAGGACCCGGTCGCCCCGCTCGGCCGCCGAGGCCGCGGCGGCGAGGCCGGCCGGCCCCCCGCCCACGACCAGGGTCTCGACGTGCCGGTGCCGGTTCCGCCCGAGCGCCCCCGGAGCGTCCCTCGCACGTCCCAGGTCGGCCGTCCCGGCGCGCGGCCGCGCCACCAGCCCCTCGACGAGCGGGACGGCCGTGGCGGGCACGACGAGGTCCACCCAGGGCTCGAGCACCTCGACCAGGGCGTTCGGCTCCTCCGGTCCGGCCGTCAGGATTCCGCGAGGACGGCCGAGGATCGGGGAGCGGAAGCCCGCGACGACCCCGTTCGCCAGGAGCGCGCTCGCGAGCGTGTCGCCGGCCAGCCCCTGGTACTCCGTCCCGTCGAAGCGGAAGGCGACCGGCCTTGCGCGGTCGATCCACGTGCCGCCCGCGGGCAGTAGCCGGCTCACGACGGCGGCTCCTCGCCGATCGGGAACGTCGCGCGGATCTCGTGCGTGACCGTCGAGCGCACGGCCTGGAACCAGCGCCGGCATCCGTGGACGTGGACCCAGCGCTCGCGGAACTCGCCCTTGGGGTTGTCGCGCATGAACAGGTAGTCGGCCCACTGCTCGTCGGAGAGCGCGTCGGGGTCGGAGGGGTAGGAGATCGCCGCCTGGCCGCCGTAGCGGAACTCGACCTCGTCGCGCGGGCCGCACCAGGGGCAGCGGATCAGGAGCACGAGGAGCCTCCCGGTACAGGCGCTGCCATCAGTGCGCCACCGCCGCGGCGCCGTGCTCGTCGATCAGCGCCCCCGTCGTGAACCGCTCGAGCGAGAACGGGCGGGCGAGCTCCCCGGGGCGGCCGTTCGCGACCAGATCGGCGAACACCCACCCCGCGCCGGGGGTCGCCTTGAACCCGCCGGTTCCCCATCCGCAGTTGAGGAACAGGTTCTCGACCGGCGTCGCCGAGATGATCGGAGAGGCGTCCGGGCAGACGTCGACGATGCCGCCCCAGGTCCGCAGGAGCTTCGCGTGGGCGAAGATCGGGAACAGCTCGACCGCCGCGGCCATCTGCCGCTCGATCACGTGGAACGATCCTCGCTGCGCGTACGAGTTGTAGGCGTCGATGCCCGCCCCCATCACGAGCTCACCTTTGTCGGCCTGGGAGACGTAGACGTGGACCGCGTTGGACATGACCACGCAATCCAGCACCGGCTCGAGCAGGACCGAGACGAGGGCCTGCAGCGGGTGCGACTGCAGCGGCAGGCGAAGCCCGAGCATCGAGGCCAGCACGCTCGTGTGTCCCGCCGCCGACAGCGCCACGCGACCGGCGCGGATGTCGCCGCGCGTGGTGCGCACCCCCTCGACCCGTCCGTCCGGTCCGCGCAGGAACCCCACCACCTCCGCGTGCTCGACGATGTCCACGCCGAGGTCGCTCGCGCGCGTCGCGTACGCCCAGGCCACCTTGTCGTGACGCGCGATCCCCCCGCGGCGCTGCAGCGTCGCGCCGAGCACCGGATAGCGGAGGTCGGGCGAGACGTTCACGATCGGGCAGAAGTCCCGGACCTCCTCCGGCGTCAGCCACTCGGCGTCGACGCCGCTCAGGCGGTTGGCGTTCACCCTGCGGAGCGAGGACCGGACGTCGCCCAGGTGGTGGGCGAGGTTCAGCACGCCCCGCTGGCTGAACTGCAGGTCGAACCCGAGCTCGTCCTCGAGCCCCTCCCAGAGCTTCAGCGAGTGCTCGTAGATGGCCGCGCTCTCGTCCCACAGGTAGTTGGAGCGGATGATGGTGGTGTTGCGGGCCATGTTGCCGCCGGCCAGCCATCCCTTCTCGACGACGCAGACGTCGGTGACGCCGTGGTTGCGGGCCAGGTAGTAGGCGGTCGACAGGCCGTGGCCGCCCCCTCCCACGATCACCACGTCGTAGGCGCGGCGCGGCTCGGCCGACCGCCAGTAG